>Ga0207127_10027_pt1 | contig 34748 bp, 22 predicted proteins | sample Alteio_BWMinHeat_17_FD_153574 | JGI IMG/M metagenome (GOLD analysis project Ga0207127, IMG submission 153574) | Enriched cells from forest soil in Barre Woods Harvard Forest LTER site, Petersham, Massachusetts, United States -... | ecosystem: Environmental > Terrestrial > Soil > Temperate forest >...
ACTCGGTCGCACCGTGGATCGAAACATTGCCGAATCCAGATACCAGCGCCGATTTCTTCTCCGCGTCGTTCTGAATCGAGAGCGAATCGCAGGAGATATGGATCGGCCCGAGCGTCGCGACGACGCGCCCTTCATACGATTCGATCGGTCCCTGAACCGTCTTCTTCGTGGCGGAGACGTTGAGTTCCGTTGAAACGCGAGCCGACGACTCGGTTCCTTCCAAGTTTGGCGGCGACGCGATCAGCGCCAGCTCGTTCTCGATCAGCGGCTGAATCAGCAGCGACCAGGTTTTGGCGTCGTCGAGTTTTTCCATCGTCTTGGTCAGAACGTTTGCATCGCTGAGGTAGGTCAGCGTCTTGGCGCGCGCGGCCAATTCATCGCGCTCCCTGGTCATTCCGAGCAGGTTGAGCGCGAAGAGCTTCTCAACGAGATTGTGCGACGACGACAGCCACGCCTGGCGCAGTGAATCGCGAGCGGATTGCAGCGCGGCGGCATCGGAATCCTTCTGTGCGCCTCGCAGGAAATCGATTTCGCGTGTGAGCCCGCGGTCGAGATCGCGGAGCGCGTGCAGCGGCTCATAGCTTCGTCCGGAGATCACGCGGAGTCCCGCGCGGCAGGGCGAAAGCCCAGACTCGCGAAGCTGCTTCATCTGAGCGGCTTCGGAATAGCGCGTCGGAAATTCCTTCGGCACGCTCAGGGCTTTGGCGGCGGCGAGCAGCGCCGCACGATCGGAGTCCAGTAGCGCCGAGTAGAGGTTCAACGTCGAATACCAGGCAGATTGACTGTCCTGAACGCGAAGCGCCGAGAGCTGCTTCTGAAATGCAGCGCGCGTGTTCGGCGTCACCGGAAGTATGTTCCAGCAGGCGGCTTCAAGCGAATGCGCCTGGTCATTTACAGTTTCTTCAGCGGCGGCGGCCAGAGCTGAAACCAACGCCAGCGCGCAAATTGTTCGGCACATCGAAGTTCTCATAAATCATCACCTTTTCAAAAACGGATTATTGAAAGAGGCTCTCGTACTCTTCGGTTCGCAACAACGCCGCGCCGGGTTTGGGCGCAGGGAAACGCGGGACATCGACAAGGTAGGTAGCGCGGACTTCCGGCCGCTTTGGCGTCACGGCGACCATCGGGATCGATTGGCGCGGCAACGTCCAGAACAGCGCCAGGCCAACGGCGATCAGGGCTGCGGCTGCGACTCTGAATTTTACATACGACAACGGTTCTGGAATTGCTGCCGGCGAGCGCTTTGCCATCTCCGCGCGCATCGCGTTGGCCACGCGCTCCATCGCGGCGGGCGGAAGGACGGGCTTCGCCTGACGAAACGCCGCCGCAAACTGGAGCAGATCGTCGTCGGCCTCGGCGTTTTCAATTTCCGGATTTTTCATTGGATTCCTTTCGCCGCCGGTTCCATCAGCGCGCGCAATTCGGCCAGCGCTCGAAAGACGCTGACGCCCACGTTTGACACGGTCTTATCGGTGGCTTCGGCGATCTCCTGGTGGCTCATGTCCTGAAAATATTTCATGTAAACAAGCTGCTGCTTTTCCGGTGACAGTTGTTCCAACGCTTCGCGCATGCGGAGATGCATTTCGCTTGCCGCCGCGCGTTCCGGCGGCGTTGGCCTTGCGTCGGCCGGTTCGAATTCAGTCTCCGCGCCGCCTTTTCGTTCGCGCAGATAGTGCAGAATCTCCGTGCGCACGATCGACCACAGCCAGCCGGCCGGCGAGTGAGTGCATTGTTCGTAACGCTGCACGACCTTCACGAAGACGCGCGACGTGATCTCCTCGGCCAGCTCGGCATCGCCCAGCCGCGCCAGAACGTAGTTGCCCACGCCGGCGCCATAGCGCTGAAAGAGACGTTCGATCTCTTCCTTCTGCCTGCCGGTCAAGTCAGCCCCCTCCGTCGCGATTGCGATCGGCGTTGTTAAGAGCCGCGAGTGCGCCTCGCATTACAAAAAAGCGCATTAATTTGGTACGGCATTGGTGGCCCACCCCGCTGCCGTATGCGGGGTGGGCGAGTAAACGAGCAAGAAGCCGCACCGTAACAATCGACCTTCCCGTGAACTGGGATCACGGATCGAACAACGGTTTTGCAGCGGCTTCTTGCTCGCCTGCGCTCGCCCACCCGCATACAGCCGCGGGGTGGGCCACCCTCGCCGCCCATTTTGCTACACCAAAAGGCGTGCAGAGGCGCATTTCTGTGGTAGAATATAATGCGAATCCAAAAGATGTTGCCTCTTCGATGTCCCTCAGAATTTCCGATTTGAAATTTGCATTCGTCCATTCCAGATGGTTTATTCGTTAACCTATGGATAATGCCTCGCAGCCGGCCAGCGAAATTCAACTCCAACACGAAGCACAGTCCTTGCTCAAGCTGGCCGAGACCGACCGCAAGTCGGCGGAGCTCGCCTTTGAGAAGCTGGGCTTCGATCGGCAGCTTGAGACCGCGCTGGCTCTGACCGGCGACGAGCTGCACGAATGGCTGATGCTCAGCCACGATCTGACCGAACTGGTCCGCGCGCTGCCGCCCGAGCATCTTCATCATGCCGTCCGCCTGATCGGCGAAGAGGACGCGCTCTCGCTCCTGCAGGCCGCATCGTCGGAACAGATGCAGCAGTTGACCGACATCGAATGGTTCACCGAAGGCAAACTCGACCACAAGAAAGTCCGCCGCTGGCTCGAACTTCTGATGCAGCTCAATGAGGACGAATGCGACCAGGCGCTGCAAGGGCTCGATGTCAACGCGCTGGCTCATTTTCTGCGCAACAAAGTCAAGCCGGCGATCGATCGCGACAACCTGCTTCTGGCGCTGCACCTCAACCAGCGTTACCTGTTCACTCCCGACGATCTCGAAACGCGCGACGATCTGGCGCGGCGTTTCATGGACTTTTTGTACGCCGTCGATCGCGATCTTTTCGGCGAGATGCTGGGGCTGCTGGTCGGCGAAGAGGACGAGGTCGTCGAAGCCGACATGCAGGCCGGCCGCGAAGACCGTCTGCTCCAGCGCGGTTTCCCCGCGCTGGCCGAAGCGGAGTTCCTGCTGGAGATGGTCAACGCATCGGCGTACGGCATCGTCTGGCCGCACGCCGTTCTCCCCTCCCCTCTTGAGGGTGAAGCCACGCGGTCGCTCCAGACCCAATCGGCCGCGAAGACTCCGTTTCTTCTGTCTGCTCTGGCTTGGGGACGCGCTTCGGGAGCTTTGGGCGAACGGACCGAGCGTGAGTTTGTTAAAGAGTCGGCGGCGCTGGCCAATTCGCTGTTGCTGGCGCACAGCAAAGATTCGGGCAAACCGGAGAACAAGACGCAATCGCTGCTGGCGGTACAGGTCTTGAGTTCGATCGCGCTCGAAGCCGTCGCGCTGGGCAGTCTGCCGTCGGCCGTCGAGAAGCTCAAAGCAATGGAATTGCGCGAGCTCTTCCGGCTGGGCTGGTCGCTGACACGCGAAGTGGCCCGCGACGCGTGGCTGCTCGCGATGGACGACCGCATCGGCCGCGCCGGACTGGAGCGCAATCTGAAGTGGCTGCCGGATTCCGTGCGCGAGGCGGTTCTGGAAGCCGAAGACATGATGAGCTGGATTAAGATCGCGTCCACGGCGAGCGGCGATCCGGTCGCAAAGCTTCTCACCTGGCCGCGGCTCTGCCGGCTGCGCCACGCCGTCGATACCGCTCAGGCCAGACTGTTGGCCCTGTAGCACAAGCTGTTAGCTTGTGCATCCGCCGCAAGCTAACAGCTTACGCTACTTTTCCGGAATCAATTCGATTCGCTTCCGCATATCCGGCTGCACTTCCTTCACGCCGGCCATGTATGCGATGCGCTTGGCGGTGTCCGGTTGCACGGTTGCCAGAGCGGGAATGAAGTTCACGCGTTTGGTCATATCCGGAACGACGGCGGCGACGGCCAGGCCTGCCGGCGTTCGCAGCGCGGTCGCCGAGGTCGGAATCGCCGGCTGATTGGTCGCGGGTTTCTGCGGAGGCGGCGGATGGGTCCACGGCGGCGCGACGACTTTCCAGAACGATGGTTCTTCGCCTTTGGCAAAATGAACGTTTTGCATCGGGTGGATCGGCGGACCGTGCTTGCCGGCGAGAGCTGAGAAGTGTTTTGAAAGCTGCTCGAGATGATTCTTCAGGCGATTGGCGTGGTTGCTCATGTCGCCGTTATTCTGCGAAACTTCGAGCGCATCTTTCTCGAAGTAAGCTCGCGCCCCGGCAATCGTTCCGTCGCGGGCGATGCGTGCGCGCATCGCACCCGAAAACCCCCAGGCGCTGAGACCGCCGCCGGGATGATCGGCGAGCAGCTTATCGTAGTAGGCGATGGAGTCGGGCCACGAATCCAGCGCCTCGCGCACGCGCGCCAGAGCGCTGAGCGTTTCGGCACGCTCATGCGGCTGCTCGGTGCGGTCTTCGGCCAGGCGTTCCAGCAGCGCTTGCGTATCCTTTAAGGCTTGCAGCTCGGCGGCCGGATCGGGCAGCGCTTCGGCTTCGGCGCATGCGACCGCGGGCAGCAGCGCGGCGGCAAGAACAACCCGAGCAAGGAGCAACATACGGCCGTTGCTCCTTGGCACCCAAGCAATCGTCATGGCAATGTCTCGAAGGGGTTCGCGACCTGGCCTTTGCCGTCTTTTCCCGCGGCGCCGAAGTTCAACCAATCCCAGTAAGGAGCCAGTCCGGTGGCATGCCCGCGCGCGGCTTTGACGCCGATCAGAATCCATTCGTTGGCCGAACGCTGCAGCAAATCCTCGTTACTCCGTCCGAACTGCACGCGGAATTCCTTCAGCGCTTCCTTGGCCTGGCCCTGCAAAATCAGCAGAAATGCGCGCTGCCGCGAGCCGATGACCGAATCACCAGCTTTCTCCATTCCAGATTTCAAAACTTTGAGGCGCTCCGGATCTGCAGGATACGGAACTTCCAGCAGCGCATTGGTCAGCGCCGACTTGCCGTCTTCGCCCAGCGGCCCGAACTTCTGAAATTTCAGAAACGCGTTGGCTCGGTTGAGATTTCCGTCAACGGCCTTGAAACGAGCCGCAACGATGCCGCTGGCCTGGACAATGTGGTCCTCGTCCCAGGCGATATCGAAGAGCACGCGCGCCGCCGAGAGCGCTTCCGGAAAGTTGGCCTCTTCGACCCAGGTGTCGATAATCCGGAACTGGCAATCGTACAGGTAACTTTCTTCGGTCGGATAGAGCGACTGGATGCGATAGTTGTCGGCGCGTGCTTTGGCGCGGTCTCCGGCGTTGCGCTGCGCATCGGCGTGGGCTGCGCCCAGTTGAGAGCGAAAATTCTCGTCAGGATCGATCGCTTCGTAATGACTCAGGAAGGTCAGTGCTTCCGCCCAGTTTTTCACTTCCGCCAGCGCGCGATTGGCGTTGCGAATGACCGTTTGCATGATCCACGGCGGCTGATCTTTTGAGAATTGCTCGAGGAAGCGCTTGTATGTCGCGTAAGCTTTGGCCTGATCCTTGAGCGTCAGTTGGCAATCGCCGATGGCCATCAACGCCGAGGCCATCAGCGGAATATTTTTCGGATCGCACTTCTCCACTTCTTCAAGTTCCGCGATCGTTTCGGGATACTTCTGCAAGCGGTCCTTGAGGATGTAGCCGGCCTGATTGTGCGCGCTGGCGCAGGTCGTGCCTTCCTTCGGAAAATGAGCGACCACGGCGCGGTACGCTTCGATGGCCTTGTCCCAACGCTGTCCGTCGCGCTGCGTATCGGCGATGTTGACCAGGCAGCCGCGTTCGACGTCGATGTTGCCGGCCAGTTCCTTCGCTTCACGATCGTAAAGCGCCACGGCCTCATCCCATTTCTGCAGGCGGCGGTAGCAGTTGGTCATGATGTTGTAAATTTCGGCAACCTTGGGAATGTCCTTGGCGTAGACCTTCAGCATCGCCTCGCCTTTATCGATGCAGGCTTTCATATTGTTCTGGTCGCGAGCCTGAGCGAGCGCCTGCCAGTCTTTGTTCCAGTCTTCGGCGCAAGCGGATGAAAAAATACAGCAGGCAATGAGAAAAATGCTGGAGTTCAGTTTGGACCGTGTTGGTGCCACGACGAATTTTCCATGCACGTGGAAAACTTTGGATGCGCGAAGCTCATCCGTGCAGGATGCAGGATGAACATCGGATTCCACGAGTTGTCTTGCGTGAGCATGATCGCACTGCATCCGGCACGGATGAGCTTCGCGCATCCATGGCACCCAAACGGTCCAAACTGAAATCACAACGCCTCCCTTTCCTTGCTGATCACTTCTCTTTGTTGACTTCGAATCCAACATCGTCCACGTAAAAGTCGTCGCCGTCGGTCTGGCTTCCGCCGAACACAATGCCGCCGCACTGGTCCGGCTGGAACCCGGTGACGACGAAAAGCTTCTTCAGCGGAACTTTGACCAACTGGTATTCGTCCTTGCGCTCCTTTAAGTAGCCTTCCTTCAGCAGCCAGACTTCGCTGGTGAAATTGGGCGCTTCGGCGCCGTATTCGGGCGTCTGCAGCGAGACCTTGATGTCCCGGCCGCCGGCCGGCGGAGCCTTGATCCAGAACGCGAGCCAATCGGCATCACTGACATTCTTGGGATTGAAATCCAGCGTCCAGCCTCCGCTCCAGGGCCCCTGCCTGGCGCTGACATGCAGGCTGTGCGTGCCGCCATGGGGCTGCGCTTCGACTTCGCTGAACGTGCATTCACCTTCGTGCGGCATAAACATGAAACCGTGGCGAATCGAATCTCCGTTCCAGAGCGTCATGTTCTCGGCGCGCGGATAAACCGAGAGCAGCACGATGCCGCCGGCGGTCTTTCCGGCGCTGTCCACGGCCGTCACGTTCAGCGCGGTCTGGCCGGGAAGCTTGGGCCCGTGATCGTCGGGGGCCCAGCGGTCGAAACAGCGCGGCGTGATGGCGAAGGACACTCCGTATACACCGTCGCCGTGTTTGCCGTCGTCGAACATCTCAACTTGATTCGGACCCAGCAGCGGCGAGAGATCGATCGAGACCGACTTGATCTTGCGCGCCTCATCGGCCGGCGTGACGCGCACGGTAAAGTTCACCGACAGCTTCGCCGACCACTGCGAGAGGTCCTTGATGGTCTTATGCAACTTGGTCGCGACGCGGCCGGCATATCTGGCTTCGCTCAGTTCGCGCAGCTTCGCGTGAAGTTCGCCGGAAGCTTCCAGGTAACCGCTATGCGGAACACGCACGATGCTCGGCGACGCTTTTTGCTGGGAAAACGCCGGAATTTCTGGGATCGTCCTGTGCCCCACGTAAAGCTGGCCGTTGATGGAGGCGTAGAACGTTCCGCCGGTTGCCGGCGCGTAAATATTGGCACCCTCTTTGATCAGCCGGTTGATGAAGAGGCCGTCGTTCTCGGTCAGCCAGGTGTTGAAGCTGTCCTTTGACATGATCAGCCCCAAGCCGTGCGGATCGTAAGCGTAGAGCAGCTCCTGGTCGGAGCGGCCGGTGAAGGTCGTGAAGAGCGACTGCCAGTCGCCGCTTTCCGGCCCGCACATATTCCAGCCGTGCGACTTCAGAATTCGTCCGCCCTGAATGCCGAACCAGAGACGGTCCTGATTGATGTGGCTTGCGGCTCCGGCGACGACTTGCGCGTTGCGCGCGCGTTCCAGCCAGTAGCGCCCGCCGTCGCGGCTGCTGGAGACGCTCCAGACGTCGTCCTCGGCGATCAAACGGCCGCTCATGAGGAACTCGGTTCCGCGCAGCAGAATGTCGCTGAAGTTGTAGCGCTCGGAGATCTTCGACCAGCTCTTGCCGCCGTCGATGGTCTTGGACATGCCGGCGACATCGTCGCCGTGCAGCGCGTAGTACGTGGCAAAGCTCCGGTCGCCCGGCTGGCAGGCCAGGCGGACGACGCGCAGCGAGATCAGCCCGGTTTCGACGCTGCCGGCGTTGACCCAGGTTTTGGCGCCGTCACTGGAGCGGAAGACGCCCTTGTCTTTGCTGCCGAGGCAGAGCTCGTTCTCATCATAAGGAGAGTAGCAGAGGTCGGAGATGCGGCCGAGAACCTCGCGCCCGGTGTTGGGAATCAGCGCCCAGGTTTGAGCGTCGTCGAGCGTCTGGACCAGGCCGTCGCGTGTGGCGACGATGACGCGCGCGGGATCGTGCGGGCTGGGGAAGATTTTCTCGGTGAACTTTACGCGGGTGTCCGGATGCCAGACGATGCGGCTATCGCTCAGGTCTTCGTCGCCTGCCAGAAGCGGCAAGGCGAGCGCGCCGAGGATGCACGCGGCGAGGACCAGCGAACGGGTTGGCGCAGGCGTAATCATGTGACGGCTCAGCTTCTTATAGCGGTCGATTGCGGAGAGTGCTAACGATTTTGGATTTTGATTTTGGATTTTGGATTGGGAACGCGCCTAGCTTATACCTTTGTTGTGCATTCTCAATTGTGCATGTGCACTGGGAAAATGCAACAAAATGCAACATCCAGGGGGGAGGGGGTCGGTGTTGCATTTGCGATGGATGTAAAATCGTACAATGGCGTCTTCGGCGCGCGGTTTTTCGACATTCGTGCTCGTTTTTGCTCGCTTTTGATCGTGTTTTTCGAATGGTTTTGCATGTAAGGATCGGGGAATGAATGTGTTATGAATTCGAGCCTCCGTTTGGGCGAGCACGCGTTGTGATCTTTGAGGAGCGTGGCTTTTCTGGCTTTTCGTGGCTTTTCGAAAAAAGCCATCATTTCTCCTTTGGTAATAACGAGTTAAGTCATTCTGGCTTTTTTTTTCATATCCCCACCCTCCAAGTCAGAGTGAGGGGGATATAAAAACTTCGCCACAATAGGATAACCCCTTTCGCCGTAAGGAGAAATGGTGGTGGAGATGGCAGGCACACGCAGTTGCAATGCAACCTACTACGCAGCCGCCACTGCAATACAATCAATACGATGGCAGGCACACGCAGTTGCAATGCTACTGTCTCAAATCGTAGCAGTACACACTGTCCGCCATGCGCACGAACAGTTTGCCGCCGGCGACCGCGGGCGAGGTAACAAAGTTCATGTCCACGATGTGGCAAAAATCGCCCTTCTCGCCTGGGATCAAGTTCTCGAATTTGGGCTTGAAGACGCTCAACAGCTCGAACTTCTCGCCCACCGGCCGGTACATGGCGATGTAGCCGAAGGGCTCTCCACCCGGAAAACATTGAGGGTATGCGATCACCTTTCCGTCCACGATGCACGGCGTAGCATAGTCACACTTGAGGAACCCGCTCTCGGACCATTTGATCTCGCCGGTCTTCAAATCGAGGCAGCGCCCGACGCCGCCTGTATCGAAGACACAATCGTTGTAAATGAGCGGGCTGCCGATGTGGTCGCCGTATTGCCCGCCTTTGCTCCAAAGCAGTTCGGCTTTCTGAGGCGTGAGTTTGAACAGCTTCTTGTTGACCAGCCCAATCAGCAGATAGTCGCCGGAGACGGCGGGCGTGCTGTCATCGCCGTGATTTTTCTCGTCCTGCCACAGTATCGTTCCCCTGGCCGGATCGACACAGCACGGATTGTAACCCGCGAAGACGACATAGGTTTTGCCGTCGTGCGTCCACAACACCGGCGATGAGTTGCTTCCGCCGGCTTTGGGCTGCTGCCACAACACTTTGCCCGTCTCGCCGTCGTACGCGGAAAGCGGCCCATCGGCGCAGCAGATCACCGCGCCGTTCAGGACCAGCGGCGACGAGTGCGAGAAGCTGCCGAGCGGCTTCTTCCATATCACGGTGCCATCCTTTTCCGACAGACAGTAGAGCCAGAACTGGCCGCTGACATAGACCTTGCCGTTGGCCGCCGCGGGCGTGGACCCGACGCAGTAGCTCCCACGGGGCGCCGGATTCGTTCCGCGCGGCACCAGGGTGCGCCAGAGTTCCTTGCCGGTATTCGCATCCAGGCACGCCATGCCATCGCTGCCTTCGGCTGCGTTCCCGAATGCCGCGTTGAACGGACCTGTCCATTGATAGAAGGAATTCTTGGCTGCGCTGAGTTTGTCCATCGCCATTTGGAAATCCCGGGAGGTCTTGAACTCCTGGTCCTTGTGCCTGGCAAACTGTTCCAACGCCGGCCAACTGTAGCTGCCGCCCCAGGACCAGCCTGTCTCGCTGGCTGCGCCATGGGCATCGATGTTGGTGAACCGTTTGTCGATGACACTTGCATATTTCTCGGCCACCTTCGGGTCGAGCCCGGCGGCGAACTTCTTTGCAAATTCCGCCATTTCAGCCTTGTTGTTCCGGCGCTGCATTTCATTCCAACCCGGCGTCTTCCTTTCATCCTCGATCTTCTTCACCAGATCGGCCGGGAGATCCTCGCGCCAGCCCCACTCGGCGAGTACCTCCGCTGTGATGGGACGAAGCCCTTTGGCCGGGTCCTTTGGAGCGCAAGCGATGAAGTAGACGAACACCTTTCCATTCGCCGCCACGCAACTGCTCCATCCGCCGTCCATACCGCTCGGAATGTAGCCGCTTCTCCACAGCAGTTTGGGCCCGTCCTTCGGCCATTTGTCGGCCAGCTTCGGCGAACCCGGCGCGATGCCGTCGCGATTCGGCCCGCGAAAGCAGGGCCAGTCAGTGCCGACCGTCGCATCGGCAGTTTGAGCGCCGTGGACGTGTGCAGCGGCTGCCAGGGTCAACATCACCGTCCAGCGGAGCCAGTTCGTTTGCATCATGGTGGCCTTCCCCTTGTGAATCGCTCGCCTATCCTCCGAATGTACACCGGGAGATGAACTGTAACGTCAATACCAGAGCCTGCATCGCACGATATTGGAACTCTGTGCTCTTTCCGGTACCTTAAGTCCACGCTGGCCAACGACACCACCACCCGAAAACCGATGTCGGCGGAGATGTAGACCGGATTCTCCTTGCGGCGGTAAGCCGACCGGCAGAGGAAGGGATTACGATAGCGAACAAATGGTCCGTCCCAACAAAGTGGGCGGGCCGTGGTGCGCTTGTTGCCGCGAGAACTGAAGCGCTACCTGTTTCCCGCCTCGATCAGGTCATAGCAGTAAACCGAATCCACCATGCGCACGTACAACTTGCCGTTGGCGATGGCCGGCGAAGTGATGTAGTTTACGTCCCTGATGTGAAAATTGTCGCCTTTCTCGCCCGGAATCAGGTTCTCGAACTTGGGCCTGAATTGGCCAAGAAGCTCGAACTTCTCCGGCCTCGGCCGCCACATATGAATTTCATGATCTGTCCATCTCTGGTATCCGAACACCTTTCCGTCAACTATGCAAGGGCTGCTATACTCATAACTGACATCCTTGGTGGTCCATTTGACGTCTCCAGTCTTAAGATCCAGACAGCGCTCAATACCATCGTGACTTTCGTAAATGCAATCTTGATAAATCAACGCACTGCCCGAGTAGCCCTCGGTGTAGTCTTTTCTTTCCCAAACCAATTCTGCTTTTTCGGGTGTCATTTTATAGACTCTGAGTTTAGTACCATGAGCCACTTGCACGTAATCACCGGAGATGACAGGCGTGGTCAGGTCGCCCCCGCCTTCTTTAACCTGCCACACAATCTTGCCGCTGGCCGGGTCAATACAGGACAGATGCCACGAGGCGTAGATTATGTATGCTTTGCCATCGCGTTCCCATACCACCGGAGAAGGTTTCCCACCTTGGGCGACTTGCCAGTCTTCAGTCCAAAGCAATTTTCCAGTCTCGGCGTCATACCCGGACACCCCCCCTTCCGCACAAGAGATTAGAATGCCTTTCAAGACCAGCGGTGAAGAGTAAGGGTTGCCTGGCCTTTCCAGTTTCTTCTGCCACACCGCCGCGCCGTCCCTGGCGGAGCAGCAGTAAAGCCCATACATGCCGCCCAGATAAACCTGTCCATTCGCCACCACCGGCGTGCACGAGCCCGCGTAATCATATTTTAAAGGGGAGCCGTCGAACTCTTTGCGCCACACATCCTTGCCGCTATTCGCATCCAGACACACGAGCGTGTCGTTCCCTTTCCCCAGCGGTGAGAACATAGCGCCTATGGCCTCTCCGTACGAGCCGTCATTGATGCCGATTTTATCGCTGCAAAAAATAGCAAAATCCCTATAGCCCTTGAACTCCTTATCTTTGTTCCTGGCTAACCGTTCAAGTACCTCCCACCCCAAACCAAGGGCGCAGCCGCCGCCAGGAAAATCGGCTTGTGGTATGAGCCGCGCAGCAATGACATCCGCATACTTCTCCGCCAGCTTCGGATCGAGCCCGGCGATGAACTTCTTGGCGGGCGCCTCCATCGCCGCCTTATTCTTCCAGTCCCCGTGCAAGACTTTGTGCCAATCCTCCGTCTTCCGCTCGTCCTCGATCTTCTTCACCAGTTCGGCCGGAACGTCCTCGCGCCAGCCCCATTTCGCCAGTATCTCCGAAGTGAATGGGCGAAAGTTCGGGGAGCCGTCTTTGGGAACGCAACCGACGTAATAGGCGTAGACCTTCCCGTCCGCGACTGCGCAACTGGACCAGCCGCCATCTGCGCTCTTGATGTAACCGCTTCTCCACAACAACTTCGGCCCCTCTTTCGGCCAACTATCGGCCAGTTTCGGCGAACTCGGCGCCACGCCGTTGTGATCCGGCCCGCGCCAGCACGGCCAGTCGCTCTCGCCTGGCTTGGGGTCGCCCTTGGGTGCGTCTTCCGAATGCGCCTTCGACAGCATGATCGCAAACGCGCTGGCGATCGCTACCACTGCCAGACCGAACATTGATTTTGCCATGAGAACTCCTTTTGGTGCGGCCGTGCTCGCCGCAGCCATGGGAACATTTACTTCATCAGATCGTAACACGCCAGCCGGTCGGAATAGCGCAGATACACCTTGCCGCGAGCGACAGCCGGGGCGGCCCAGCAGGGGGCGAAACCGTAGCAGAGTTTTTCCGCGGGACGGGTTTCGCCCGGGTCGTTCAGCTTTTTAATCTTGCCGTCCGGCCAAGCTTCACGGGCGATGATGCCTTTCACCTCCGCGAGTTTCTTGAAGCCTTCCGGATGCGGTTCGACAAGCACCAAATCGCCCTGGTAGTTCAGGCACAGCAGGCAACCGTCCACCAACAGCATGGAGCCGGCGAAGGTTTTCTCCGCCCACTTCACCTCGCCGGTCCTGGCGTCCGCGCAGACCAGCCAACCAGTGTTGGCTTGATCCATCAGTCCGTCCGCGGTGAGTTGGTAAATGTAACCGTCGAGGATGACGGGATCGCTCATGCCGCCGCCGTATTGTTCCTTGCCGCGCTTGAAGCCGCTCCAGACTTCCCTGGCCGCACCATTCTCGATTTGGAGTGTGGGGCACGGCCCAAAGCAGGGGTAAACGATATCGCCTTCGATGGCCAGCGTCGCCATCGGCGCATTCTCCCGTGCGCCGGCCATCTGCTTGTTACTGTATTCCCATATTTGTTTGCCCGTCAACGGGTCTACGCCGAAGAATCGCCTGATATCGCCGTGAACGATCTGGTCTCTGCCAGCCAGTTTGAGCAGCACCGGCGACGAACAGCTATTTGCTTCTTCGCCGGCGGTCCAGACCTGCTCGCCGGTGTCTTTTTTATAAGCGTACAATTGCTTCTTGTGCTCAGGTGTGCCGCCGCCAAAGATGGCCAGGTCGCCAACGACCAGCGGGCTGCACGTGTACTGTTCATATTGACCCCCAACAATCTTGCGCCACAGCACCCGGCCATCCGCCATACTCAGGCAGGCGCCGACGCCCTGGAGGTTAGCGACGTAAACCTTGTCGCCATCGATGGCCGGCGTGCTGTGCGGGCCTCCACCCCAAGTTGAGTGGCCTCCTAATTTGCCCTCAATCTCGGCCACCCACAGCGGCAATCCGCCCTTGTCGGCGTCGAAGCAGAAGAATTCATCAACGTGTCCCTTCCGGCCGCTGATGACCAGTTTGTCGCCGGCGATCACCGGCACTGAATAGGTGCCAGTACCGGGGCTTAAACCTTCGACTTCCCAGATCTTCTTCAAACCGCCGGTCCAATCCTTGCGGATACCCTTTAGCGGACTTTTCAGGTCATGAGTCGGGCCGCGAAAGCAGGGCCAGTCGGCCGCCGCGGCCGGGCCGGCCACCGCCTCGCCGCCGGTGACCGTGGCCTTGATGCTGGCATAAGGTTTAAACGGCGCGGCGGCGGTCCTGGCGGCCCAGAGCGCGTACGGCCTCGTATAGTCGTTGTTATTGCAGGCTCCGATCAGCAGATTGTTTTTCGCATCGAACACGACAGGGGCGGTTTCCAACTTCCGGCGGTCCCATTCGGGGAAGTCGGTGATACTGTCGAGCCGGCCGGTCGCGGCGTCGCGCCGGAACGACCTCAGCAGAGTACCCGAGCGACTGCAGGCGAAGCCGCTCAACCCATCCGGCAGAAACACCAGTTTCAAGCCCCGCAAGTTGGCGAGTTTGAAGTCCGGGTCGTTGCCGCAGCCGGACGCCTGCATGGTCAATTGGCCGCTTTCCGGATCGCGCCGGAAAATCGCCAGGTAACTGGGCGCCACCAGGCTGTTCCAGTATCCAAGGTAGAGTCCCTTGCCGTCGGGCGTGAACGATATGGACGGCTCCAGTTCCAGGCCCTGGCTGTGAGTCACCTTCCACTTCGGATCCAGCAGCGTCACGCTTTTGGCGGCGAGTTCGCCGCTCGGCTTGCATTCGATACAGGCGATGGCCGGGACTGGATCGTCGTTGAAGCCGTATAGGTGCCTGCCGTCCGGCGCAATCGCCAGGAGCCAGCCAATGCCTTTCCCGGCCAACTCGCCGGACTTGACGAGCCCTCCGTCGGCATCCAGTTTGTACCAGAGGATAACATTGTCGGCAGTCACATAGAGGTTCTTCTGGTCCAGACTCGCGACGGCCATGCCGCTCCAAGTGGCGTTGATAGGGTGCCCGGCGCCGTCGTTCCTCGTCACATCCGTTGAGCCTTTTTCAACCGGCATTCCCGATTGAGCGTCAATGTCGTACCGAACGATCTTGTTATCGCCACACGTGTGGGCGTAGGCATACAACCGGCCACCGGCCGCGTAAATCTCCGCGGGGAGGTTCTTGTTCGGCGACGGCACGGTCCCGGAATAAGTCAGCCTGCCGGCCTTGGAGTCGCGCTTGAGGTAATGGATAGCTCCTCCATTCCCCTCGTTGCTGGCATATAGGTAGTCGCCAATGACCTGGAGGCAGTTCGGTCTGAAATCTCCCGCCACCCCGTCCTTGCCCGGCAGGAGAAGTTGCGTCACTTCCGCCACTGGCACCGAGCCTGCCGGGCTATCCGGCGCCGAACCAACTTTGGCCGGTTCTTCGAGAGGTTGAGCGCCGTGGACGCCTGAAGCGGCTGCGAGGATCAACATCAACGTCCAGCGGAGCCAGTTCGTTTGCATCATGGAGGTCTCCCTTTCTGAAGTGCCCGATTACTGCATCAGATCGTAACACACCATCCGGTCGCTATAGTGGAGATAGATTTTGCCGTGCGCGACGGTCGGCGAAGCCCAGCACGGCGCCTTTTCACCCTCGTGGTGTTTAGATTCCGAATCGTTCAGCCTCAACGCGCGCTCGTGCTGCCAGGGGTCACGTGTGAACACGCCTTTCATTTCCCCCAGCTTTTTAAAGCTTTGTGGATTCGGTTCGACCAGCATCAGATCGCCCTCGTATGTCAGGCAGAGCAGACAGCCGTCCACACATACCATGGACCCGGCGCCGGTTTTCTCCACCCACTTCACCTCGCCAGTCTTGGCGTCCGCACAGACGAACCAACCCTTGGTATGGAAACCCTGCAAGTCGGGCGCGGTGAGCTGGTAAATGTAGCCGTCGAGGATGATCGGTTCGCTCATGCCGCCGCCATAATACTCCTTGCCGCCTTTGAAGGTCGACCAGAGCTTCGTGGGCGAGTCATTTTCGAATTGCAGATTCGGCCAGACGATGTTGTTCCAGATGACCGGCGATACTAAAGGTGAGCCGTCGTATTGCGAATCCTTGGCGGGGAACGTGTACTTCCAGATCTCCTTGCCGCTGGCAGGCTCAATGCCAAAGAGACAGGTTTTCTGGATCGCAACAATCTGCTCCTTGCCGTTGATCGTGGCCAGCACCGGCGAAGAGTTCGTATTGCAGGCGCCGCCGCCATAGGTCCACACGACTTCGCCGGTCTCCTTGTTCATGGCGGTCAGATATTTTCCATGCCAGTAATCCCCGCTGGTGGGCATGATGACCAGATTGCCGTAGACGAGCGGACTGCAGGGACCGCTTTCAAGGTATCTTTTCCAGAGTATTTTGCCGTCTGCCAGGTTGATGCAGACCAGCGTCCCCTCGAGGTTGGCGCAATAGACCTTGTCGCCGCTGATCGTCGGCGTGGCGTGCGGGCCGGCGCCCCACATGAAATGACCATGCTCGCCGCCTTCGAACTCGGCGGTCCACAAAGGCTGGCCGCCCTTGTCGGCGTCCAAGCAGAAGACCTCGTCGAGCGCGCCGTGCCGGCCGCTTACCACGACCCTGTCGCCCTGCACCGCCACCGTGGACCAGGTAAACCGCCCGGGGCTCAAGCCTTCGACCTCCCATACTTTCTTCAGACCGCCAGTCCAGTCTTTGCGAATGCCTTTTAGCGGACTGTGGCTATCGTAGGTTGGGCCGCGCCAGTGCGGCCAATTTGCTTCAGCCGCCACGCCTTTGGACACCGTATTGCCCGTCAGCGCTGCCTTGACCGTCGGCTGCGCCGGTCCCTTCCCGACCCTTGCCACCCACAACGGGTTGTTCGGCGCGCCGTGGATGTTGGCCGCCGATCCCACGCCGTAGAGAAAGCCGTTCTTGCCGTCCAGCCACAGTCCGGAGCCCACCATCAGCAAGCGCAGGTCCCATTCGGGAAAGTCCGTGACGTCCTTCAGCCGTCCAGTGTTGGGATCGCACCGAAATGACCGGAGGATGGTTGAGGATCCCGTGCCGGCGAACCCGCTCAGGCCATCCGGCATAAAGACCAGATTGAGCGCTTTTGAGTTGGCCAGCTTAAAATCTGGCCGGGTCGAATCGTTGCCGCTGCCGGCTTCGTGCAGCGCCAGCGCCCCAGTCGCCGGATCGCGTTTGTATATCCCGAGGTAGCCTTCGGAGAAAGCCGCGGCTGGCCAGCCGACTCCAACCCAGCAATGGGCATAGAGCCAGTTGCCGTCCGGCGTGAATGACAGGGTCATTGAAATTGCCGCATCTTTCACATTCACATTCCATTTTGGGTCAAGGGCCGCCGCACTTTTGGCGGCGGGCTCACCGGTGGGACTGATTTCAATGCAGGCGATCGCCTCACGCGACATGCAGTAAAGATGGCTGCCGTCCGGCGCAATCTGCACAGAAGCCTCGATGCCTTTGCCGGCCAGTTCCTTTGCCAGAACCGGTGCGCCATCAGCCCCAAGTCTGTACCACAGCATTTTCCAGCCGCCGGACTCGGCCATCACATACAGATTCTTCTGGTCCTTGCTCACGGCGCTCCCTCCCATCCAATTGAATTTTTTGGAAAGATCGGGATGGCCGCCGACGTCATTCTTAGCCACAACCACGGCGCCTTTTTCGACCGGCTTGCCGCTCTGGGCCTCGATATCGTACCAGGCGATCTGGTTGTCGTTATTGCAAGCCCGAATCGCGTACAGCCGGCCGCCGGCCGCGCAAACATACACGTTGCGCTCCTTATCCTCTGCGCCAAGTTTGCCGCTATACGACAGCATTCCGGTTTTCTCATCCCGTTTGAAATAATGAATCGCGTTGTTCTTGCCGGAACTGCCGCTGTAAAGGTAATCGCCGATCACCACCATATTGCAGGGCCTGAAATCTCCCATGTCCTTCGGCATGTCGCTCTTGCCCGCGCAGTCCGGGCCGCCGTAACCCTGCCGGCTGGAGTAGAAGAGCTGGATCACTTTCGCTGTTGGGACGATGTCACTCGCAGCCGGCGGTTGGACAGGCGGTAAGTCTGCCGGCGCTTTGGCGGGCGTCTCGGCGGTTTTGCCATTCGGCACTACGATTGCCGTCGCGCTTGCCATCGCCATTAGCACCACTCGAATCATTGATTTTGTCATGGGCTGAAGCCTCCTCTTGCCGCTTTGCCGCCTGTCCTCCGAATGTACACCGGGAGATGAACTGTAACGTCAATGCTGGAGCCTGCACCACACGATATTGAAATGCCGTGCTCTTTCCGGTACCCTAAGTCCAGGCTGTGAGGAACGCATGGGCGCACCCAGAAAACTCGGACGTCCTTCGATCGCTGACGCGCGCCATCGGGCTATCGCCGCCGATATTGCCCGCCGTCTCAAGGCCGGCGAGTGGGCCTCCGGCGACCCCATTCCATCGTATCGACAATTCGCGATAAAGTACGGCGTGGGCGTCTGCACGATCCGGCTGGCAGTGCGACTGCTCGGACGCAAGGGACTCGTCCGCATCGTGCCTGGGAGGCCCACCACAGCGTTGGGAAAAATTCAGTCCAAATCCCCGGTTTACGATGCGATCGGAATGATTGTCAACTGGACGGCGTTCAGTTTCGCGGCCCGGGAACTCTGGTGGGGTATCGCGCAAGGCGCCGGCCGCTCCAGCCACGCGCGAATCGTCGTACTCCAATACCTGGACAAGCGGGACTTCCTGAAACCCGAAGGCCTGGAGGCGATGCAGTTTCGCGGCATCCTGCTGGCCTGCGTGACACCGCCCGAACTCTTAAACCACCTCGCCTCGCTGAGCATTCCGGTGGTCCTGCTCGATCAGCCGCCCATGGGCTGCAAGATCCATTCGGTGACGGTTGACAACTTCGAGGCTGCCTACGATGCAACCGTGCGGCTCATTGCGCTGGGTCACACACGGCTGGCCTTTGTCCGTTCAGTCGTGTCGAACTTGCAGAGGGTCGATCCGGATAGCATCGAAAGACAGACGGGGTTCGTCATGGCGTGCATGGATGCGGGGCTGACGGAGGAGAATTACGAAATCTTCAGCGCGGGCTTTGGCGAGACCAGCGCAGCCGCGGTTGAGTTGGTGCGGGCGCGGCGTCCCTTTACCGCCGTGCTCGCATGCAGTTCATTCCATGCCGACCAGATTGAAAACGCCGCGCGCTCCGCCGGTCTGCAAATCCCCCGCGATCTGAGCATCGAGACGTTTCAGAGCACGGATAAAATGTCCAGAAACTGGTCCGGCCCGCGGATCGATCTTCAGGAGATTGGCCGCAAAGGCGTCGAACTTATCGAGCGCAAGCCGCGTGACATTGAACGCGTATATGTGCGCGCCCTTAGGCAGGAAGGGGATTCGGTGGCACGGCCAGCGAAGTGACTTGCCGCAACTAGAGCAGTTCACGATTGGATGTACCCAGAATCTGCTTGCGGCGGGCTGCGCAGAACTTCATCACGCTCGCTTGCCAGATCATCTTCCAGATATGGCGTCGCTCGCGTTCTTCGTTCTGCTTGCCCGGCGCGGCGCAGCTTCTGGGTACATCCAATCGTGAACTGCTCTAGTCACCGGATCTTGCTTTCTGTTTCAGCCAGGAGGCATCCACCGTTCCTTTGATCAAAATCTCCTTGATTATGCAATCGGTGCAATTTGAAAATCCAACCGTCCATGTCGTTTCGACATTTGCCGCTTCTGTAGACTTTGGCTGGTGTATGACTTCACTCCCAAGTTCTTTTCCATCGACCAGGAATCGAGCCGATTTCGCGTCGCGCTCACAGGTGGTGCGATATGTTCCGTTGGGGGATGGATGACTCCAATTTTTTCCCCGGCTCCAACCTCCCGAATATTTTGGCTCATAGGCGATGTCAATCTGCCCTTCAGCCTGCCAGCGGCTTTTGATTTGAACGTTCCCAATGCGCTGGCGGTAACAATCGTGATTGCCATTCTCGATGAGAAATTCAATTCGAAACGGCTGCGTCTGGAATTGTGCCACGTGTCGCAGTGTATCCGTATCCTCCCACGCGCCCTTCGGCACAAACAGACCTTTTGCTCCTGCAGCGATATTGTTGCCCGTAAAGTCGCTGATGCATCGCGGATTCTTCACGAAATCATAGCGGATCTCGACGAAGAAGTTTTCATCGGCTTGTAGAATTTCGCCTTTAAACGTCTTTTTCAGCAAGGTTGTGGCCATGCCCGCGGACCTGGCCCCCTCGGCCAGATTTTTCATCCGCTCCACTTGTTCACCGCCGGCGATGTCCGGATAGCCGCGCGTCAGCTTTTCCACCAGACTCAGTGCATTCGTTCGTTCACCGCGCTTGATCGCCATCTCAGTTGCGGCAACGGCGATTTCGAACTCTTTCAATCGCTTCAGCGCCTGTCGTTGCTCCAGGACTCTCCGGAGATCGTCTGCACTGTTGGGCGCCACGGTTTTCATGAGTGTACCTGCCTGTTCCACATCGCCCCATGAGAACATAAGCGTTGCTCGATCCGCCGGCGTGCCGGCGTTTTCATCAAGGGCCTTGAGTAAATGATCTTTAGGCAGCGCTCCGACATTCAGCGGTATTTCCATATTGTCCGATTTGATCCAGGCCTTGTTGTCCTCGATCCGAACCAATCTGCCCCGGACTTCCAGCTTGTTTTGAACGATCTTAATCTCGGAAGTCGGCGGATTTTTATTCAAATTTGCGATCGCCGTTTTTGAAAGCTTTTCGCCGCGTTCCAACGACGAAAGCAGTTCCTTCGAAACGGCGAACTTGCTCGATTTGCACAGTTTGACTGGTTCCTCGATTTCGCCTTTCGCCAAAGCCGCGACAACCTGTTCGAGGAACTGCCACGTCTCCTCTTGCTCTAAAGTCATGATTGGCCGAAATGCCGGATTTTCGGGTGCGGCTGGAGCTGTAACTGTTTCGGGTGCGGCCGGAGTTGCAACCGTTTCGGGCGCGGCTGGCTTCGGCGGCGTCACAGGTTCAGGTGTTGGAGTGAGCGCCTTGGGCGTGGATGACGATGAAGGATCGCTGGGCGGTGGAATGGTTGCCTTGGCGGTCAATTGATTGCGAAGCGCACGCGCCCGGGCCGATACGACGGAATTACCGTGCTCGGCAAGAAATGCGTCGATGCGCTCGACCCGCCCTGCGTTGTCGTCTGCGGCCAGTCCGTCGAAACGCTGCAATACTCCGAACGCTGCTATCGCGCCGTCTTCCGCATCGTATGCGGGAGGCGCAGGCGATGAAAATACGGGCGGCGACGGGGGCGGAGGCTGTATGGCTTGGGACTTAGCTGCAACTTCATTCGGCGGCGCGTTTGAACGGTCTTCCTTGAGCGCATTTTTGCGCGGCTGAGAGCCGGAAGTCAAAACGAATGTTCCCGCTACCGCGAGAGCTCCCGCGACGGCCATGGCGATGGCAAGCGGCTTGATTCCAGTTCGCGGCGCAGAATGCGGATGAACCACAGGCTTCGAGGGGCGCGATTCCGGGCGTTTGGCAGGCGATTTGGATTCCGCTGAAAATTCTTTGTTCACGGGAATTGCGTTGCCGCCGGACTTGCGGACGGGCTTTCGCAAGTCCGCTTCAGATATCGCCTCAAACTCCATGGTCATCACGCCCACGGCGCAGTCCTTGCAGAAGACGCCCATGAGTTTCTTGTCGCGGCCAAGGCCTTCCAGTATCTGGCTATCGGTGATGCGCGTGCCGCAGGTCTCGCAGAAATAGAATTTCATGGTTTCCCATTCTGATGGATTTTACGCCCGCGCGCTGTCTCTGTTCCGGCACTCGCACCACTTGGTTTCATATCCGGAATTGTACTGCGCGCTCCGGCGTTAGCTAGAAGGGGGCAGTTGTAAAAAATGCACGAGGGCGTTAGGTCACCCCGCTGTTATTTATCGCCGCCCTTTTTATGCGCCTTTGAATACGCCTCGATGCCTTCCCACAACTTTTTGTGCTCCGTTTCCAATTGATAGACCTGCTGCTCGGGCCCGCCGGCGGGGCCGACAAACTTGCGTTGCTCCTTCGACCAGGTGAACGTGACCTTGGGCTCGAAGTTTTCCTCCGGCCCGAACTGAATCTTGCACGGACCGGAATCTTCGTCCGCCATCCGCCAGGTCCATTTCTCGCCCACATGATCGACATTGTAGGCTACGCAAAGAACGGACTTCTGCTCGGGGGTCATCGGCACCACGTGGAGAACCGATACGGAAGGGCCCTGGGTGGCGCCGTAATCCCACGATTCAACCATCGTCACCATTCCGTCACGATTGATATCCCTGAATACTCCCGATTCGGGGCTGTTGCCGGCGGCATAAACCGGGACGATGCGTCCTTTGCTGTCGAACAGGAGCAGATGCCCCGTCAGATCATTTTTCTTTTCGGTTTCGAGCGCAGATTTCTTGAAGACCGCATAGATGGGCGGGCCTTCCGGCTGGGAACAGCGGACCACATTCCGAACCACGCAATCTTCCAGGCGCGCGGCGTCTTCCTTGTATGCATCTTCACGCGAATATTGCTGGGCGCGAAGAAGTTCGAACAAGGCCCTGTTGCGCTTGGTTGGGTCCTCCAATAATTTTGCCATGTATGCGGGTTCGGGCTTGTGGAATTCAACATTATCGATGACCCGTGTCAGCCGGACCTGCTGTTCCGCGTCGGAGGTTGCTTTGCGGTTCCTTAAATGGGGCAGGATGCGCGGGCCCATGTCCAGCATATCGTTCATGGCCTGCTCGCGCTCGTCATAGGTATCGGCCGCAAGCCGGCCGATAAGCCTTTCGATTTTTGCCTTTGCAGCCGCATCGAGCTCCGCAGCCGAGCCTGCCGGCTGCTCACCGGCGATAACTACCGTGGGTATCGCAACCAGCAATCCGATGGCTGCAATGCAAATCGTCTGATGCGCACGGCGCCGCATAGTCATTTCTTGCGATCCGCCTGCAAGCGAGCCCGATACGAAAAGTTCAGAAGTTCGAGATCGTTGCCGGTGCTGTTTTCAATATACAGGACGAGAGGACTGTTTCGAACTCGATCAATGGCTTCGGTGGGAATTTTTGTGTCAATGGCTTCGGTCCCATTTACGATGGCCTTGAATTGATCCCCTTGCAGAGAAAGCTTTACATCGTACGTGCCATCCGGATCCGTCTTCCCCGTCCCCCATTCGCCTTTCGCCACTGCTGCGAACAGGCCGGCCTGTCCCTGGCCGTTGCCGCTCTGACCGGGACCGCGAAAACCGCAACCGATGACTCCCGTAGACCAGCTACAGACGTTGAATGAAACCCGCTCGTGAGTTGCATTCTTTTTTGAGCCGATTTCAGTGGGTTGAATAAAGAACAACTCCACGAGCGTCCAGAAGAAAGGTGTATTTTTTAGATTTTTGGCTGTTTTAACATTGATGCGATAATTCAGTTCCCAGGTCGCGCCGAGCTTGATTGAAGAAGATTGAAGTTGAATTCCGCCATTTTTTGAGCTTGTAGGATGAATCAGCGCCTTCTTCGATTCATATTTCAGCTCCATACTGTTTGGAATCAAGACATTGAAGACCTTGCAGAAATCCGCGTAATTGGCGGGAGTCTCGAAGTCGAAGACGTGGTCCTCGGACGCGGCGATTCCTTCGTCGATGGCTTCCATGCGCGTCTTGAGCGCGTCCGCATGGTTTGCCAGCGCCGCCGACCCGGCGTAGTCGTGCTGAAACGTCTCGTAGGCCTGCCTGGACGATTTCCAGCTTTTGGCGGCGAACAGCACTTCGGCTTTTTTCCACGCGTCCGCTGCCATCGATTCCTTTATTTCCGATTTGAGAGAGGCGAAGCGTTCCAGGTAGGGCTCAATTTCTTTGCCCAGCCCCGCATCGCGGGCTCTGGTAAAATAATCCTCGGCTTTGGTTGTATCGCCGGCGGCCATGAACAACAGTCCACGCCGCCGCAAGTCCTCGGCCTTGCCTGCCCCGTTGTCCAGCGGCAGTGCGTTACAAACATCGTCGGCGTCCAACTGGCTGGTGGTTACGGTCAGCTCCGGCCCATCGTTCAGCGCCAGCGCAAGGCCGTCCCTGTCCGGCACTACTTTGACAGTGCCGCTCATCGTTCCCTTCTTGAGCGCGACGACCGATCCGGCCTTCGCGCGCAGCGCTTCCATGGCGCGGCCGCGGAGCGATTGTATTTCGGCGAGGTCGGTTTTCTCTTTCTTGAGCCGCTCCGCCATTCCGGCGGAAGCAGGCTCGCGCAGTTTTTCATCCAACAGTTTGTCGGCCGCGGTGAATTGGTTTTGCCGCAACAGGGAGCCCAATTCCTTCAGAACACCCGCCAACCGTTTCCGATTGGGACTATCCTCCGCCGCGGCAGACGATTCCGCGGCTGGAGCAGCCTGCTTCGCCTCCGAATGCGCCGGCTCGGGGATGGCAGGCGCGGGTGCATGCGATTTGTTGAATTGATCCATCGTTACGATGCCGTCGCGCAGCGTCCGCGCCTGTTGTGCAAACGTGGAGTCGTTGTGTTCTGCCAGGAACGCGTCGATTGCCGCAATGCGGCCGGCGGTATCGCCTTTGTCCATCGATCCAACCTGCTCGACGAGGTTGTCATAGTCTGACCTTGCTTGCGTGTTTGGATCGGGTTTGATCGGAGTTTCCTGGACGATTGTTTCAAGTTGCCTGGGTTCACTGGGCAACTGCGCTGCCGGAGTTTCTTTTTTCGGTGCTTCTGGCACGGTTACCCGCGTTGCGGGCCTTGGAACTGGAAGCGGATCGGCTGCTTTCGTCGGTGCGCTGGATTGCACGGCCGCATCGGCTTGTTTTCGCGATGCCAGAATGGGCACCAATGCCACAACAAGAATCACGCCTGCGGCACCGGTGAGAATCGCCATGCTCTGCGAGCCTTGCCGGCCGGGTCCCGCCGGTGTGTGACCGTGAGTCGTCAGCCGGCTGCTCGGCCTTTCGTTCGTTTTGGTTGCGGAGCGCGCTGCCGCTATTCTGGAGGCCGAACCTTTCACGCCAGAAGACGGAAGTGATGGGGTCGTCGCGCCCAACGAGGGAGTCTTTGGTTTTTCTCTGTCGAGTTGCTCGATGTTGATGGCTTCCATTTCCATCGTCATCACGCCGACGGAACACTGCTGGCAAAATACACCCTTGAGCTTCTTATTGCGGGCGGCTCCCTCTTCGAGATCCTTTTCGGTTAGACGTTTGCCGCACGTTTCGCAGAACCAGAATTTCATAATTCCCCGCTCTGAGGGATCAGTTCGAATAAGAATACTTCTGATGTGACGGCGAACAATCGCATAGTCTAAAAAAGGCGTGCACCAGTGCGTCAATTTGTTTACTATTTGATGCTGCCGTTGCCTTTGTTGCTCCGAGAAGACGTAAAATGATTCCCGAACGCAAATTCTGGCAGGTGCGGTTGAGTACCGCCGTCGCGCTGATGCTGATGGCCGGGATACTCCTGGGGCTGGACATAAACAGCGCAGGATGGCCCGTCCCATGCGTTTATCATGACTCGGGAAACAGATTAGACTTTGACTATGCGATCCTCTTTGCGGACGCCTTCGTGCATTTGGCAATACTTATCCTGGTTGCCGTCGTTGCTGGAATCTGGATGAGCGCCGCCGAAGGTGAACGACAGGGTTCAGAGCGTTGAGTATACCTGATCCCGCCCACTGGCGGTCTGAATTTTTGATGCGCGCAAGAGCGCCGCGTAGCCTTTAGTCGTTCGGGAGGTTCTCAAAATTTCCGAAAAAGTAAGGCAGCCTCTCTGCAGGGAACACGAATCTAACACGAAATAACCGCATCGGAGGCGCCAGCATGATGATTGTCCGGATTGCCCGGGTTTGCGTTCTTTCTTCGATTGCCGCTCTTTCCGTTTCGGCAACGGAGGTTGATGCCCTTGCGCGGCAGATCTTCGAAACCACGGGCGTGCGCGGCGGGCTGGTCGTTCACCTTGGATGCGGCGATGGCAAATTGACGGCGGCTCTGCGCCCCAACGACAGCTTCGAAGTTCACGGCTTGGACCGCAAAGACGAAAATATCGCTGCGGCGCGCGACTTCCTGACTCAACAGGGAAACTACGGTGAAATCTCGGTCGAGCGTCTCGATGGCGCGCAGTTGCCGTACATCGACAATCTGGTCAATCTGTTGGTCGCCGAAGATTTGAACGGCATCGCGCTGGACGAAATCAAACGCGTGCTCGTTCCCAATGGCGTGGCGTATTTGAAGATCGACAATGCCTGGCAGAAAATCGTCAAGCCGCGGCCGAGCGAACTGGATGAGTGGACGCATTACTATTACGACTCGCGCGGCAATGCGGTATCGAAGGACATGGCCGTCGCGCCGCCCAAACACTTGCAGTGGCTGGGCAGTCCGCGCTGGTCGCGCCACCACGATCGCATGTCCAGCTTGAGCGCCATGGTCTCCTCGGCGGGGCGGCTTTTTTACATCATGGACGAAGGATCGCGCATCTCCATTCTGCTGCCTTCCAAGTGGACGCTGGTCGCGCGCGACGCGTTCAATGGAGTGATCTTGTGGAAGAAGCCGATCGATAAGTGGCAAAGCCAGCTCTGGCCGCTCAAGTCCGGCCCGACGGAGCTGACGCGGCGGCTGGTTTCAGACGGCGATCGCGTGTACGTCACGCTGGCGATCGATGGGCCGGTGAGTTGTCTGAACGGTGCGACGGGCGAAGCGGTGCGCGTCTACGACGGGACAAAAGGCGCCGAGGAAATTCTCTTCTGCAACGGCGTGCTTTATGCCGTAGTGAATCCAAAGCCGTGGGCGCTCGACGACTTCGCTCCCAAATTGAATACCGGCGATCAAAAGCGCGTGGAGACGGAATTCACATGGGACGGCAGTCCGCGCGAACTGCATGCGATCGACGCCGCCAGCGGAAAGGTGTTGTGGAAGAAGACTGAAATGAAAATTGCGCCGCTGACGCTGGCGACCGACGGCAAACGACTGGTCTTCCACGACGGCGTAAAAATTGTGTGTCTCGACGCGCCCGGCGGTACGCAGCGCTGGGCCAGCGAACCGGAAGAGCACCACAAACTTTTCGAATATAACTACGGGCCGCGCCTGGTTCTTCACGACAACCTGGTTCTGTACGCAGGCGGCACTGGGAATATGAAGGGGCTGGACGGCGAGACGGGCAAGGAACTGTGGACGTCGCCGCATTCGAGATCGGGCTACCGCTCTCCAGAGGATTTGATCGTCGCCGGCGGATTGGTTTGGAATGCGCCCACGTCGTCGGGAAACATGTCCGGCGCGTTCAGCGGCCGGAATCCATTGACCGGAAAAGTGGAAGTCGAATTCCCGCCCGACGTGGACACGTACTGGTTTCACCACCGCTGCTACATCGCCAAGGCCACCGAACGCTTCATCCTGACCTCGCGGACGGGAACTGAATTTGTCGATATCGCCAACAATCATTGGAACATCAATCACTGGGTGCGCGGCGCGTGCCTTTATGGAACGCTGCCGTGCAACGGGCTGCTCTACGCCGGCCCGCACGATTGCGCGTGCTATCCCGAGGCGAAGCTCTTTGGCATGAACGCGCTCGCGCCGGCGCGAAAGGACGATGCGGCGCAGCCCGCGACCATGCAGCGCCTGGAACGCGGACCGGCGTACGATGAGAAATTCGATGGTCAGGCCAGCGATCCGAAAGACTGGCCGATCTACCGGCACGACAACACGCGCAGCGCATTCACCGACCAGCCGTTGCAGTTCGACATGAGCAAGAACTGGGAGATAACGCTGGGCGGACGGCTCAGTCCGCCAGTGGTGGCGGCCGGCATGCTCTTTGTTGCGCAGGTGGACCGGCACACGCTGCACGCGTTGGACGCGGTGAATGGAAAGGCGCTGTGGCATTTCATTGCCGGCGGGCGCATCGATTCCCCGCCGGCGTATTGGCGAGGACGCGTGTATTTCGGGAGCATGGACGGGCGCGTGTACTGTCTGCGCGCCTCAGACGGCGCGCTGGTCTGGCGCTTCCTCGCTGCGCCGGACGCACGCCGCCACGTCGCGTTCGAACAGCTTGAAAGCGTGTGGCCTGTGCACGGCAGCGTGCTGGTTGAAAACGGCAACGTGAATCTTGTGGCGGGACGCTCGGTGTTCCTCGACGGCGGCCTGCGCTATTTCAAACTGGATGCCGCCAGCGGCAAGCAACTGGCTGAAACTGTTTACGACGACAAGGATCCCGACACAGGAAAGGACCTTCAGACGCGCTTGAAGACTCTGCAGATGCCCGTGGGCCTCAACGATATACTCTCGAGCAACGGCCAGTATATTTATTTGCGTTCGCAGAAAATCGGAGAGGACGGCAAGCGCGTCGATATCGGCCCGGTTTCTGGAAACGCGGCCGTGCAGGGCGCCACGCAAAGGGGCGCCGATGCGCATTTGTTCGCGCCCATGGGTTTTACCGACGACTCCTGGTTTCATCGCAGCTACTGGGTTTACGGGCGAAACTTTGCCGGAGGACACAACGGATACTATCAAGCTGGAAAGTATACGCCCACCGGTCAGATTCTGGCCTTCGACAACCGGAACGTGTACAGCTTCGGGCGCAAGGATCAATACTTCAAATGGACGACGACGATCGAAGATCAGCTCTCCGCCGCCAGCCGGGAAGCGCCGGATGTGGAGCCCGTCATTGAAAAAGGTCCGGGCAAGAAGAAAGCGGCGGCTGTGGACGATGCGCTGTTGAATGTACCGTACGTCAGGTTCCCCGATTCCGACAAACTCAATCCCGCCGGACAAGCGCTGACCGTCGAAGCCTGGATCGCTCCGGAAGACGGCGACGGCATCGTCGTATCGCACGGAGGAGGAGCGAACGGATATGCCCTCGCGATTCAGGACGGCAAACCGGCTTTCAGCGTCCGCAGCAGCAAGGAGTCTGGAGCCGCGAAAGCGGCTGAATCGATCGAGAAAGGCTGGCATCACGTTGCCGGAGTGCTGACAGCAAAATCGATACGGCTGTACGTGGACGGCCAGTTGGCCTCTGAAGAAAAGTCGCCGGGCTTGATCGCTCAAAAACCGAATCTGCGCCTGCAATTGGGGGCGGGCGGCAAGTCGCTGGTCAGCGACTACGGAAAAGGAAAGAACTACACCGGCCTGCTCGAACAGTTCACGCTCTACCACCGTGCATTGAGCGCAAAGGAAATAGAGGAGCGCGCAAAAGCATCCGCTCGCAAGACCGGAACGGACGCGGTCATTGCGTGCGAGTTCGATCTGGGGACGGCGCGCGACGTTTCAGGCAACAAATTGCAAGGCACCGCTCACGACACAAGCGTCGCGGCCGGCAAATTCGGCAAGGCGCTCGCGTTTCGTCCGCCGAAGGAATTGCCGAAGGAAGCGATGCACGACATGACCAGCGACGAAAAAGACGCCGGCCCGTCCAAGGAGCAAACACCGAAACATTTGCAGCCGGATGGAACCAAAGGCTCGTTCGTCGTCCATGAATGGACGTGTCCGATTGCGATCTATGGGCGAGCGATGGCAGTCTCGGGCGAGACGGTGCTGGTCGCGGGGCCGCCGGACCTTGTCGATGAAGAAAGCGCCTTTCAATCGCTGGTGAAAAAGGATCCGGCCATCGGCGAAAAGCTTTCACTGCAGGCGCAGGCGCTGGACAACAAGAGCGGCGGCAGCGTGATGGCATTCGGCACAAGCGGCGACTTCAAATACGACATTCATCTCGAAAGCGCGCCGGTATGGGATGGCATGATCGTGGCGCAGGGACGGATTTACATTTCGGGACTGGACGGAAAAATTGTCTGTTTCGGAAAAGAGTGACGGCGCGAGGCATAAAAAAACAGCGAGCCAGGCCCGGTGGAGTCCCGTCCTGGCTCTGCCAGCGTTTCAGCCCGTGATGTGAGCTATTTTATCCGCAGCGGGCTGGAAGCGCCACGACTGGCTGGGCGCTTTCCTCTTTGCTGCCGGACGAATCGCACTTCACTGCCATTCGGACTACAACTTTACATTGCCCTTGCTGTCTGGCGTTGCCACGAAAGTTGCGCTTCCGATCTGGATTGTGAAGTTGGTCGTGCCTGCCAGAGACGGCAAGTTCTTCTTCCCACCCTTGGGCAACAAGGCTGCGGCGGCATCCATCTGCGGCGATTCGATGAGGAACTTGAATTTGCTCTTCGAGGAATTGCCATTGTTGTAAGCCGTGAAGTTTACGCCGATATCCACAGTGGATGACGGCTTGGCGATGGACTTATCGCTCTGGGCCTTCGCGGTGCCCTTCTTATCGACCTTTACGGAATACGTTACTTTGAAGAAATTTCCGTTGGTCGTAATGAGGTTATTGAGGTCGTTGGAAAAGAAGACGACGCGCACATTTCCATTGCTGGTGAACACTCCCAATTCGGCCGTCGTTGTGGTCGTCGCGCCCTTGGCCGTGGCAGTCGCGGAGAGATTCCACAACGAATAAAGATCGATGGACTTTCCGGAGATCGACAGGGAAGTGCCGGTCGTCGAACCGCCCTTGCCGAGTTTAAACTTCGCCGTGTAGTGCGGTCCAGAAGACGCTGCGAACCCATTCGCAGAAACGAACAAAACACCGAGCACCAACAAGCACTTCGCCAATCGCAGCATCACTGATCCTCCCAGTTGACTGAATGTTGCAAACATCAGCCCTTCGCATGAGCGAAAAATGGTACGTCTTACAGTTACTCACAATGAGCGTCATATTGTGAATTTTGGATCGGCATCGGTTTATTGGATTATACAGAAAGTGCGAAGAATCCCACAAGTCATTACTGGACAAATAGTTCTCCACATGGCTGAGTTCGAGTACGCCGTCCTCATCCTTCTATTGCATCTACTACTGCGCGCAAAAACTGCGGCAAGCGGCCGAAATATTCAGCCGTAATGATGTGTCCGTCGCGAACGACGTCCTGTTTGACCCACTCGGCGCCGCAATTTTGAATATCGACGGCCATGTCGGTTGGACTTGTTGCGCGGCGTCCGCGAAGAATTCCGGCGCTGACGAGAACCCAGGGACCGTGACAGATCGCCGCGATGATCTTCTTTTTCGAATCGAGCTTGCGAACCAGTTCGAGCGTTGCCGTGTGATCGCGCAACTCCAAGGGCCCGTAGATTCCTCCCGGAATCACCAACGCATCAAGCTCGTCCGCATTTAGTTCGGAGATCGCCGCGTCCGTCGGAGCCAGGAGCAGTCCATCGAGCCCATGAATGCCCTCGCCGCGGTAGGTTGTTCCTTTTTGCGGTCCGGCAACAATCAGCGTGGCGGCCTCTTCCTTCAAGCGGTAATAAGGAGTCCAGAACTCATGTTCGTGGATGCCGTTGGCCGCCAGCAGCGCGACGCGTTTACCGGTCAAGCGAGCCTTGACGTTGGCCATGCTTCAATCCTCCGTTTTAGAGTCTACACAAAATCGCTCATGATCCCATCGGCGACCGCGAGGCCTTTGCGGCTGATTCGAATTCTGCCGTCCGGCAATTTCTCCATTAACCCTTCGCGGATGAATCCGTCAAGCACCGCGGCGTTTTCCTGAAGCGGATCGAATCCCCAGCGCTTTTTAAATTCCTTTTGATCGACTCCACGGCGCAATCGGAGCTCTAGAATAAGCGCTTCGCGGGCGCGCGCCTGCGGAGACAGTTTCTCCCGCGACGCGATCGCGAGTCCAGTCGTGAGGGCGAAGCGCATATAGCCTTCCATGGTTTCATCGTTTACCGAGCGTTCGAAATCGATGAAACTCGCAGCCGAGACGCCGACGCCCAGGTACGCTTCGTTGCGCCAGTAAATGAGATTGTGGATCGACTCGAAGCCTTCCTTTGCATAGTTGCTGGTTTCGTAGTGCCGGTAGCCGGCCGCTTCCAGCGCATCGACGACCTGCAAGTAGTGCGCGGCTTCGTCCTCGCCTGATAGCGAACTGAGCACACCGCGTTCGACAGCCGTCCTGATCGGCGTGCCGTCTTCGTAGATCAAGCCGTACGCCGAAATGTGCTCTGCGCCGATGCGGATGGCTTCGTCCAGATCGCGGCGCAGATCGTCGCGCGACTGATTTGGCAGGCCGTGCATCAGATCGATCGAAACGTTTTCGAAGCCGGCCGCGCGCGCCAGACGGACGGCCTCGGGTCCCTGGTCGGCGCCGTGAACGCGCCCCAGCAACTGCAACAGGTGCGGCTGAAAAGACTGGACGCCGAAGCTGATCCGATCGACGCCGTGCGCAAGAAGAAGTTCCAGCTTGGCGCCGTCAACGGTTCCCGGATTGGCTTCGATGGTGTATTCCGCGACGACGCCGGTATCGACGCAGCGTTCGAGAATCTCGAAGAAGCGCGTCATTTCAGAGAGATTGAAAGCGCTGGGCGTTCCGCCGCCTAGAAAAATCGTTTGCGGCGCGAAACGTTCGTTCGAGACGATTTCCCGCGTTCGCGTGGCGAATTCTTTTTCGAGCGCGTTGAGATATATTTCGGAGCGTTTCGACGAATAGCGCTCTACAGCGAAATCGCAGTAGGTGCAGATCGCCGGACAGAAGGGAAGATGAACGTACAGCCCGCGCGGGAAGACGCGGGGATCGGTCGTAGACATCTCACTTCTTTTTAAACCACAAAGACACGAAGACACAAAGGATTTTTGGAGTGGGACCGTTCAATCGCTCGAAAGCTGCTTGAGCGCGCGCACGCCGGCTTCCACGACGACTTCCCACGCGTTGGATTTGAACGGCGGATAGCCGAGAATTTTCGGCGTCATGACGGCGCCGTACGTTTCTTCCGCATAGTCGCGCGGATCGGTCAGGTAGCCGACGGAGCCGTTTGCGTATCCAACCACCCACGTGTCTTTGAACGGCGAGCGGGCGCGGATGGCTTCGCCAATGAGCGTGTAGACTTCGCCCGGTATGCCGACCAGCGCGGTGTTTCCAATTCGCAGCGCTTGAATTGGAGAGCGCCAGTATGCCGGCGGATTTGAGGCCAGTAATCCAAGAATCTCGTGCGTCCAATCGCGCATGAAGCTGGCCCTCGCCAGCACTTCATGATGCTTGCGCGTTTTGCCGTGGAAGAGATACTCCGTCGCTTCACGGCGGGCGTCCTCCCAGTCCAGCGGCAGATCGCAATCCACTTGCGCGTTCGAGATCGTCGCCTTGCCGTCAAACGACAGGCCTTCGACAACCTGGCGCGTTGCTCCGGCGACGGTTCGCCCGGCGTCCTGAACGGCATCGACGCCTTCGAAATGGCGGATCGGATCGATGTCGCCACACGTGGCTTGGATGAACGCGGCATTCGCGCCCGGATGAGAAAGTTCCAACTCGCGCACCGCGCGTCCGGGAAAATCCGCGGAAGCGTAGCGGCTATTGGTCGGCATCATCACCGGATGAAGGCCGTAGTGAGAAAGAATCAGCGCCAGTTTTTTCGATTGCGGATCGCGAGCGGCCAGCACGCGCAACGTGTTGTCGATCGGACCGTCTTTGCGCACACGATTGAAACCCAGCCCGGGAAGCTGCGTCTGTCCGCTGCCGAGCGCAACTGGCGCGGCCGCCTTGAGCGCCTCGCCGACGGCCTGCACGATCTGATTGTGGACAATCTCCACGTAGGCCGCACTCAACTCGCCCCATTGGCGGATGTAAACACAAGTCGGAGCGGAATGCGAATGCGTCGCGGCGATCATGATCGCTTCGGGCGAAATTCCGGTTTCAGTGTGAATCCGGTTGCGAATAATTTCGACGTTGGCATTGCCGATGAGAATCGTATCGGCGCTGACCAGCGCCGCTTTGCGCTCCCCATCATCGAAGACGATGGCGCGCGCAAACATTTCATCGAGCACACTCTGCACGGTCCGCTCCGGCTTCAAGCAGTACCCCGCCAGACCGGTGCCCAGCGGCGGATTAATGGTGCGCTTCGCGAAGCCAAGTTTGAATGTGCTCATGGCGGCCTCCTTGATTCGATCGTAGTGTAGCACGCCGCGAAGTTCCGCTCATACACGCGACCACAGAAAACATGCACGGGATAAACTGCGTTGGCCATTGGATGTTGGCTATTGGATGCCAGTTGCCAACAGCCAATAGCCAATAGCCAACCACTCTCTTTGTGGTTAAAACGTAGTTGCCATGAGCCACGAATTCTCCGACGCCTGGAAGGAGGGACTCTACCAGGCGATCTTTCAGCGCCGCGATATCCGCTCGTTCCGCCCCGATCCGATCCCGAAAGAGATTCTGGCGCGAATCTTGAACGCCGCTCATCACGCGGCGTCGGTCGGCTTCATGCAGCCGTGGAATTTCATCGTCATCGAAAACCTGGAGCTGCGCCGGAAAATCCATGCGCACGTGGACACGGAGCGGAAGAAGGCGGCGGAGAAATTCGAAGGCGAGCGGCGCGAAAAATATCTCGCCTACAAGCTGGAAGGAATTCTCGATGCTGCGCTGAATATCTGCGTCACCTGCGATCCCACGCGCTGCGGTCCGGCCGTTCTGGGCCGCAACACGATCCGCGAGACGGACGTCTACAGCACGTGTTGCGCGATCCAGAATTTGTGGCTCGCCGCGCGCGTGGAAGGCATCGGCGTCGGCTGGGTAAGCATTCTGGAACCGGCGTGTTTGCGCGACTTTCTAGCGATTCCGGAGCATGTGATTCCGGTCGCGTATCTGTGCGCCGGCTACGTCGAGCAATTTCCGTCGCAGCCGATGTTGCAGACGACCGGCTGGCTGCCGCGCGCGAAGCTGGAGGAGACGGTCTTTTCGGAGAAATGGGGACAGCCGCCGGGTGCTGAGTTGAATGAAAAATTAAAAATTAAAAATTAAAAATGGATCGCTTCCGTTATTTTTTGTTCTCAATTTTACATTTTTGATTAACGTCACTTCCCCACAATGGCGGCCCAGCCCCAGTCGAAATGGTCGCCGCTGTCGTCGCCGTCGGCGCCGTAGTCCACTTCGAGGTCCAGCGTTTTGGCCGTCCCTAAATCGACGGCCGGAATGAATTTCGGGGCGTCTTTGCCGGAGATAGTGGGGATCGAGAAGACTTCCTTGCCGTCGGCCAGCACGCGCGCGGAGACTT
>Ga0207127_10028_pt1 | contig 34491 bp, 27 predicted proteins | sample Alteio_BWMinHeat_17_FD_153574 | JGI IMG/M metagenome (GOLD analysis project Ga0207127, IMG submission 153574) | Enriched cells from forest soil in Barre Woods Harvard Forest LTER site, Petersham, Massachusetts, United States -... | ecosystem: Environmental > Terrestrial > Soil > Temperate forest >...
AGGGAATGCAGGTTGCACAAACAGCCGCATGTAATCGGTTGCACGATATTAAGCAGCGCCTTGCACGGTGGTTGCTCATGACTCAAGACAGAATGGATTCGGGATCGCTGCCCATCACCCATGATTTTATTGCAACCATGCTGGGGACAGATAGGCCTACCGTGAGCCTGGCCGCTGGTGTTTTGCAGAAGAAGAAGCTCATCGAGTACACCCGTGGCGCAGTGAAGATCGTGAACCGCAAGAAACTTGAAGACTCCGCCTGTGAGTGCTACGGGATTACCCAGCAGTACAATGGCGAGCTGGGCTTGAAATAAGTCCGCAAGTGACATGGGCAGGAGGATTGTTGGCCTGAAAAAGGATCAAATTATTTTTTCACAAGGCGATCCGGCAGATACTATTCTTTACATCCAGAGCGGTAAGGCCAAGCTCACCGTAGTCTCCTCGGCCGGCAAGGAAGCAACCATTGCCTTGTTGGGCGCCGGGGACTTCCTGGGAGAGGAGTGTATCGCTAACTCCCAGCCGCTGCGCATGGCCACCGCGACCGCCATTTCCGAGGGCAAGGCGCTTAGGATCGATAGAAAAGAGATGATACGCGCGCTCCACCAGGAACATGATCTCGCCGATATTTTCGTTTCTTATCTGCTGGCCCGCAACCTTCGCGTTCAAGAGGACCTGGTGGATCAGCTTTTTAATTCCAGCGAAAAACGCCTCGCCCGGATTCTTTTACTGCTCGCGCAGTTTGGCAAAGAAGGTACACCGGAGACGGTGATTCCCAGAATAACCCAGGAAACCCTGGCCGAAATGGTGGGCACAACCCGCTCACGGGTAAGCTTCTTTATGAATCGCTTCCGCAAGCTGGGGTTTATTGAATACAACGGCGAACTCCAGATCCACCGTTCGCTCCTGAATATCGTCCTTCATGACTAACGAACAAGGCGCACAGGCCGGATTCCTCGGGGTTGAACCTTGACGCGATCCGGCGCGACCGCCTCTTTTCCTCTTGTGTCCACGTCAGTTCATTTTTCAACCAACATGCATGTGCCCGATGGAGTGAAACAGTCCAAATACATTCAGGAGCCACAACACCACGCAGATGACCACGACTGCGTTCAAGATCGACTTGATGCTGCCGGCCATGGGGATGAAACTATTCACCAACCACAGGAGGACTCCAACTACGATCAGAGCTATTAAAATCTGAATGAGAGGCATGATCTTTTACCCTTCCGTCTTTGCTGCGAGACACTTTTAACCTGGCCCGGCGGATGGCTCCGCGCACTGTCTAATTCATCCATCAGCGCTTCCGATACATATGCGCTCGGATGGAGATGGATATGTGCGGATCTAACCGCGTAAGCCTATGAATTGAATCCTAGGCTTCGTCAAGACGCGCGTCTGTTCTCTTGTATACAAGTGCGCAGTTTGTTTGCGCAGAGACTATTCCCCTGATTCCTGAGCGGGGTCAGTTCCTTATGCCGGCGGTTTCGGTGGGAACTGCTTTTTGGTAATCGAAATAGGTTTCGTCCACTTCCTTCTGGTTGGTGAAGAAGAAAAAAATCCTGGCTTTCGACTTCATGGAAAAATGCTTGGGGAGCGAAATGCTGTCGTTGATGGGCATCTTCTCCAATTCGAAGCGGGTTCCCTTTTCAACGCAAGCCAGAAATCCCGCGATCAAAACCGGGCGCACGACTTCTGCCTCGACTTTTACCCACTTGAAAGTCTTTTTATCAATCCAAAGCTCACCCTGCATTGCCGTCAGCACCTTGGTTTCTATGTTGGGTGGTTGATAGTTTGGGTTGGGTGTGACCTTCAATACATAAACATCGCTGCCACCCGAGTTTCGCACGCCCACCAGCTTGAAGTCGAAAGCTTTTGCCATTTCATCCATCAGCAGGTGATCATGGCTGCGTTCCTTCTCATATTTGGCTATCCGCTTTTCCCTCTCCGCTTGTGATTCCCCGAGCCGTTGAGCGCTGGCCTCTTCTGCACTCCGCTGTTCTTTTGCTTGTTCTGCCGGACTTAGCGGATTGCCATTGACGGCCACAAGCCGTTGGTAAGGGGAACCCAGGATCATTTTCACTTCGTACGTCCGGGTCTCCCCCTCGTGCCGCTCAAGCTTAAGATAGGAATATTCGGGAGCTGCCTGCCAATCCTCGTCATTGGCCTGCATCGACCGCTGGATAATGTCTTGCATGTTCTTCTGGCCGGCAGCCCAGAGTAAATATCAAAGCAAGCGATTTTACGATGTTCTTCTTATAAAAATCGCAAGTGCCGGGAATTGAGGTTTGGAACATTGACTTAACTCCGTTTCCAGAGAAGATCAAATGCAGCCGCCGCTTGAGCGCGGACCTACTGATGGCTTCTTCCGTCTGGGCATGGACGGAAAAAATGGGAAAGCAAAAATGAGCCACGGCAACCAACGCCCAACGACATTCCAGTAAAGACTCACCATAATGTTCACAAGTATGGAACTCTACGATTCTGTATGCTGGTCAGATTTGACCGCCTGTTTCGCTGCCTGTGTTGATGTGGGAACCTCACTTTTATGAGCGTTCTTGACCAGACGGCTTATATCCCGGCTTGATAAAGTTCCTGTGACTCTCGAAATCCCGAAGGAAGAGTCGAGAAATCGTAACCATCTCCAAAACAATTCAAGTTTTGAAATCAAAGTTCGCAGGCTGCCACTTCTCTTCTTGGCATCTTGCCTTGCGAACAAGAAATATACAGGAGTGTTTCACCATGAAAATAAGACGAAGTTTGATGATTGCAGTTACGTTGGCGGTTGCGAGTCTTACGGCATTCGCAGCGCGTATACCTCAAGGAAGCCAGATATCCGTCCGCACCACAAATTCATTGGACTCTGGAACCGCGAGAACCGGCCAGAGCTGGACGGGTTCATTGGCGCAAGATCTGGTCGTGAATGGATCAACCGTAGCCCGCGCCGGCGATTCGGTGAATGGCATCATTTCCAATGCAAAAGACAGCGGACGGCTGCACGCGCCCGGTATTCTGTCGCTCCGTGTGACATCGGTTGCTGGCTCTTCAGTTTCGAGCAGCACCTTTTCGGTTGGGGGTAAAGGACACATGCAGAGCAATGCCATTAAAATCGGCGGCGGTGCAGCGGCCGGAGCATTGATCGGTGGTTTGCTGGGTGGCGGCAAAGGTGCGCTCATTGGCGGAGGAGCAGGAGCCGGAGCAGGCACGGGGGTTGCTATGCTGACGGGCAAGCAACAGGCAGTAATCCCGGCAGAGTCTGTCATTGGGTTTGCAGTTTCAGGCCGGGGAAGCACGACAGCAAGCCTGAACAGACGCTCTCGCCGATCTATACCTCAGTGAGCCACAGTTTTTAATTCGCGTGAGCACAACAGACCAGACGGCTCAATTTCTGCTTGCTAGGGTTCTTGAGTCGTCAATGTTTCAGCGCATCTGAGACAAGACAAGATATTCAAATTCGCTACAAGGAGATTGATCTGCATGAATACCAAAAGCCCTGATGTAAAAACTGATGTGGAAAAAGCATTGAGCCAGGCTGGCGTCAGCGATGTTAAAGTCGCACAAGACCGGGATAAAGCGGTCATTACTCTTTCCGGAGACGTACCTACCGGTGCGGACAAAGAAAAAGCCGACTATGTAACCAAATCCGTTTCTGGTTCGGCCGTGGTTTCTAATCAGATCGGCGTGAGGCCGGTTGGATTTGAAGACCAGGCCAAAAACATAGATTCCAATCTGGATTCCGCGATTGAAAAGAACTTTGAGGCTTCGCTGATTTACCGGCAGTTCGACAAAGATGTTAAATATGACGTAAAAAATGGCGTCCTGACTCTTAAGGGCGATGTAAACAGTCAGAATAAGAGGCATGACCTCGAAAAGCTGGCTGCTTCCATTCCCAACGTCCAGCAAGTCGTTAATCAATTACAAGTGAAGGAACAACGGGCCACCGCTACCTCACCCAACTAGTCCCACATTCTTATCGCTTCCCGGATCAGCGGCCCGGTCCGGTGAAGCGACTACTCATAGAGTTGGTTCCTAATAATCTTTCGGACGGGCACGACTGGTAGCCCATGGCTGTACCTGTGCCGAAATGAACATCCTCACAACCTCGGCACTATTGACGCCTGCATAAGTCATGTCCTACTGCCCCGCTTGCGACGCACGGTGGGAGCCCCCGGCTTTAGCCGGGGGGTAAGGTTCGTAGAGTTTTTGGGCTTTAGCCCCAGTGAGCGCCGTCCCGCGCGAACCTTTGTGAGAGCGTATCAGCGGAGCCAAATGAATGGCATGTGAGCGTTTATGAGCAGACGGTCCAATTCCGATCAAGTAAGGTTCAGGTATGCAGAGTGATTTCATACCCGTTGAGAACCGCACCTTTGACGCACTCAGAGTGATCGTGCATCGGGCAACGGAAAAGATCACGCAGGGTTTTCGGATGTGTGCGCGTGCTCTGGCGGCGGCTCGGAGAGTTTTTACGATCTGCTTGAGCAGAGTGCGTTCCCAGCATCGGGTCATTCGCTTTGGAATTTACACAGCAGCCGGTACGGTTGCTCTGGTCTTGATTTGCGTTACCGTTTTGGCCGTAGCCGGCATACATCATATTTATTTTGACCGAACCGATCTGCCCGACATGGAAGCATTCACCCGCTTTGAGTTTCCGACCATAGGCCACGTCTACGACACCAGCGAGGTGCCGCTCATTGAGCTGGCCAGAGAGCGGCGGCAAATCACCAGGTATGAGGACATCCCGCCGGTTGTTCGTGATGCCATCCTCGCCGCCGAAGATAAAAATTTCTTCTCCCACAACGGAGTGGACTATTCCAGAATCCCGCGTCTGCTGAGCAAGGTCAGGGTGGGAACTCTGCTGTCGCGCAGTACCAGGCAGGGACGAGTCAATACTCGGGCCATCTTTCCGCAAGGCGGCTCAACCATTACGCAACAACTGGTGCGCGATTATTTTCTCCAGGAGATTACCGGCCGGGAAAACAGTAATCAGCTCCAGGACGGCGTACTCGTGACCCGCGCGTTGTCTCTAGTGATCGGCGCCCGAACTGTCAACATGATAATGCGGAAGTTCGAGGAAATTCGGCTCTCGTTCTGGGTTGAAGAAGAGATGCAGAAGCAATTTGGCTCTAAACGCCGCGCCAAGGAAGAAATTCTGGCCCGATACGCCAGCTTCATTTACATGGGAGATGGCCAATATGGGTTTGGGACCGCGGCCCAATATTATTTTGGACGGCCGCTCTCCTCCTTTACCGTGGATGATGCTGACAAGGCAGCTCTGCTGGCAGGCATCGCAAAGTCTCCGCGTGACTATGCGCCCCGCGCCAATGAAACCGATAGAATCTTGCGCCGCAGGAATCAAATTCTGGCTCTCATGGCGGCCAACGGGTTTATTTCTCGTGAACAGATGAGGGCAGCAGCCGAGCGTCCCATTCTGGTGGTCGCGAAACATAACAAAATGCCCCAAGCCTCTGCGGTTGTCGAAAGTGCGCTTGAAGAGGTCAAAACCAGCCATCCTGAACTCAGTATTGAAGACCTTTTGCAGGGACGCATCCAGGTCTACTCGACGGTAGACGCCCGCATGCAGCAGATTGTCAATGAGTCGCTGGAGCACGGTCTCGAACTTTATGAGAAGCGCCATCCCCGATCCAAAGGGCTTATTCAGGGCTATGTTGTCATCCTGAAAAATAGCGATGCCAGCATCCTGGCCGAGGCCGGCGGCCGGCAGTTCTACATGGGCCAATCTACTTCCTATAGTGACTTGAACCGCGTCACAAAATCGCTGCGGCAACCTGGGTCTGCAATGAAGCCTATTGTGTATCTTTCAGCTTTTGATAAAGGGATGTTTACTCTCGATACTATGGCTCCTGACGAACCCATTAGTGTCCCCGACGGGACGCAGCGCGTGAAATGGATCTCAAATTACGATGGGCAATTCAAGGGCATAATCCCGCTGCGGGAGGCGCTCGCGGAATCCAGAAACGCAGTTGCGATCTGGCTTGTCGAGCAGATTGGGATAAATAGTGTGATAAGTACATCGCAGAGCTTGGGCGTCCAGACGCCGCTGCATCCCTATTTCACCACCGCATTAGGGGCTTCGGAAGTGAACTTGCTCGAACTGGCCAATGCCTACCGGACCATGGCATCGGGTATTTCGGCTACTCCTTATATAGTCCGGAAGGTCGTTCGCAATTCCGGTGAAGTGGTGGTCAGCAATGAACACGATGGGTCGCGGGTTGATTTCGACGAAAACGTGCTCGCGCTCATCCAGGAAGGACTGCGCGGAGTTGTGCGCATCCCCACGGGCACCGCTCACGCGCTGGATTCCCCAGGCTTCCAGGTCGCCGTTATGGGAAAGACAGGAACAACAAATGATTTTAGGGATGCACTCTTTGTAGGTTCCACCTACGGCCCGGACGGAATCACCGCCGCCGTCCGTATCGGCTTCGACGACAACCGTTCTCTGGGGCCCAAAGAAACTGGCGCCAGAGTTGCTCTGCCGGTGTTCAAGGAAATGATAAGCCGCACATATCAGGAAAAACTGGTAGGACCTGCGCCCGAGTTCCCTCCTCCAATGGAACAGAACATTAGCCTCTACTTGCAGGCCAGCATGCTGGAAAGCAAGACGGCAGCAGACATGTCTCTGGCCGCAACATCGGAATCGCCAGAAGCTTCAGCCAAGATCCAGACGGAGGGACTGAAGGGATGTGCGGCAGCCGCGATCATGCGAACGGGGCAGGAGCAAGGTTATCCGATTATTGGTGGGCAGAACCAGAGCACCCTCTCGTGTGACGTGAAGTGATGCAGACAAACCTTTCTCAGCCAATGTGAGCGTTTCAGGACAGACGACTCGAAACCAGACTTGATAACGTTGTCTGTGATTGTTAACGAGAACGGGTTCATGAAGCCAGAGTTCTTCAGGGCCGAGTATGAGATTACGTCGTGAGCAGTGGCCTGAGATGTGGTCTGGGGTGTTTCTGATCATCCCGGTTTTTTCACGTCGGCTTTAACCCTGCGAATGAACTACAAACGCCAGCCGGAGCAGGAAATCCGGAGGACAAACCTTTTAAGAAGAAAGAATCCTACTATGAAAAAACTTATTTTTGTATTTGCAATGCTGGGTTTAAGCAGCTTGTGCTGGGCAGGATCCGCGCGCCAGGATGCCTCGGACCGGCTGGATAACTCAGCCAAGGTGCTGCACCAGATCATGGACGCTCCCGATAAAGGTATCCCGGAAGAAGTTCTGGAAGGTGCAAAGTGTATAGCTGTTGTTCCCAATATGATCAAGGGCGGCTTCATCTTCGGAGGCAAGCACGGCAAAGGTGTGGCTACATGCCGCACAGCGAATGGCTGGAGCGCGCCTGCATTCTTCACCATCGGCGGAGGCAGCGCGGGATTGCAGATAGGCCTGGAAGGCGTAGACCTGGTGATGATCATCCAGAACGAAAAAGGTATGGAGCACCTGATCGCCAGCAAATTTGAGATTGGGACCGATGCCTCGGCAGCAGCCGGACCGGTGGGGCGGCATGCTTCCGCCAACACGGACTGGAAGCTGGACACGGAAATATTGACCTACTCTCGCGCCAACGGTGCTTTTGTCGGCGCTACGCTCGAAGGCGCCTCGATTCGCCGGGATGATGACTCCACTCGCGCGATCTATGGGCACAAAGCTAACACTCGGGCTGTATTGACCGGCCAGGTAGCCGCGCCAGACGCAGCACGAGCTTTTCTGAACGCAGTCTCCGGCGCAAAGGCAGTAGCAAGAGCTGGGAACTAAGCACGCAAGGTTGCATTCACCGGACTGCTCAATGTCTCCCGTAGTTTCTCAGTGTGCGGCAATGAGCAGTCCCAGATGCACACCAACGAGCTTCAAAATGTGGTTGCCCACTTATGGGCACTGGAGTAAGTCATGATTTGGACAATTTTTGTAATTCTGTTGATTCTGTGGCTTCTGGGTTTCACTCTGCATATTGGCGGAGGTCTCATCCACCTGCTCCTGGTTATAGCAGTCGTGGTGGTGATCATCAACCTGATAACTGGGCGCCGAATCGCATAGTTGCGGACTCATCTTGCAAACGGGCGCGGAGCGGATCGTTTGCTCCGCGCCCGTTGCTCTGGGCCTAGCAGTTTAAGTGAGGTGCGGTGAGCCTATGAGAACCGTTTTATTCACAATCGAAGTATCCGGTGAATACCGAAGTATGGGCCAGGGTAATAGTGAAATATATGTGGCGCAAGCAATCGCTCCCAATGGCGAAAAACTGCACTACCGGGCAGAGGCCCTTGCAATATCTATTGCACTGGAAGAGCTGGCTAAACAAATGCATCGGCATGACAAGCTGGCTGGTACGCTAGTAAGAGATCTGCCACACCTCACGTAAAACGACGCGCACTAAGCAACGCGGAATTAAAATCGCTGGATGTTTCGAAATCGGCCCGACAAACCTACGAGAATTGCTACCGGAAGCCGAAGTGTACGTATCTTGGGATCATTTCCGCTAATGGCGTGAACCGCGGTGCAGCCATCTTCATCAAAGGGATCCGAAAGCAACTCAAAACGTTCACCGTACATTTTTATGTGCTTGGACGCTGTGAAGCCGAGCTGTCTGATCTTTGCGCAGTTCTCGGAAGGCAACGCGCCGCTCACATCCATGGTGAGAGCCACGGCTTGCGCCGTAAGCGTGGGGTTCATAGGAACATCAACTCTGGGGGGAATCAAGGCAACCTCCTGGGTTATTGCAGTTAATAGTTTGTCTATTTCTTCTTTTTCAACAACCCGTCCAGCATGCCGCTCAGGCCCTGTTGATCCTGCGGCTGCTGCTGTGGCTGCTGGAGTGAAGTGAGCAGGCCGCCGCTCACCATGCCGGCCACATCCGGCATGAACACCGGTGACGACGTGGTTCCCTGGATCATGAAAGGGATGGTTCCCTTGGCATTTTGCCCAAGCATGGGGATCCCTGAGACCATCTGCCCCAGCATGCTGCCCTGGCCCGGGTTCGCCAGAGCGGCCAGCATGTGAAAGTCGAGCGCATTGTTGGCTCCGATGGTCCCTCGCCCGGTCATTGTTCCTATCCCGGGGATAATCAGTTTCAAGTTGTCGCTCTGGATGCCCTCTGGTGAAATGCGAAGGTTCGAGCTGAGCGTCTGTATGAGCGTATCTGACCCGCCCTTCAATCCCGTCAGGGCAGACAAGGCAGACATCTTTGAGGCCAGATCGAATCCGGTCAGACGCGCGTTCGAAACGTTCAGATCGCCAGATGTCACCAGCCGGCTCACCGCTCCTTCGATCATCATGGCGGCATCCGCCGTGCCTCCCTGCAGCCCTGCGCCGGAAGGCAGTACCACGCCAAGCGCGGGCAGCAGGCCTTCGATATCCGCCATGGGCAGCGCCGATCCGTTCAGCTTCAAATGGACCACGGTCGATTGCCCCTGCGTGTTGTAGTTGCCTGAAAGGTGTGCCGTACTTTTACCGGTATGGATATCTCCACGGGAAAGTACGCCGGCCTGACGAACCAGGTCGTAGTCGGTCGCGTAGTCAACAGTTATCGGCGCTTTGGCGGGCCCACCGCTGCGTGTCAACCGCAGCTTCTCTGCCTTCACTATGCCCTCGGTGTGCGCATTCTTGCCGTCGGATTTCAAGGTGCCGGTGTAGTCGAGCACGCCACCCAGACCGGAAGAAGGATCAATAAAGCCGGTCGTGGCAAGGTCCAAGTGCTGCAAGGTGATGGCTGCCGAAAGAGGTGTCTCCGCGGTGTCCACGCGGTTGATTGGTCCCGCCGTGCCTTCCACCTTCACATCACCGCCGCCGGGAGTCTTGGCTGCAAACGTAAACGGAATCTGGGAATCGTAGGAGACGTTCTGCGCGGTCAGGTTCACCGCCTCATAAATGCTGGGTTTGCTCCGGCCTGACGAACCGCCAACCGTCACCCGGCCATCGACGATCCGCAGTTTTTGGATCGCCAAATCCTGCGGCGCAGAGGTCGTTGCCGCCGTCTTCGTCCTGGGCCCGCCACCCAGGCTGGAAAAGTTCCACTTGCCCGAGGAGGAACGCAGTAAGACCAGCTCCGGTTCTTTCAGTGTCAGGGCGGTCAGGTGTACGGAACGTGAAAACAACAGAGGCATCAGTTCCACACTGACGTCGACCGATTTTGCGGTCAGGAACGGCGTATGGCTGAAAGCAGGATCGTCGGCAATGCTGATGTCTTGCGCAGAGAGTCCACCTGAGAGCAGCGACAGGCTCAAATCACCGACCTTCACCTGCCTGCCCAATGAGATGCTGAGTTGCGTCTCGATTGCAGGACGAAAGCTATTGGCATCGATCAACAAGTGTGCAGTGATCACGAGAATCACCACAAGGCCGGCCACTCCGCCGGCGATGTATAACATTTTCTTCTTCATAACGGTCTCCGCGTGTCGCCTGACCAGCGAACCTGGTCGCGGGCGACCCCTCGCATCATGATGGCCCAGACATCAAGCAATAACTGGTCTAAATTGCTCTCAAGCAGTCCTCAGTTGTCAGTCCTCAGTCCTCAGCAAAACCTTTGCTCTTTGTGTCCTTTGTGCCCAGCCTTCGTGTCCTTTGTGGTTAAAGATTTTGCTCCCTTTTTACTTTTTCGCATCCGGCGGAAAATGTTTGAACATCTTCTCTACTCCCTTATTGAGAGTCTTGATGTTCTGGTCAGAATTGTCCGAAACTGTGTCGCTGATCGAACCTCGCCAGATCAAAACCTTGGTCTTGGTGTCGAACAGATCGACAATCAGAGTCCCGACTTTGTAGGTTTCAGTTGTCGTAGTCGAGTTCCCGAATCCTCCCCACCGGCGCCAACCTCCGCCAAAGCCATCGTAAAAAGTGTTGAGAGTCTGTTGATCCTGCGTGACCCCCATGGCCACGATCGAGACATCGCCGCCCGAATCCACCTGCGTCCAGCCTTTGGCTGCTAAAGCCGCATTCACCGAGTTCTTGACGCGGTCAACCCACAGGGGGTCTTCTGTTTGGACCTTCGCCCACGAATACGTCTTATACTGGCCAAAATTTGCGCTACGGTCGTAGTCGGTCTTCACCTGCTGCGCGAATGACGCAGCCGTCAGAAAAAAGAGCATTGCAATCGAAACAAATAGGTTAAGTACTTTCATGATTTCTCCTTCAATAGTTGCGGCGTGATACGGCTCACGCCTCACCTAAAAGAAGCAATTGCTATTCCAATCCGAGTTGGATCTGTTCTTCACCCGCAACCGCTTTGCAACCGGCTGTTTAGAAGACCCGCGTCACAGACGAGCCAAGCCTCGCTGACCGGTGGCGAGATGATGATCGGCGTCGTCATTTAGAACATTTCGACACTTTCGACACTAACGTCTCCCTTCATCCCACCTCTGAAACGTCATAGCAGGTAAGTCTTTACAGCCCGGTGGCTGCAACAGATGGATATGTGCGTCGCACGTTGGAACTCGACGTGCTCTTATGTCAATCGGAAGTGAATTATTTAAAGGAAGGTAAGACCACATGAATACCAAGAAAGTGTTTTTTGCATTCTTCACTCTTGTTCTGATGTTTGCCGTGATGTTGCCAGTAGCGCGAGCAGATGGGTGGGATCAGGCAACCAAGTTGACCTTCAGCCAACCCGTGGAGATTCCCGGCGAAATCCTGCCTGCCGGCAGTTACTTGTTCGTTCTGCTGGATGGTCCCGGCAGCCGCGATGTCGTGCGGATCTTCAACGCTGATCGAAACCGGGTGTACGCAACCCTTATCACAACGCCCAGCAGTCGCATTGACCCAACGGACGATACGGTCATTTCCTTTGCCGAACGGCCGTCAGGTCAGCCGGAGGCAATCATAACCTTGTTCTACCCCGGCGAACTCACTGGACACCAGTTCCGATACTCCGGCCAGGAAGATCGTGAACTCGCCGCTGATACCAAGGACGTGGTGACGGCTAGTCCTTCAGGCAGCATTTCTAACCAGGCTCCTGCCTCGGGCAACTGATCAACTTTGTCTACAACTGATCGCGCTGATTGACGATGGCGGCGACCGCCGCCCTCGTCACCCCCCTGAAATCCGCGCTATCCGCGTTAATCCGCGGCGAAGAGTCTTTGCTTTTGCCTTCGAAACTCGAAACTCTTCTTCTAAACTGACTTATAATTCCCTTTCTCTCAGGGAGATTCCTAAACAAATGCCCAAGTCTGCCGCGAAGCCTGGCAAAACCAAGCCGGCCAAGAATTACCAGCACCCGGAATCCACCAGTCCGATGCGTCCCGAGGTAGGGACGCAGGCGCAGTTCAAGAAGAAGCTGCCGCCCAAGAAGTATCGCTACGACGATTCGCTTTCACCTGCACTGGAGTGGGACGGGCAGAACCCGGCGCGAGAGCGCGGCGAAGCCCTGGTCCGCGAGGTGCTGGACGCAAAGAGCCTGGAAGAAGCCAAAGCTGCCGCTACGAAGCTGAAGGCCATCAGCAAGCCTTTCCTGAATTGGTCGGGCAAGGCGGAGCGGTTGTCGTTTGATGTGCCCACGCTGCCGCTATTCATCCATGAGCGGCTTTCCACCAAGGCCATTCTGGAGACGCTGAAGGGCCACAAGCGCGACAAACAGACCGACATGTTTGACCTGTTCGGCGATCCTCGGCACTCCATCACCGACCAAGTGCTGCGGGCCTATGAGCACAAGGACAAGTGGGTCAACCGCATGATGCTGGGCGACTCGCTGGTGGTAATGAATTCGTTGCTTCACTACGAGGGGCTGGGCGGACAGGTGCAGATGATCTACATGGACCCGCCGTATGGAGTGAGCTTTGGGTCGAATTTCCAGCCCTTCGTGCGCAACCGAGATGTTAGTCACAACGATGATGAGGACATGACCCGCGAGCCGGAGATGGTGCAGGCATATCGCGACACATGGGAACTCGGGCTCCACACATATATGACCTACTTACGTGACCGGCTTCTGCTAGCCCGCGAGTTGCTTCACCCAAGCGGGGCTGTTCTTGTGCAGATCGGCGACGATAACTTGCACATGGTACGCTGCGTCATTGAAGAGGTCTTTGGTGTGGAAAATTTCATCAGTGAAATTAGCTTTCGGAAGACGGGAAGCGCCCCTTCGGATTTCGTTCCGAACATCGCGGATCATATCGTATGGTACGCAAAGTCGAAGGAACAGCTTAAGTACAGACAGCTCTTTCGCAACCGAACTCCTACGGACGAAAGAGGCATTTCGCTTTCTTCATCTGCTGAATTGGACGAAAACTCAGAGAGTGCTCTTTTTCAATCTGTCTCGCTCGAATCAGCCGGCCTTCGCAGCGGAGATTTGAATGAACCTTTCGAATGGCAAGGTCGGGCGTTTCACCCCAGAGCCGGGGCGCACTGGAAAACCGGCCACAACGGTCTGAGGAAGTTGGGTGCGGAGGGAAGATTACTCGTTTCTGGTAACACATTGCGCTACAAGATGTTGCATCGGGATTTTCCAGTCACTCCTTACACAAACCTGTGGACAGATGTGATGGGGGCAGTAAACCAGACCTATGTTGTACAAACAAATAGCAAAGTGGTGGAACGCTGTCTGCTGATGACCACCGACCCCGGCGACCTCGTCCTCGATCCAACTTGCGGCAGCGGTACGACTGCTTACGTAGCAGAGCAATGGGGCCGACGCTGGATCACCTGTGATACCAGCCGTGTGCCATTGGCCCTCGCCCGGCAACGCCTCCTTACCGCGACCTTCGACTATTACGAATTAAAAGACGAATCTCGCGGCCCCGTCGGCGGCTTTGTCTACAAGCGCAAGCAAAACAACAAAGGTGAAGATGTCGGCGGCATCGTTCCGCATGTCACGCTTAAGTCCATTGCCAACAACGAGCCGCCCGACGAAGAAGTCCTCGTGGACCGTCCGGAGATCAAAAGCGGCATTATCCGCGTGACCGGTCCCTTCTGCTTTGAAGCCACCATCCCAGCGGAGATGCAATGGGAAGAGAGCGAAACACAAACCAGCGCAGCCGGCACAATTTCCGATGCCAACGCCTCTTACCTGGACCGGATGCTGGAAATCTTGCGCAAGTCTCCTGTGCTGCGCCTCGAAGGCAATAACACGGTGACGCTCAAGAACGTTCGCCCGCCAGCGAAGACCCTTTCTCTTTCGGCTGAAGCTGTGGTAGACGCCACGGCGTCCGGACAGAAAGCTACCCTCGATGACGCCGTTCAGGAGGCGAAAGAAAAAAGCGGCCTGGCCTTGCCTCTATCGCAGAAGCCCGTGGCCATTGTCTTTGGTCCGGAGAACGGCGCGGTAAGCGAGAGGCTGGTCTATGAAGCCGCCAAAGAAGCCAGCGCCAAGAGCTACACCCGTCTGTTTGTCATCGGTTTCAAGATCGAGCCCAATGCGCGCCTGCTGGTAGAGAAATCTGCCGAGGCCATCGGCATCCCGGCAACTTACGTTGAGATCACCATGGATGTGATGATGGGCGATCTGCTGAAGAACATGCGCTCCAGCCAAATCTTCAGCGTCTGCGGCCTGCCGGACGTGAAACTGCGCAAGTCAAAAAAAGCCAACGGAACGCAGTTATACGAAGTAGAACTGCTGGGCATGGACGTTTTCGATCCGATCACGATGGAGCCGATCCACCGGGCGGGCGATGATGTGCCGGCGTGGTTTCTTGACACCGATTACAACGGTTTGTGTTTCCACGTGTCGCAAGCGTTCTTTCCGCGCACCAGCGCCTGGGAAAATTTGAAGAAGTCACTCAAAGGCGAGTACGAAGACAGCGTTTGGGAGCACCTGGCGGGTACGGTGAGCGAACCCTTTGAAGGCAACGGTAACAAACAGATTGCTGTGAAAGTGATTGACGATCGCGGCAATGAGTTGTTAGTAGTCAAGAGCTTGACCGAGGCAAAGTAGCGCAGCGGCTAAAGCCGGTCGTCTTGTGCGCTTTTGCGGCACGACTAAAGTCGTGCCCTGACACAAAGCAAGAGAACAACTAATGAGCCAATATCCTGAAGTTGCAGAACCGATCCTGAACCGGCCTTTTGAAAAACCCTCACGCTACTGGTACATCCGCGAAGGGGAGCAGCCGGAGTTGCGCGGCTCAGAAGAAAGCCCTGTACGCCGTCCGGCAATTATCTTTCCACCTAAAGACCAGCGCGACACGTGGACGATTGACGGCACGATCCTCAAACATTCCCAGGAATTTCCTTACGGCTTCGAACTTGGGTTGGTCAACTTAATGCGGGAGCGGTTGGAGGCCTGGGAGAAAACAGGCTATCCCGGCGTGACCCGCACCACGCTGGAGCTGATTCAATGGTGGACCCGCGATGGGCGAGAGAAGCGGCTCTTCTTTGCCCAGCTTGAGGCGGCGCTGACGGTCATCTTCGTCAAAGAAGCCAGGTCTGATTTTTTGCAGGGTATTTCCATTCCGCGAGATGAGCCTAGCGAAAACCAGCGCGCAGAAGGTTACACCGGCTTTCAGCGTTACGCCTGCAAGATGGCCACGGGCTCGGGCAAGACTACGGTGATGGGAATGCTAGCGGCGTGGAGCATCCTCAACAAGGTGAACAATCACGGCGATGCGCGATTTTCTGAAGTTGTGTTTGTGGTTTGCCCGAATGTGACTATTCGCGACCGCCTGAGAGAGCTTGATCCGGAGCTGGGCGAGGCCAGCATCTACCGCAGCCGCGATCTTGTGCCGTCGCACTTGATGTCCAGACTCACGCAGGGAAAAATCGTGGTGACAAACTGGCATGTTCTTGAGCCGCATACCATGCAGGTTGGTGGAGTCAGCGCCAAAGTTTCCAAAACGGGCGTAGCCGTCCGGACGCGCGAGACCATCAACATCGGTTCAAAGACCACAACTGCGCGCGGCAGCCGGTACCTAAGCTTCAAAGATTACGAGCGCCAGGTGGCAACCGGCTTGATTAGCGTTGTAGAAGAAGAGCATGAGAAAGATGGAACGCTGAAGAAAGCCAAGATTGAATCCGTCCGCTACGTGGAGAGTGATACAGCGCTGATAACACGAGTCCTGGGACGGGAGATCGGCGGCAAGCAGAACATTCTTGTACTGAACGATGAAGCTCACCACGCTTATCGCATCCAGCAGGAACGCCCGGAAAACTGGGAGCAGATGGAGGAAGACGAGCAGGAGGATTGGCTTGCCGAGCGCGACGAAGCGACCGTTTGGGTCGAAGGCCTGGACAAGATCAACAAACACCGGGGCATCAACTTCTGCGTGGATCTTTCGGCGACGCCCTACTTTCTGGGAAGAATTGGGCAGGAGCAGAACAAACCGTTTCCCTGGATTGTGAGCGACTTTGGCCTGATTGATGCGATTGAATCAGGGCTGGTCAAGATCCCGCAGCTTGCTATTCGCGACACAACGGGCGCCGATTATCCGGCCTACTTCAATATCTGGCAGTGGATTCAGCCGCAGCTTACTGCACCGGAGCGCGGAGGCCGAAAGGGGACGGTAAAGGCGGAAGCAATCCTGAAATATGCCCACCATCCTGTCGCCATGCTTGCGGGTCTGTGGGAAAAAGAGCTGGAGCAATGGAAGAAAGCTGAGAATGAGCGCGAGCCGGTCTTCATCCTGGTCTGCAAGAACACCAAGATTGCCAAGGCTTTCTATGACTGGCTGGCGAATGATGAAGCCCCCGTCGGCATTCCTAAAGCGAAGATTGAAGGCTTCAGGAATAGGAATGGACAAATGAATACCATCCGCGTGGATTCCAAGGTGGTGCACGAAACCGATACGGGTGAAGCCAAGAGCGACGAATCGCGCTGGATGCGTTTCACCCTGGATACGGTTGGCAAGACCGCGTGGCCGGCGGACAAGCAAGGTAGGCCAATTTATCCCGAGAAATTTGAGGATCTGGCCCAGAAGCTGGATCGTCCGTTGCATCCGCCTGGGCGGGATGTGCGCTGCATCGTCAGCGTAGGCATGTTGACCGAAGGCTGGGACTGCAACACCGTGACCCACATTATCGGCATTCGGCCTTTCATGTCGCAGTTGCTGTGTGAGCAGGTCGTGGGCCGTGGGTTGCGGCGCGCAAGCTACGAATTGGGAGAGAACCAAAAATTCACCGAAGAAATTGCCCAGGTCTTGGGTGTGCCGTTTGAAGTGATCCCATTCAAGGCCACTTCGCGTGGCGCTTCAACGCCGAAAGTGAAACGTCATCACATTCATGCGGTTCCGGAGCGTGCGGAGCTTGAGATCAAGTTTCCGCGAGTGGAACGCTATACCCAGGCCATCCGCAATCGAATCGCTATAGAGTGGTCCAAGGTGCCGATGATGACCTTGATGCCCGATTCGATTCCGCCGGAATATGAAGCTAAAGGCCTGAGCGTGAACACTGCTGGAAGGCTTTCACTCAATGGACCAAACAAGATTGACAAAGTTAGCCTGCAAGACTATCGCGAGAAGCGACGGTTGCAAGAAATCATCTTTGACATCGCTTCGGGATTAACCAAGCACTATGTAAATCAGCCTCAGTGCCAGGCTCCGGCGCACGTCCTTTTTCCGCAGATCATGAAGATCGTAGAGCGCTATCTTAACGATCATGTTGATGCGCGGCCTCCCGCTGACAAAAAAGACATTGGGCTGTCGCCGTACTATGGCTGGCTGATTGAAGTGCTGACCGAAAATATTCGGCCAGACGTCACCGGCGGCGAGACGCCAGAAATTCCTCTCTACGAGACGAGTCGCGGGCCGGGCTCCACGGCGGACGTAGACTTCTGGACCAGTCGTGAACCGGTTCAGGTGAGTCGAAGCCACGTCAATTACGTGGTTCCAGATACGACAAAGTGGGAACAGCAGGCGGCCTATTACATTGACACTCACCCCCTTGTGGACGCATTCGCCAAGAACGCCGGCCTCGGCTTCGCAATTCCGTACCTATACAACGATCAGATGCATGACTACATGCCAGATTTCATCATCCGGGTGAAATCCGACACTCCGCTGCATTTAATACTGGAGACAAAGGGCTACGACCCAAAGGCCGAGATTAAGCAAGCGGCCGCCGAACGCTGGGTGGCAGCGGTGAATGCCGATGGCACATACGGCAAATGGGCGTACAAGATGGTGAAGAAACCGACCGATGTGGGGACGGTGGTGCAATCAGCGGCTGCGGGAGCTTAGATGTTCCGCTTCGCAGCGTGCTGGCCTAAGGCAGTCAAGAAACAGCTCCAAGCTCTCAGTTCCAAACCCCAAGAAAAACGCGCCCATCAAACTCTTGAACCTGACCGCTACTGGCAAATAAGCGCCACCAGTTTGACTGATCCAGATCCATGCCGCTGCAAGGCACTCTGAAGAACCTTCAGGCGCTTTCCTTGGAGCTGAGAGCTTGGAGCTGTTCTTTTAAGTCTGTCATCCTGAGCCGCGCTCTTTGCGGCGAAGGACCTCCGATGGAGATTGGAACCGCGTCCGGCTTCAATCGGATCATCGAAGCTTCGTGACCTAACGCCTTATTGCTTTCACCTTGAAACCCTTTTCGAGATAAACGTGAAGAGCTTTGCAAGCTACCTGCCTCTGCGTTTTAGACGCGCTGCTTCTGCTCTCATCTCTGCCGCTTGTGCGGAGGTGCCGGTCACATAAGCAGGATTGCGTCTTCGCTTCCATTGGGCTGTTCCCGGCAGATTGGCAAATTTCATGTACTCGAGATGCCGAGGCTGCAGGCCGGGGACACCGGAAAAGTATTGTTCTTGCCGGACCGCGTCTTGCCTGGCTGGCGGTGAGACGGGGTTCGATGGTAACGGCTCTGGGCGTTTATCTACGCCTTCGCTTTGGTCTACGCCTTCGCTATCTACGCCTTCGTTTTTGTTTACGCCCTCGCTTTTGTCTATGCCCTCGCTTTTGTTTAAAACTTGTTTCACGCGCGTCAGCGCGTGGTTGTCAGGGCGCGGATTCATGAGCCTGCCCTGAGCGAAGCCGAAGGGTGCCGCCAGAGCCTTTAACAATGTGCGCTTTAGCCCCTGAGGTTGTTCTTCCGGACGACTCTCTTCTTTCTGGCAACCGTAAAGTTCTTCCGCACCCTCTAAATCCGTGCCCTGACCCAAGCCAGTTTTTGAAACATGCTCTGGGCTTTCGCATTGATTGGGTTGCCCGGCTCTTGAGTTCTCGATAGTTTTTGGCCCGGCGCTGGTCGCTGCGGGTTTCGCTTGTCTGGGTCCATCGGGATGCACCTCCGCACCCGTTGCGTGCGCGCCCGTTGGATGCCCGCCGGTTGGATGCCCGCCGGTTGGATAAAAGACCAGGCGCGGGAAAACCACATCGCCGGCGGAGCCGTGTCTCCGTTCGTCGTCGCGACCTTCTCTTCCCATGACTTGCAGCAGGACTGTGGTGAGATATCCGATGCCCATGGCGCCGCGGAAAACATCAACCTCGCCCTGGCCAAGCTGGTTCATGGCCTGGCGCAGGAAGTCGGCGATCTGCGAGGCAGTCTGCAGGGGGTTGGGCGGCAGGCAAAGCGTCTGCACGGGCTTGCGATTGCCTGCGCCGCCCGCGCCGCTGGCGGCCCTTCTCTTCTCTTGAAGTGCGGGGTCGTGAAAAAAACAATACTCGCTGCCTGTCCGAGGATGGGCCTTGCACTCCGCTCCGTCATTGCGTTTGTGGCAGCAACCGCGTTGCTGGCTGGAGTCCGTTTTCACTCCAAAAAGCTGGGTGATCTTCATAAAATATTCTCCGGTGTCCCTTTAAGAGATACCTGAGAATAATGATGGCATGGAATTGACGAAAATCAGCAGAATGATATCACAATGATATCAGTTGTGGATTGGGTCATTGGGTCATTGGATCATTGAGTCATTGGATCATTGAGTCATTGGGTCATTGAGTCATCGGATCATTTTAAGTCTGTCATCCTGAGCGGAGCCGCGCTTCGCGGCGAAGTCGAAGGACCCCGAGAATATTCCGGTCGCCCTTGCCGCATCAAGGCATTCTCTGAAGAACGTCAGCGGGTTTAATTTCCTTGGAGCCGGGGTGCCCCACTCGCGCGTCAGCGCGTGTGGGATGGTCGCGTTCGCTGGGTATCAGGATGACAACCCAAAAGATCTGCGTTGATCCGCGTTCATCAGCGGCGGAAAAGAAGATTTTCCAAAACTGATATCACTCTGATATCAAAAAGCCCGTTCTCCGAGGATTGTGGTTCATAATTGCGTGACGGCATTCAGCATGCCGCGTTGCTTTGAGGTCTTTGAAAATTCGCAAAACAGTCCCAGTTTTGCCGACCCACGGCACGCCGGAACAGGTTTTGGGCCGTAGACGCAGGTCTGGAGGACTACTCCCTGCGGTCTTATCCTCCCCGTATGTCATTGAACATTAGTGGCTTATCGCCGCATGGACTACTCAAAGTAATGGGGAGGGGGAAGCACTACTCAAAAGGTACAGGCCGGGCAGAAAGCCGGTAAATCTCTTCAATAACGGCTAGGCTGCGCCGGCCGTCAGCGCCGTCGCAGCGCGGTGTGCCGTCCTCTCGAATGGCGCGAATGAAATCTTCAATGGCGCGTTGATGTCCGCGGACGTCGCTCACCAGGGGTGAAGAGGCGCTTGGGTTCTGGTCGCGCATGTTTTCGCTGATCAAGCCCTCAGGTTTTTTCCGCAGATCGGCGCTTACGATGCTGTCGTGTTCAAGAATGACGGTACCTTCAGAGCCTGTAATCTCCACGCGGCGAGGATATCCCGGATAAGCTGCCGTCGTAGCCTGCAGCACTCCCAGCGCACCACTGGAAAATTCGAGCAGAGCAAGAGCGGTATCTTCGGTTTCGATCTCATGCAGCATGGTTCGAGTGCTGGCTTTTATGTTTTGGATGTCTCCCATGAGCCAGAGCAGCAAGTCAACCGTGTGCACGCCTTGATTCATCAGTGCGCCTCCACCGTCGAGCGCCCACGTCCCACGCCAGCGCGAGTCGCGGTAATACTCCGGAGGCCGGTACCATTTCACACGCGCATCCGCCAGCAACGGCCGGCCTAATGCGCCATCTTGAATGAACTGCCGAAGCCGGCAAATATCCGGCTTGAAGCGGTCCTGAAAGATTACCCCTAACTTCACTCCGGCTTTGCTGCATTCAGCAATCAGCGCATCGGCGCGCTCGGTGCTGATATCAATGGGTTTTTCCACCAGCACATGCAATCCGTGATGCGCTGCCGCAATTCCCTGGCTGGCATGCAAACCCGAGGGGCCGCCAATGATCACCATCTCCATGGAAGGGTGCCCAAGAAATGCTTCAAAATCGCTGTAAGCTGTGGCGCCGTATTCGCGGCTTAGCTGATCAACTTTGTTCTTGTTGGAGCCATAGATGGCTGTGACTTCTACTTCAGGAATTGCGTGCGCGGCACGGGCATGTGTATTGCTGATGTTCCCACCGCCGATCAAACCGATCTTCATCTATTAAGCGTACCTCGGCCTTCTGCAGTGCCCGTTAGAAAGTGCTGTTCCAATAAGCCTGCTGCCCAATGTAGCGGTCATCCGGCAGGTTCTTGAGGATTGCCCGCCGTACCTCAACGGCGTTCATGGCGCCCTGGGTTTTGAAAAGAACTTCGCCATTTGCGCCGATCAGTACCGTATAGGGAACGCCGCCGCTCCAACCGGTTCCGAACGCGGATACCGCGTCAGCCGAGTCGGTGCCGCCAAACAGCAGGTTCCGGTTGATGGCATGATGCTCTTCCAGGAATGACTGCACGAACTTTTTCTCGTCTGGGTTGTTGATGCTGACTGTGACGATATCCACCGCGCGCTTCTTGTACTGACGAACCATCTTCTGCAATTCGGGAAATTCCACGGCGCAAGGTTCGCACCACGTGGCCCAGAAGTTCACCAACAACAGTTTGCCGGTGCCGATGTTCGCCCGCAACGCCTTGATCTGATCGACCGAGGCCATCTCGACGTTGACCGGCTCCCGCTCAGATTCACCGATTTCTGCCTGCGCTCCCGCCTCTTTGTAAGCCCACTTGGTGGAGCAGCCCACAGCCGGAGCGCTGGTTACCGCCACCGGCTTTCCGGAAAGCAGCGCCTCGATGGCATCTCTGGTCTCGTGCTTGGTCGCCAACTCTTCACGGGTGCTGTTATCAATGCGGCCTTCGTACTGCAAGGTTCGCTGCGCGTCGAACACAAATGCGTGCGGGGTAGCCGTGGGTCCGTACTTCAGCGCGACCGCCTGGTTAACGCCGTCGGATAAATAAGGATAGTTGAAGTTGCGGTACTGGGCGCGGAGCTTCATATCTTCAAGCGAATCTCCCAGGTCGGTGTGGCCCATCTCGCTCAAGTGCACTGCCTTGGGGTCGTTGGGATTGATAGCAACCAGCGCCACGCTACGGTCACGATAGTCCGCCGCGAGCTGCTTGATACGTTTTTCATACATCTGGGCAACCGGGCAATGATCACAGGTGAACACGATGACGAGCACCTTGCTGGAGGCGTAGTCGCTCAGCTTGTGCATCTTGCCATCCGTACCCGGCAGATTGAAATCCGGCGCTTGTGCTCCGATCTTGAGAATCGCGGGAACGTCTCCGCTCTCGTGCACGGGCTTGTCCTGTGCCTGCCCCACCACACTCAGGAGGAGTGCAAACGCAACCAGGCCGGCAATCTTTACGCCATAGACCGCAATTTTGAACGGCGACTTCATATTGTCAATCCCAGCCTCTCTTCAAGATACTTCTTGCTGATCAGCGCCGACTCTTTCGGCGTTCTGGATTTATCGGGCTCATGGTCCAGCTCGACCACCGCCCAGCCGCGGAACTTGATTTTGTGCAGAGCAGCAAACACGGCAGGCAGGTCTACTTTGCCGCGTCCAAGCTCAAGGAAGTTCTCAGCATTTTTTGGATCTGCGGAATTTGGCCCCGGCTCACCCAAATCCTTGATATGAAGAAAGAGCAGCCGGTCGCGATACTTCTCAATTACCTTGGCTGGATCGCCTCCGCCCGCCTGGTAATGCGCAATATCCATCTCTAATTTCACGTAGCGTGGATCGCTCGAATCCATCAACCGATCGAGACCTTCCGGGCGCTCGCTGACCGAGTTCATATGATTGTGATATCCCAGCGTGATGCCCAAATCGGCGGTACGCTTGCCGATCTCGGTTATCAAGCGGCCCAACTGCTTGTAGTCAGCGGCCGTAATGGCCTGGCTTTTTGGCTCCTGGTCAAGGACCTGAAGGTAAAGCCCTCCCACATCGTGCAAGAACTTTGCATTCGCAGCGTGCAAGGCAATATCCTGTGCCTCCAATGCCGGATCAACATGCACCTCGCCGCTGGAAAGCGCAACCATGGTGAGCTGGTGTTGCTGCAGCAGGTCGCGCAACTCGGCGGGCTGGAAATCTCTTATCGCGTTGGCGCGGAGCTGGATGCCGCGATAACCGAGCGAAGAGATGTCGTCTATGGCCTGTCTTTCTTTGTCGCCCCAGGTGATGGCGGCATATCCAATACGGATATCCGGTGGCGCAGCGCTGATGGCTTTGTACGCGGGAATTGACGATGCGACAGTCGCAGCAGCCGCGATGCCCAGGCTGCCGATAAATTCACGACGCGAGACTTTGAATCCCATGAATCTCTCCTATAGATGTTTGCTGGGACGAAATAACCCGTAGTCAGTTTCAGGCAAACCAAACTGCCTGGATTTAAGGATAGACCACACTCTATCATCTATCTATTCCGGTGGCGGCGCCGTGGAAGGAGGCACCGGCTTTCCGCTGGCAGTATTTGGCTCCATCAACTCGATGCGGGTTCCATCCGGATCAAATAAGTTCGCCTGACGCTTCCCGTTCACCCCAGTCCTGATCTCAATCTTCTGGCCATAGTTCTTGCGTGCCGGACTCGCTTCCAAGGCAGCCACCGCTTTCTCTATATCGGGTGTCATCAGGCAAACATGGTTCTTCACTCCCGTCTCTCTAGCATCAGGCGTATTTGAGTAGAGCATGAGTTCAAGGTAATCGTTTCCATCCGGGACGCGCATATTGACCCAGCTCAATATCTTGCCCGAAGAGCTGCCCCTCCAGAACTCCTGGAAGCCGAGAATGTCGCCGTAAAACTTCTGCGACAGATCAAGATGACGCACCATCACGCCCACATGCGGCATGTGAGTGGAAATGCGCGTCTCGGGCAAGTGCTTCCCTTTTTCACGCCTCGTCCAGCTATCGGGCTCGTACTGGACGATTTCTACCGTGTGCCCGTCGGGATCGGTGATATTAAAGTTGGAATTGCCAATCTTGCCTTTGCCAACTTTTTCAGGCACCTTGATGCCCTTGGAGGCGAGATACGTACGCATGCCTTCCGCCGAATCAGTAAAGAAAGAGATGTGATTCAGGTGGACTCCATCCTGCTTGGGGTCTTCTGCAAACAGTTCCAGGTATTGGTCTTCGTTAATTTTGATAAATGCTATGCGGTCGGTGCCGTCGTCACGTTTCAACGTATAAGGCTCTTCAAACCCAAGAAAATCCTTATAGAATGCACGAGCCTTCTGCAAATCGCTGACGTATAGCGCCATGTGAGAAATACCGAGAACGTGCGGACGCTTTACCTCATCGGCCGCCCGCAGGGTGGTAAGAAGAATTGATACAAATAGAAAAATTGCTATTCGGTTCATTAAGTTGAAGCCCCCTGGTTTGATATAGCAGTTTCATGGTCATGCATTCGCTCTCCCAGCGCCTGAAGCTGGGGCCCACTTTCGCTCCATCATGGTTAGTAAACAGCTTGTCAGGCTGTCTCTGCAATCGCCTGCCGGAGTTCGGCAAGGAACTTCGGCACCACCGTAAAAGGATCATAATCCTTTCCCTTTGCGGAGAGTGTTTCAATCGGAAGATAGCCGCGGTAGCCCGACGAGCGGACGATGCGGATAAATCTTTTCAGATCAAGCGGCACATCGCTTTCCGCGCCAAACGCGCTTTGCTTCACCTGCCAGTTCACGGCATAGGGTGCTACTTTAGCCATGTCGGCGTATGGGTCCTTCGATTTGAAGTAGCCGGTATCCACGATGGCACCGCACCACTCGGAGTCGACCAGGTTGATGAGCTTCAAAAGATGATCACCCGTTTTGAGAAAGTCTCCGTGATTCTGCACCCCAATGATTACGCCATATTTCTTGCCGTGTGCCGCACACTCTCGCAGGTCGGCCGCTATCCAGTCTGCAACCTGGTCCCAAGTGTAACCTTTGGCCACCTGCTCCCAGCTCAAGTTTTTCATCTGGGTATCAGCAAACACCCGCAGCACCGGAGCACCCATGCGCGACGCAACCTCGACCCACTGCTTGATGTGCTCTACATCGGCGGCCCGCTTCGCTTTGTCGGGCAGCGTAAAGTTGTTGCGGACACCCGACCCGCTGATGCCAATCCCAAATTCGAAGGCTTTGCGTTTGAGATCGTTCACATAGTCATCGCTGGGCACATCGGGATATCCCGGGAAAAAATACCCGGTGGCATCGAATCCGTCAAAATTATACTTGGCGCAGAAGTCAACGAGTTCGAATAAGTCGATCCCCGAACCGTGGCGTTTGACCTTGTCATTCAGCATTTTGCTGAAGGAATATGCATTGAGCGAAACCTTGAGCATAGACCCGCCCAGCCTCTTGATTGGCTGCGTCTCGGCGAGAGCGGAAAGCCCACCGAGGCCGAGGCCTGCGGCAGCCGCGAGCGGAAGCACGCTCGCACTTTTGAGAAAGTCCCTACGATTGTGATTGAGTTTCATGATGTGATTATTTTTGTGCCATTGCAGTGGAGAGCTGTTGTATATCTGCATCGATTTTCTTCTGCTGTTCCGGCGTCAGCGGCGGAGCATTGTCGCGGCGGGCAGCTTGCTTAACCTGCAATGTCATCGCTCGTTGCTCCTCCGACGATAAGGCCGAGTAATTGGATATCGCCTGGCTCAGCAACTCTTCTGCGTCAAACGGGTCGGTGCTGGCCTCAGCTTTCTTGCCTCCACCGTTTTTTGAGCCACTCTTCCTATCACCCTGCAGCGCATCGCTCGTGCCCTTGGTCACGGCTTCTATTTCGGCATCCATTTTCTTTTGCTGATCGGGCGTGAGCAAGGGCCGAATCTGGCGACGCGCGGAGACTTTAATCTTCAGCATCATGGCTTGTTTCTCTTCTGGTGTAAATGCTGCGAAGCGGAGTAGAGGCTTGCTCACCGACTCTTCACTGTGCAGGAGCGGCTCGATCTTGAGTTCCTGTTCGCAAGTCAGGCCAAATGCCGCTGTCATTCTTTCCAGGAGCGAGTGTTTCCCCGGAGGCAGACCTTCGCAAGCCGGCGCAGGTTGCGGAGCCGGTGCAGCCTGCGCCGTTTGTGGTGCAGCGTGTACAACAGCAAGAGGGTTGTTGAGCAAGATCGCAAATGAGCCCAATGCCAGCATCAAGACAGGCAAACCTGTGGTTCTCATTTGTCGAAGGCATCGGTTTCTATAAGTCGTCATCGTCATCGTTCTCCTTGGTTATTTTCAAAATCTGTAGATCAAGGCCAATTGCATGACGCGCGCAGCATTGGCCTTGGTAATGCTGCCGCCGGCAGCGGTATCAATTGAAGTGTTGGGAAGCTGGAAGTTCGTATGGTTCGTGAGGTTGAACGCTTCCCAGCGGAACTGCAATCTGCCGTACTCACTGATGCTGAAATTCCTGGATACCGATAGATTGATGGCAAGAGAGCCGGGGCCATCGAGAATGTTCCGCCCAGAGTTGCCGTAACGAAAAGCAGTGAGCGGAACGATCTGAAAGGCAGCAAGATTGAACCACGCCAGATGAGATGGGTTGGACAGGGTGCCGCTGGCGATACGGTCGGGGCGAGTGGGTTGGCCCTTGTCTACTGAGAAGCCTTGCGTTTGCACAGGCGTGAAGGGTTGGCCGCTATACGCTGTCCCAGTGCCGGCAAGTTGCCAGCCGCGCACGAAAATATTTCTGGTAAAGGGAAGCTGGTAGATGACGCTGGTGCTGAAGACATGGCGGATGTCGAAGTCCGAGCGTCCTCGTTCGCTTCTCAGATTCAGCGAGTCCTGGGCAAAGCCTTTGAAGCCGCCATCCCCCGCGTAGTTCAGGCCTGAGTTTTCATCGATGGATTTACCGTAGGTGTAGTTGGCGCGGAAAGACAGGCCATTGTGAGACTGTTTGCGCAAAGTCACAGTGCCCGCGTTGTAATTGGAAGTGGCCCCGAAAGAGTAAAACTCGATATCACCATAGAAATTTGAAAACGGACGGGGACAAGCAGGACAGGTGCCGTCGGCCAACGCCAACTGTGGATTTTGGTTCCGCAACTGCTGATTGATGTCGTATTTTCGCCCTAAATGCGTCCCTTTCGATCCGGTGTAACCTGCCTCGATGGCCACGCCTTTACCCAATTCGCGTTCGATGGTGAAGTTCCAGCTTTGCAGGTAAGGCTCGGGCGCGTTCACGGCAAACCCGGTTGGGGTAAGTATGCCCTGATCCTTGGCCAGCGCGGACGGAAACGGATTGGAAAGGGTTATCTGACCGGGATTGCTGGTTGATCCTGTAAAGGTTTGGCTAACGGAAAACGGAAAGCCGCCGGAGATATCGGTGCGGATAGCGCTCAATCTCGACCCGGTATAGAAGATGCCATAACCGCCCCGTACTACAGTTTGGTTGTTATTGAACGGCCGCCAGGCAAAGCCTATGCGTGGCGCCACGGCCTTATAGTCGGTGTGAACTGTGGACTTCGGCAGTCCAAAGTCGCTCGCCACTCCCACCTGGCCGGTAAGTCCCACGCCGGCAAGGATGGAAGCCAGGTTGGGCACGGTCGCAGCGCTGCCCAGGATCACCTTTCCCGTAGCGGGAACATAGTTTGAAAATTGCCCGTCTTTTTCATAAGGCGCAACTGGGACTTCATACCGCACACCCAGGTTGAGAGTCAGGCTGGGAAGGACTTTGTAGTCGTCCTGAACGTAGATCGCATAGTTGTTGCTGAAAATATGGTTGGTTACCGTGCCGGTTTTCAGAGTGGTGGTATCGGGAAGGCCGAGAAGAAAATCCGCAAACGGGACGCCGCTAAATGTCTTCTTGAACGAGAAGACACCGTTGAATCCGTCGTTAGTCGGCTGGAAGTAACCCACGCGCAAGATCTCGCCGCCGATTTTGATAGTGTGCTTTCCCTTGTTCCAGGTCACCACGTCACTTAAGTCGTAACTATTGACGGTAAACCGGATCGGATTGAAATGGCTGTCGCCCACGGTGGCGAAACCCGTGATGCTGAAACTGGGGAAGCCTTCCAGGGCCGGGTTATTGGTGGTTCCGGGGATCCCAAGCTGCGCCGCAAAGTTGGTTCCGGCATCAGCGCTGACCTGATGGCTGGTACTGCGCGTGAGTCCTACATGGAACTCATTGATCAGAGTTGGGGTAAAAATTCGCGTCTCAGAAATGCCGTAGATTGCGTCGCCGCGGCGCGTGGTACTGCCGAAAGTCCCCAGGGGGGAGCCAGAAGTAGGATTAATAGAGTCTGAAGAGCGATGGATTACATGCACAGAAAGATTGTCTTTCTCGCCCAGTTTCTGGTCTACCTTAAACACAAAGTTGTCGTAATTATCGGCGTTGTTGTTATTCGCGATGTAATTGCTGCCTCCGTTGAGAAGAGGGTCGAGGTTGGGAAGAGGATAGAGGTTCAGCAACGCCTGCGATACCGGACTGATGCATGTGGCCGGAATCTGGCTGCCGGTAAAGGTCTTGCAGGACCCGCTTTTGAACGGAGACTTCAGCGTCCCCTTGGATTGCGAAAAATTTCCCTGGCGCTCGAGCAGAGTGGGCACAACGGTGATGGAAGGAGAGCCTTGTACCTGCCGCTGGCTTTCCCAGCTCACCATGAAAAACGTGCGGTCATGACCGTTGTACAGCTTGGGAATCACCACCGGACCGGTGAGTGTGCCTCCGAACTGGTTACGACGGAGTTTGTTCTTGGTCGTCAAGTCGAAGAAATTGCGCGCATCGAACATGTCGTTGCGCACAAACTCAAAGAGCGAACCGTGAAGCCGGTTGCCCCCCGACTTGAGCAGCATGCTGACCACGCCCCCGGCCAGGCGTCCGTATTCCGCCGAGTATCCGGAGGTCTGAAACTTGAATTCCTGCAGGGCATCGAGCGGCGGGCTGACCTGCACGCCGGCATCGCGGGCACTCTGGTCGTTGAACCCGTCAATGATGACGTTGCTGGCGTCGGCGCGGGCGCCATTCGTAACATAGGCCGAGCCCTTGGCTCCTTGTTCGCCGGGCTGAACTCCCGGAACGGTGAAGGCCAAATCGTTGAAATCCCTTCCATTCAACGGGATCTCCGCGATCTCCTGCGGCGCAACAACATCGCCCTTAGAAGAGGTCTCGGTGTTGATGAGAGGCACTTGGGCATTGACTTCAATAGTCTGCGAGACTGCCCCTAGTTCCAGAGGAGCATCAAGGCGCGCCGTTTGGTCGGCTTTCAATTCCAGGTTAGCTTCACGTAGTTGCTTGAAGCCACCCTTGTCAATGGTTACTTCATAGACCCCGGGTAACAGGTTGGAAACGGTGTATTCTCCGCCACTCCCGCTTCGCGCGGTGCGAACCTGGTTGGTGTTCACGTTGCGTACCTTGATTTCAGCGTCAAGGATTGACGCGTGCGAGGTGTCAGTGACTCGACCCACCAGGGTCGCTGTGGGCTCCTGCGCCATCCCTATGCCAGCCAGCATGAAGGTGAGAAGCGCTACGAACAGCAAGGCAACTGTCTTAGTATTAGTCCTCATTTTTCCTCCTCCAGCATCCTGTACTGCCGGTTTTCCTAACCGGTCTATATTTTTCGGGGGTTTTCAGCGGAGAGGGCGCTGTTAACCACGACCTCCGCCTTCCCTTCTTGCGCGTACTCGATTCTGTTGCTTATTTATCCTTTCCGTCCTCAATTCTCTTTGGGTGGCTCCATCAGCTCAACCCGATTTCCATCCAGGTCATACAGTTCAGCTACATGCTTACCATTTCCTAGAACGTGGTTCTCAATCTCACGAAAACTCTTGGCCGCGGGCTCGGCCGAAAGCATCGCGGTGACCTTGGGCACGTCGGGTACAGAAAGGCAGATGTGATCTTTAACGTGATAACGATCAATCGTGGCTAGTTTGCGTTCGAAGCCGAGCTCAAAGCGGTCGGGCCCTGCGCCTATCTTCATCTTCGTATTGTCTCCCGTTCCTTCAAACCCAAAAGCGTCGCCGTAAAACTTGGCGGCCACGTCGCGGTCGCCGATCAGGAGCCCAACGTGATCAATGTGAGTTGAAATGCGCGACTCCGGCATGAATTTGCCTTTGCCCTTCGCCGTCAAACTATGGGGTTCATACTGGACGATCTGGATCGTGAAGCCGAACGGGTCAGTAACATCGAAGCTCAAATCACCGGCTTGGTCCTTGGTTACCGCCTCGGGGACCTTGACGCCAATGGAAGCCAGGTAGGTACGCATGCCGCTCGCATCGTCGGTCTCGAAGCCAACATCATGAAGAAAACCGTGGTTCTTGGGATCTTCAGCAATGAGTTCGACGAACTGATGATCGTTGATTTTGACGAATACCACGTGCTCAGCCCCATCTGGGTTCTTCAAGGAAAAGGCCTCTTTGAAGCCGAGAAAATCTTCGTAGTAGGCGCGGGCTTTGCTCAGATCGCTGACATAGTAGGCAATATGTGCAACGCCGAGAACACGTGGATGCTTTGCTTCCTCCGCGGCCCGAACCGTCATAACAAAGCACGGTAAAAGAAGAAAAACTGCAATTCGGTTCATTAAAGTTGAAAGTCCCTTCGTGTGTTGCGCGACATTTAATGCTGAAGGAAAAAGCCCAGCAAGTGAATTCACGGTTAAAGTCATTTGTTGTACCCGCGCCTCACAACTTCATATTTTGCAGTCACTTAGATTAGAAAACTCTTTACGTAAAGACCTGCTGAGTAATCCCCCGGTTTTTTCGCGGGATGGAATACCGCCACTTGGGATACAATGCCGCCTGCGCCAGTGCCTCGGAAAAATCCCATCAGCGCTGTTGATAGCCGGAAACTGCTGGTTGAGCGGGTCGCCTCCAGCAGCTATCTCAGCAAATCAGCCCGGCTGCGCGACATGTTTCTCTATCTGTCTGAGCGTGTGCTTGAACAATCCGCGGATGAGATTCACGAGCATGAAGTAGGACACAAAGTCTTCGGACGCTCTCCGGACTATGACACCACTGCCGACAACATAGTCCGGGTTCATGCCACCATGCTGCGTAAGCGCATTGAGCTGTATTTTGCGACTGAAGGCAGCCGTGAGCCTGTCATTATTGATATCCCCAAGGGGAACTATGCTCCCGTCTTCCACAAGCGCCCTGTCACTCCACAGCCGCAGCCGGTACCTATGCCCGCTGTTCCGGTTGAACGCCGGTTCAATTGGAAGATGTGGCTGCCTATAGCTATAGCGACGGTCTTTGCTTGCACAACCGGTTTTCTGTTCTTTCGAATTCACGCCCTGACGCAAGGTAATAACGCGATACCGGCAAACCAGGTGGCCGTCCGGCAATTCTGGTCTCAGATTTTTCGCCCCGATAAACCGGCAGATATCGTTCTCGATGATGCAGCTCTCGGTTTTTTTCAGGAGTTCACGCCGCATCAGGTTACGCTTTCAGAGTATTTTGATCGCAGTTATCTGCAGTCCGTTGACCAGAGTGCCGCTACCGCTAAGCTGGACCGCAATTTCACAGGACCATTGATTTTGAAGCGGCAGTCAAGTTACGCGGATACTGCGCTCCTCTGGAAGCTGGCCCAGACCGCTGCCGCATTGCGAAGCGATGCCAAGCTCCACTTTGCCCGCGACTACTCGTTCCGTGAAGTGAAAGCTGACAACGTTATTCTTCTCGGTAACAGCCGGTCCAACCCATGGATCGAGCCCTTCGAGAATCATCTGGCGTTGCGCTGGAAGTTCGACAATTCGCTTAGCGCTTATTACCCCGTAGATACCGCTGCGGCTGACCAGGAAAAATTCCATATCATCACACAAACCAGTGAGCCGCATGAAGGCTACGCTACAGTTTCGCTTCTTCCGAATTTGGGCGGTACCGGCAAGGTGCTGATTATCTCTGGAACCGGGGGCGCCGCCGTGGGTGCTGCCCTGGATTTTCTTTCCGACGAACCGTCTGTATCACAACTCCGTTCTCGTCTGCCTCAAAGCAGGACTGCTGATTTTCCATATTTTGAAGCTCTGCTGAGAGTAAAGAGCCGGAGTAGTTCACCGAGGGACACAACCATCGTCGTCTGCCGTCCGCCGCAACTATAAAAACAAAGAACTGGGAGTATCTGGTGCTGGGAGAAAATAAATTAAGAAAGCCCTTAACAGATAAGTCGTTATCTTGAAGGGGGCCGTGATCAGTTCATCGTGTGATGAAGTGAATCACTCGGGCGATCAATTCTTTGGTTTCGCACTGAAATACAATCGGGTTGACTATCGAAAGGTCTGCAGGAGGTATGGGAAAATGCCTTTAGTCCGAATTTGTAAGGATTGCGGGCAAAAAAACCGAATTCCGGCGAGGCATCTGGCTGATACCGGACGCTGCGGCGCTTGCAAGGCCCCCTTACCGCCGGCAGACGAACCTCTGGAAGTTGATCCTGAACTATTCAACGAAATAGTCCAAAATGCTCGCGTCCCGGTGTTGGTGGATTTCTGGGCTGCTTGGTGCGGTCCTTGCCTGAGAGCTGCACCCGAGGTTGCCCGCACCGCCGCAGATATGGCTGGTCATGCCGTGGTCGTAAAAGTTGATACAGAACGTTATCCCGAACTCGCCGCCCGCTTCAATGTTCGTGGCATTCCGAATTTTGTGGTTTTGTACGGCGGCCGTTTGATGGTGCAACAAGTTGGCCTGGTTGACCACACCCAGATGGAGGGCTGGTTGCGATCTGCCAGCCCTGCCTCGGCGATTTAGCTGCCCATGCACAGAGAACATTGCACCAGTTTCCTGATTTGGGATATTAATGCGCCGTAGCCAATTACAATCGGTTGATCCCGCAACGGTGTGCGTATACATTCCATCGCGATTCGAAGCTGATACCAGCAGATGATTACTGCAGAATTACAGAAATATTAAAGATTCATGAAAACTGACTGGCACATGTATCAGGAAATCTGCAAGCAATTACAATTGGCGTGGCATTTATTTTGCCGATAACCCCATCCTAAGGTGGAATGTGAAAATAAGAACCGCAATCGCCGGAATCACTGTCGCAATAGAGTTATTGATCTGCGCGTTGTTTGCCGGGGCCCAGATCCAGGACGCCTCTCCATCATCCCCAGTCGAACCAGCAGCCCCGCATAATTTCGTGCTCTTTATCGCCGACGGATTGCGCCACGATGCAGTCAATCCAGACGCAGCGCCTGCGATGTTCAGCTTGCGTCAGCATGGAGTTGATTTTGTTAATAGTCATGCTTTGTATCCTACTTTTACTACTCCAAACGCTTCGGCGTTCGCCACAGGACACGGATTGGGCGACACTGGTGACTTTGGCAATGCTTTGTACGTCGGACACGCTATCGGCAAGGATGTCTCATCGGGAACTCTTACTCCTTTCATTGAGAACAACCTGTTTTTGGCCAAGCTGAATGACTACTACGGCGGCAACTATCTCGGAGAGCCGACTCTAGTGGATTTGGCCCGCGCAAACGGCTACGCAGTTGCGGTGGTTGGCAAACATGGCCCCACGGCAATCCAGGACATCTCTGAGATTCGGGCGATCATCAACGATTTCCAGCCAACATCGGCAACGATTATTGACGACACCACCAGTCCGCAAGGAATACCGCTTCCGCCTGACATTAAAATCGAAATGAACGCTTCCGGATTAAGTGGGACTGCCCCTGACCGCAGCAATGGCCAGCAGGAGCCCAGCTCCCGCGGCAACAACGGACGCCCTGGCACCCTCGTCGCGAATTTTAATCAGCAGCAGTATTTTGCGAACGTCGCCACACAAGCGGTCTTACCTGCTTTCAAGAAGGAGTTGAAGCCGTTCTTCCTTATTTTCTGGTCGCGTGATCCTGATGGCACGCAGCATAATCAAGGAGACAGCCTCGATCAACTGTATCCGGGAATTAACGGCCCAACGTCACGAACCGCGATCCGTAACGCCGACAACGACCTCTGGCAGATTGTTGATTATCTGAAAGCCAATAATCTTGACCGCAACACAGATATCATTGTGGTTGCCGACCACGGTTTTTCGACAATCAGCAAGAGAGAAATATCCCGCACGGGCGCCCCAACCAAGAGCTATGCTGCCAGCAAAACCTACCTCGATGTAAAAGAAGGATACTTGCCATCTGGCTTCCTGGCCATTGATCTCGCACACGCCTTGAAGAAGCCACTGTATGACCCGGATGCCACGCCCTTCGTCTCTGAAACCGGCAATTACTACCAAAAGATCAACATCTGCGATTGTGATGACTCTAAATTCCTGCAGCACCCTTCAGTTGGAAACGGCGTCATCGGAGGAAGCGGCAGGATGCCGGGACCCAACGAGATCACCGATGCGGAGATCATCGTCGCCGCCAATGGCGGCACCGATCTCATTTACCTGCCGCAGGAACGCGGCGAAAAAGCTGAAGCCAACA
>Ga0207127_10030_pt1 | contig 34205 bp, 27 predicted proteins | sample Alteio_BWMinHeat_17_FD_153574 | JGI IMG/M metagenome (GOLD analysis project Ga0207127, IMG submission 153574) | Enriched cells from forest soil in Barre Woods Harvard Forest LTER site, Petersham, Massachusetts, United States -... | ecosystem: Environmental > Terrestrial > Soil > Temperate forest >...
ACGTAGAAAACTTCAGTCCAACGGTTCTAAATCGGCGAAAAGACGATTGAAAAGAATCTCTGGTAGAGAAAAAAGACATGTCAAAGAAGTGAATCACATGATAAGCAAAAAAATTGTTGAAGAAGCTGTTAAAATGGGAACAAAAACTCTTGTAATGGAGAAGTTGACCCATATTCGCAAGCGGATTAAAGGAGGCAAAAGACTCCGTTCTCGATTGCACCGTTGGGCTTGGTGGGAATTTCAACAATTTGTAGAGTACAAAGCTCAAAGCAAGGGCATTTCTGTGGTGTATGTGAATCCAGCATATACATCGCTTACCTGTTCTCTTTGTGGATCTCTCGGCTCTAGGCATAAGCACCAGTTTAAATGTTCTTGCTGTGGAAGCTATCAGCACAGCGACAGGAACGCCTGTCAAAATCTCTGCAGGCTTGCTAGATCTGCTGTTCTAGCAACGGCACCCGTCAATCGTGCCGATGGTAGCAACGGTTTACCGTTAGTTACAAGCTTCTCCCTTTAGGGAGGAGTAGTTGACAAGTACCTCTGATTATGATAAGTGCTTTTCACAAAAAAATGCTAATGATTTTTTCTGTTGTCTTTATCAAAAATTTACGAAAAAATCGTTTGTGTCGGTTTAACTTTTAAATACGGAGGTGCCAGATGACAGCCATTGGTAATTCTATGAATGATTGCTGCGGTCCTTGCGGTTTCCCTAGGACCAGATTTAGCTTGGGGATTGTTGCTGCAGTTTCTTTTCTCGTTTTAGGAATTTTAGGAGTGACAGGTGTGCTGCCTGCCCCTGTTATAGGTTGGACCACCGTGGGAGTTTCCGGCGGACTCCTTTTGCTAGACCTTGCAGGAAGGTTTAGAGACCGATCACTCTCTGCTATCATAGGAATAGTGGGGGCGATCACACTCCTTGTTCTTGGCGTATTAGGCGGCACAGGTGTGCTTGCAGCGTCTCAACTAGGATGGGGATTGATTGGTACAACAGCGGGTATGTATGCCCTCATTACTCTAGATAAATGCTGCTCTGATAGACCTCACAAGCTCTAAGACAACTCGTATACTCCGCTTCTGTTTCAGAGGCGGAGTTTTACTTGACATTCCAAAGCCTCTTGCGTACCCTTTGGTCCTGTTTTTTTGAAGGTTTTCTACATGAAATTTGTCATTGCCCGTCAAGATCTTGGCCACCTGATTCGTAAAATCCAAAACATTGTGCCTCAAACGCCTCCCCTGCCCATCCTCTCTCACTTCTTAATAGAAGCGCGAGATAACGAGCTGGTCTTTACTGCAACAGATTTGACAATAGGCATCTGCTGCAGCACCCCCGCCAAGATTTTAGAGCCAGGCTCTCTGGCTGTACCCGCGAAACGTTTTTTTCCTCTGATCAGAGAGCTGACAGAACCCAATGTGGAGATCATTGCAGAAGAAGAGGGAATGATAGAGATCAATGCGGGCTCCTCTCATTTTCGCCTCCATGGTATGAATAGCAGCACCTTCCCGACCCTTCCTAACCTAAAAGAAGCCCTCAGTTTTTCCCTTAAAAGCGACGATTTAAAAGAGATGCTCTTCCGCACTTCCTTTGCCGCCTCTAAAGAAGATAACAGGCAAGTGCTCACAGGAGTTGCAATGCGCGTGGGTGGGGGAAAAGCCACTTTCATCGGAACCGATGGCAAGCGCCTAGCTCAAGCCCAAGTGGATATCCATACAGCTTCTGATTTTTCTGGCGAGTATGTGCTACCTGCAAAAGCCGTCGACGAAATGATGAAGATGCTGAGCGAAGGCGAAAAAGTCACCGCCTACCTCACGCATGATAAAGTGGCAATTGTTGTAGGTAATACTCTTTTTGTCACTAAGCTTCTCTCTGGAGACTATCCTGACTGCTCGCAAGTCCTCTCTTCTGCTGTCGATTTTAAAGTCACCCTTCATCGCGAGGAGCTCTCCACCTTGCTAAGACAAATGGCCCTCTTCACAACAGAAGAGACCCATTCTGTACGCTTTTCCTTCCATCCAGGAGAGCTTTTTCTGATGGTCAACAGCGCAAATGTGGGTGAGGGAAGAGTGAGCATGCCTGTCGATTACAGTGGCAATGTCTTTGAAGTGGCCTTCAATCCCCATGCCTTTCTCGATGTGCTACGCCACACAAAAGATGAAACGCTGACAATCGGCCTTTCAGACCCCTACAATCCTGGAATCATCACCGACTCCACCTCCAGCGTCTTTATCTTGATGCCGATGCGTCTGAATAGTGAAGTTGGTGTGACTTAAGGTGCAACTCCAAGCACTCTATCTCAAGAATTTTCGCAATTATGCAGATGCATGTATTCGGTTTGCTCCGGGCCTTAATATCATCCATGGAAAAAATGCCTCGGGAAAAACCAATCTTCTAGAAGCAATCTCACTTTTCATGACAGGAAGATCGTTTCGCACACCGCATCTTTCCGATCTCATCTCCTTTGGGTCAAATTCCTTCTATTTGGAGGCGCATTTTTGCAAAAATGGAGTTGATCAAGTACTCAAGATCTCCTCTGATGGCCTCCAGAGAAAAATCGTCCTTAATTCAACCCCCCTTCCCACTTTGAGTGCTTTGCTGGGTATTTTAATGGGAGTCATTCTCTCTCCAGAAGATATCAACCTCATCAAAGGCCTCCCCTCCTTTCGCAGGCAATTTCTGGATCTGCAAATTGCAAAAGTAAGCCCTATTTATCTCCACCACCTCTCGCGCTACAATAAAGCAATGAAAGTGAGAAACTTCTTGCTGCGCAAACAAGATCTTTCAACCATCGATATTTGGGAAGAGGAGATGGCCTCTTCAGGAGCTTTTGTCACTCTTGAAAGGGTCAAAGTTGTTGAAGAGATTGAAAAACTGGGGGTGCCCTTGCAAGAATCGATCAGCAAGTCAACAGAATCCCTCCAGTTGCGCTACAAGTCACCTGCTTTACACTCCAAAGAAATAGCCGCCTACCTGCGCGCGCATTATATAAAACAGCGCCCTCGTGAAATAGAGATAGGAAGCACCCTCACAGGTCCCCATAAAGATGATCTTCTTGTGTTTCTTCAAGGGAAAGAGGCGAGACTTTTTGGCAGCGAAGGGCAGATGCGCTCCTGCGTAGCTACCTTGCGCCTTGCGGAGTGGCACCATATGCGCCTTCAAAGCTCGGAGCTTCCTCTCCTTTGTATCGACGATATCGGGATTAGTTTAGACAATAGTCGAGAGGAATCTCTCTATAGGATGCTTGCCGATTTTGGTCAGGTCTTCGTCACCTCTCCCAAAGCAGAATTTCCCTCGCTCTCTTCTCCTCACACGATCAATTTGGGTGTATGTGTGTGAGCTTCTGCCGTTTTCTTGATGAGAACCGTTGCGATGAGAATACCGCTAGAAGCAAGTGACAAGGAGGTGAGCAGCATTGTCATTTGAGGGTAGCTAAAGGTAAAAACGCCGATGGTAACGGCAATCAGAGCTGCAAAAAGGAAGATCAAATTGCAGATCAGCACCTTGATGATTTCGTTTCTGATCTCTTTTGTGAGATGTTTTGCCCCTCTAAGATACTCTTGGCAGTTCTCAAAAGTCTTTTTATGCGCTGCAATAAGCTCAAAAAGAGGCTCTAGTTCAGGGGAACGCTTCATTGTCTCAAGTCTAGCGTAAATACTCAGCGTCTTTTCAATGATGAGCTCTTCTATGGCGCCCTTTTCTGCTTGTTCATAGAGCTTTTCAAAAGCATCCATCTCTTCTAACAAAGGACGCAGCTCAGTCAGATGCTGAAGACAATGAATAGTGGAAAGCCCTTTCACATGGCCGAGAGCTGCTCTTACTTGTGACGCGTCTACCTCTGGAAGACCCTGAATCTCTTCCTGGACCGCCTCCATCTTGGTTTTACTTGTAAAATGATCCCCTTGATACATCTCTTTCAGATAAGCAGGACCTACTGTCATGCTTTTAAGAGTTCCTTTCATCGTCTCTTGGAGGGACTCTAGATCATTTTTAGAGATCTTCTGGAATTTATGCAGGGCTCTTGCCCCTCTTCCTACAAGCCATCCCTGCCAAACAGATTCGATAACTCCCACAGCTAGCAAAGAAATTGGCATCGCAAAAGAAGAAAGGATGAGAGAAAAAACAGTAGACCCTTGATTTAAAAAGCTCACGCCCCCTTGTAGAAAGGTGCCTATATTACGCAGAGTGACCACTATAGAATCTAAAGACATTCCCGCCCAAAAGAGCCCCATAGCCGTATCTTTTGCATCGATCGCTTCCTTGGCAAAGCCTAAATGCTCTTTTGCACAAGCGACTGCATGAGGGAAGTAAAGAGGCGCTAGAATAGCTCCCAAAAGCGGGGAAATGTGAGCAGCCTCCCCTCCTACGAATTGACAGGTAGAAGAGGCGACCCCACCGGCTTGTAACGCCATGGTCACCCACTGCCGATCCTTGATCCAGTGACAGATTTTTACAGCATGACCGGAGACTTCCCCCTGTCCCATAATGGGCAGAGGCAACTGGAACTTTAAAGAGGTATCCTCTACTTGCCCTGAAGAGAGGATGAGAGAAGGGTTATTTGTACTCATTGTACACCCCGTTTTTAATCAGCCATAATTATAGCATTCTATTATTAATTAAAATTAAAGATTGCGAAATTAATTTAAAGATAGTTCATTTGACACCTCAAAGGCCCTATTAGGGAGGGCATAGAGACGTAGGGGCTTGCCCCCAATGGGGATATCCCTCAAGAACTGAGAGACTTCTATGGAAGATACAATCTGGCCATCTTTGCGGCTCACAGAGAAGAATCTGAGCTGTTCGACCTCATCCTTGGGAGGGAGATGGTCCACACAGATCTCCTCTCCAAAAAGCGTCTGGAGCTGGTCTATCCTCTCGATCACCTTTTTTACCCCTACAGGGTCTAAAGAAATTTCTTTAAAAGGCTCTCGTTGCTTGAGCAGCACCTGGGCATCGGGGTCTCCTTTTGCTGCCTCCTGAGAGAGGGCGGCCAGAATGATAAAATCTGTCTCCTGAATGTACTCCAGTAGGGTTTGAGGGAAGCCTACTTTGGCATAGTGCCTCACCATAAAGCGGCTCATATGGTGTGTGAAGATGCGCGCCTTGGGGTGGTGGTAGACCCGCGCGTACATGAGATACCTGGCAATCCAGAGGGATTCTACCGACTGGAGGCCATCTTCGGCAATGCCTATGGAAATAGAGCCTTTGTCAGGCAAAATGCGTACAGAATCGATGAGCTGATGGTAGTCAAAATGGCCATAGCCGACTCCTGTATAGTAGGCATCTCGGATGAGATAGTCGATGCGGTCGGCCCCGAAATTATCCTCCGTAATCACCTGAGAGAGGACTTTTTCCCAGGGCGAGAGCTTTTCTCGAATCCCTAACAGGGAGAGTTCTTTTTCGCTCACAGCCAACTTGATGATATCTTTTTCAGCCTCGGGACCCACTTTTTCCCAGATCGCCTGGAGCGCCTGGCTTTGAATGCACTCGAGGGTCTTCTTTTCGTGCCCTCCCTGAGGAAGAAGTGCCTTTTCTGCTGTGTGAGAGAAGGGCAGATGCCCCATATCGTGGCAGAGGGCAGCCAGCCGCAAGATTCTGCGCCAGTAGAGGATCTCCTCAGCGCTCTTTGGAGTAGGAAGGGAGCTATCCAGGTGATAGGGAGCCATCATTGCATCATAAAGTCGGGAAGCGAGCTCCATAACGCCCAAAGAATGCTCAAAACGGGTATGGGTGGCCCCTGGATAGACGAGGTAGGCAACTCCCATTTGATGGAGGTAGCGGAGGCGCTGAAAAAAAAGAGAGTCTATCAGCTCTTTTTCAAGCGCGTCAAAGCGAATAAATCCATGGACAGGGTCGCATATTTTATAAGGATAATGAGGGTTTAGCATACTTTCTCCAACTAAAAGGGCTTTCTATGGTATAATCAATCATCTGTTAAAATAAACTCATTTCTTTATGTCGGCAGCCATCACTTCCCCGCCTCCTGAATTAGAAAGGTCTCACATCCTTTTTCGTGGAAAAAGCCAAATCCTTGCTTGTTTAACGACGGTGGTAGCACTTGTGATCATCACCTCTGCGATTATCCTCTTTAGCTCTACTTTTATAGGGCTCACTCTGGGTGAAGCACATGCGTGGAGCCTTTTGGTGCCCCGTGCGATGATTCCAAGCGGGATAGGCCTGCTTGCGGCAATTCCCATTGTTCTTCTCATTGTTCGAGAAACGAAAGAAAGAACACAGATACGCGAAAAGTGGGTGGAAAAAACAACAGAGTTCCTCACGCCCCTTTCAAAACTGTCCAAAGAAAAGAGAATAGAATCTATTAAAAAGGATGTTCTCTTTTTTGCGGAGAGGATGCCTTATGAGTATTCCGATACCTTCATCAAAGAGGTCAAAAAGAACTTCTCTTTTGAGGAACGCAAAGAGCCAGCAGCAGGACAAAAAAAGCCCCCTGCAACTGACAATGAAAAGATCTGCAAAAGCCTTGATAAGGCCCTAAAAGAGCTGCATCCTATAGGGAAAAACAAACTCTCTAAAGACCTAAAATCGAGCTCAGCAGGCAAACAATCATCTGTTGATATTTAGGACCTGATCTCTAAACTGCGCAAGAAATCGCATTACATAGGCCTCTTTGTCTTTTAGCGAAGCTGCCCATTCAATAGACGTCCCATCTTGCAAAGGGGGGAACTTATGGAGAAAGGGCTGATCATTATTTGTTTTCCATAGAGAATCATCGCTTAATACTCTACTGACCCATCCTGTAAGCTGATCTCGATGAGGTTCTAAAACTTGCAAAGCCACACTGAGCACCTCTTCTAACGTCTGCCGAAACAAACAGTACTCCTCACCATGATCACCCCTTTCGATACGGCTTTGACCACTGTCTTGATATTTAGTTAAAGAGCCGTCTCTATTTTTATATAAACAGCAATCGTTAAAATCGACGATCTTTAAATCACCCTCTTCATCTACAATTAAATTATCTAATTCCATAAAAGCACCTGGTAGCACACCTTTCCGTATCATGTGAAGAGCTGCGTCTGTCATGTGATAAACAAGTTTTGTACACTCATCCATCGAGAGCTTTCCTCGTTGGAGATAATCTAATAGCTTAGTTCCTTCTATACGTTCTCGTTTTAAATAAGGCTTTTCCTCAGTGGGTTTTACCTCTTTGTCCATTCGTATAATCAGTGAATGATTAAAACGACTTCCCATTTCATATTCTTCCAGAATATCCTTTATGCCACGGTCCGGATCCTTGCTTCCATCAGAGTCCTGATATGCATTGTTTTTATGTGCGATTCTTAGCACTGACTCCTCTCCCCGTTTATCTCGAATCACATGTAGAGTAAAGAAATCCTTATGGGCAATTTTAGAGACAAGAGTGAAGTTTTCTTCTCTATCAGGATAGGGAAGAATGATGGGCGTATCCTCTATTTCCTCTGCAGGATCAAACCGACCTTCCAATCTTCTTTCCAAAGCCGCGGTCTCACCTCGCAGCCTAACTACCCCAGTCGGGTCTGATCTACTGGTCCTTCCCATAGTGTACCTAAGAGCGGCTGCAGGCTCTAATCCCCTACCTGGAAGGACAGGTTCTTCAATACCCAGCTCGTCCTCTCCTTCCCTGGCATCCGCTTCTAACTCTTCTATAGGCTTGTCTGGGGAGCTCTCCTTCTTCTTAGCAGACCAAATGGCATAAGCAATCAACCCTATCCCCACAAGGCCCCCGGCTCCGATGGCGCAGGCAGGAGGTCCCATCTGAGGAAAAAGAGCGCCTGCCGCGGCTAGGCTCCCTATTAAAACGAGCACTCCCAGGGCAACTAAACCTATTTGACACTTTGAGAATGATTTTTTTTCCTTCGTTTGAGGGTCTATCAGAGACTCCCTTATTCTTCCTGCTTCTGACGCCATCTATCACTCCTTTCTGTTGAATGCCCCTAATCATACCATTCTATTATTAATAAATTATTAATATGTAATTAAAACAAGTCATAGCTATTCATGCGTTCCCCGACGAGGGAAACAAAGGCCAAAACTCAGTAGTATTTTATTGAATTTAAAATTAAAAGTAGATCATCCTCTACCCTAACTCCATTACTTGAGAACAGTTTGCTGCAGTGAACAGTTGGAAATCCCCTATTTTTTGGGTTTGCGCGCCTGAGTAAATCACAACGCCTCCTTTAGCTTTTTTAGGAGCTTGTTCATGGAAATAGTGAAGACCCTTTAAAAAAGAGGAAGAAAAGGTCTTGGTGCTTTTAATTTCAATAGGAATGAGGCAGCTACCTTGTTGGAGCAGTAAATCAACTTCCCATCCCAATACATCCCGGTAAAAATAAAGCCGAGGCTCTAGGGCTTGGTTATAACGCGCCTTCATCAACTCCACAAGCACCCAATTTTCAAACAGATTCCCGTAAAGAGAATCTTTAACAAGTTGCTCTACCGTTCCAATACCAAGAAGATAGCATGCAAGCCCCGTATCTGCAAAATAGAGTTTTGGAGATTTAATCAGCCTTTTGCCAAAATTTTCAAAATAAGGCTCAAGACGAATCAAAATATAGGTCGCCTCTAATACTGCAATCCATTCTTTAATAGTCACTGCCGAAACGCCTACATCTGAGGCAAGACTTGCGTAATTGACTAGTTGTCCTATTCTGCTTGCTGTTAATTTAATAAAGCGCTCAAACTGAATGAGATCCTTTATGCGTAAAATCTGTCTGACATCCCTTTCTACATAGGTTTGAAAATAACTGCTATAGGCATTGGATACAGGTAGACCTTCCTTATAGATTTTTGGATAGCCTCCTTTAAGAATAATCTCCTCTAAAGGATCTGAAATCTTTGCGGAGCGTATCTCCCCCAGACTCAATGGCAGAAGCCGTAAAAGAGAGGTCCTTCCTGCTAAAGATTGAGAAACTGCAGAATGCAATTCTGCTTGGTGGCTACCTGTTAGAATGAACATTCCTTTTTGATCTACTTCATCCACAATTACTTGAATGTAAGATAAAAGATGAGGGGTTCTCTGAACTTCATCTAAAATGGCGCCCTTTGGATAGGCTGTGAGAAAGCTCTTCGGATCCAAATCTGCAAGCGACCTATTTTCAGCATCTTCCATATTTAGATAAGGTTTTTCAGGAAAAGCCGCTCGCACTAGAGTTGTCTTTCCAGACTGACGAGGACCCAGTAAAGTGATTACTGGGTACTTATTTGCAAGATCTTTGATATAAGGAGTTAGGAATCTTTTAAACATAAACTTAAGATAATCTAAAGTTACACTTCAGATTATCTGAAGTGCGCATTAAAATCCAATGTGAGATGGGATACAGAATATGCGGTCACCAAGATTCGAACTTGGGACCTCGACATTATCAGTGTCGCGCTCTAACCAACTGAGCTATGACCGCATAGAAAGAAATTGAAAATGGAGACTAGGAGATTCGAACTCCTCACCCTCTGAATGCAAATCAGATGCTCTACCAAATGAGCTAAGTCCCCAATTTATGTCCATATATCTAAAGACTTTTTGGACATGAAATTTTGCGCTTGCATTTCCCTTCTCATCTCTGTAAGTTGGGAAGGAAAAACATAACGTAAGCGCCCTCTTTTTCGCAAATGAAAACTCTTTTTTCTCTTTTTCTTTTAGCTGCTCTTCCTGTGTTTGCGGATGTGGAGCTCAATTTACCCAGCACAACGGTAGCTCCCCCACGTACCCCTTCAGGGCCTCTTAACACTTCCGCGGAGATTCCGACAGGTCCTGTGCCTTTGCGTGTAGCTCCTACGTCTACGACCCCCCCTCCCCCTGCAGGAAGCTCTTCCCCTGCTGGTAATTCTTCCTATGAAGCGGGCGGTGGCACACAAAATGCGGCGTACACAGCCGCAGCTTCTGCGGCTTCTCACTTTATAAATCTAATCGATCAAGGGCAATATGCAGCTTCGTGGCTGGATGCCGGATCATTACTGCAAGATGTGATCTCTCAAAGAGAGTGGGTAGCTGCGATGACAGTGCTCAGGAAGCCTCTGGGATCTGTTTACGCGAGAAAAACCAATGGCTATAAAACATCGCAGACGCTGCCTAGAGGCACGAGAGGCAATTTTATTATCATTAACTATCAAACCAATTTTACCACCAAATCCATGGCGATCGAAACGGTTTCTTTGATGTCGATGCCTTATGATCAATGGAAAGTGGTCTCCTATGCTGTTTTGTGAAAAGCGCTTATAAACGTATCTTCCCTGCTCTCAAGTTTTCCTGTCTCTTTATAGGAGCGATGACGCTTGTGTATGCAGCTTTCCATGAGATTTCCTATCTTGCTGCAGAAAAATTTGCTATTTCTAACATCTCATCAGCTTTAGAAAAGCGCTCTGAATGGGAATTTTCCCTCTCTCCTCAAGAAGAAGCGTCTATCAAAACCCTCTTAACGCAAGAGTTCACCTATCTGGGAAAAGGGGTGCAGTGTTTTGCCTTTGAAAGCAGTGATGGGAAGTATGTTTTGAAGTTCTTCCGTTATGAAAGGCTGCGCGCGCCCACGTGGCTTGCCTACCTGCCGCTTCCCTCGCCTCTTAGAGAACGCTACCAGAAGAAACTCGCCTCTAAAAAGGAAAAAGAGGAGAAGCTCTTCAGAAGTTGCGTCCTTGCCTACAAGGAGTTGAAAGAAGAGAGTGGTCTTCTCTTTCTTCATCTCACGCCCGCTGAAAATTTTCATCAAATGGTGACCTTGAAAGATAAGCTAGGCAGAAGCTATACGCTGCCTATCGACCAATTTGCCTATTTTCTGCAAAGAAAGGCAAAACCGCTCTACACAGCGCTGGGAGAGTGGATTGCTGCGGGAAAATGGGAGGAGGCGAAGGAAGCTCTTTCGCATCTTTTGGCGCTTCTGGAAAAGCGCTACCAAAAAGGGATTGTGGATGGAGACGCGGTGATTCGCAAAAACACGGGATTTCTGGGCAGTCAGCCTATTTACATCGATGTGGGGCAATTTGTAAAAGATGAGTCGATTAAAGAGCGGGAGAATTTTCAAAAAACAACGGAAGTGATCACTTCTAGGTTGGAGGAGTGGCTTCAAAAAGAGTGTCCGCCCCTTGCCACTTACCTCAAAGAGGAGCGGGAGAAACTATGACTATTCGTTTGCGAGATCCTCTGCGGTCTTAGCTAGAGAAAGTCTGGCTTCCATATTTTTTTGAATATCGAAGTTAAAAAACATTTGATCTAGCTCTTCTAGCTTTTCGACTACGTCTCGGCCTCTTTTTATAATAGTAGTAGTGACTTTGGGATCTAATGGTTCAGCCGGCACCTCAGCTTCCTCCATATCTGCTGGTCCCCGTTCAATAACCTCTCTCTCTTCCCCCGCCCTTATTTGCGGGATACGCGCTGTAAATAATTCTAGCGCATTTTTCACTTCTGGAGTCTTCGTATTCTCTGGAAGTGCCATTAACATAGTACGTTGTTGAGCTAAATTATTCACCAAAGCGTTTCGGAGGTTTTCTTTAAAGGCATTGATCGCTTTCTGCACCTTCTCCAATTTAGCAGTATCTCCCCACTTCACAAATCTACCATTTAACTCCTTTAACTTCTTTTGCTTCCGTTTAGCTAGCAAATGTACTCTCGCCTCTTGTTCTTTACTGGTGGGCTGCTGAGCTAATTTGTATAGTTCTTTCTGAAAAGAGGCTAACTCTTTCGAATAGTCATCATAGATATGATTGAGCTCTTTGATGTCTTTTACATGTGACTTGATCTGCTGGCCAAAGTGCAAATCCCATAAATTCTGAGTAAATCCTACCCAAGCTGTGCCTTTACTTAAATCAGATTCAAATAGTCTACCTTTGATAAAATCTGGTTTCCACTCGTCTGTAAGGCCAGGAAGCTTCTCTTGAAGCGCTCTTATAAAAACAAGTCTCTGTGAAAACACATTCTCAAGAGGACTAGTTTGTGGCTCTAGTGGAAGGGCCTCAAGCAAAGGAGGCGTTAGAGGCAACTCACCTTCCAAAGTAGGCGGGAGTAACAATTCTTCTTCCCCTGGTGGTGGAAATTCTAGAGGAAGAGGAGGTGGTGGTGGCAGAATTGGCTGTATAGCCGTATTGAGCTTACCTAATTTCTCATAACCTCCCCATTCGGTAAATCGATGCATGACCTCTTTCAAAAGCTTAATTTGCCTGTTTTCCACTTTACGCAATTCTTCCTGTAATGCTTTATTGTGAGGATCACTTCTTAGTTTTGTCCTTATTTGAAAAAGAGGACGTAGATACTCATCAAAATCCTCATTTATTTTTTCAAATTCAGATAGATCTATTCGACTGAGCCCATGTTTCCTTAACAAGTCTTGTTGTAAAGCAATCCCTGGCAAATCCCTTCGAACTACGTTAGCATCTTGGGAAATCTCCCAAGATGGCAGTACTCCAAGTTCAGATAAAAACTTTAAGAGAGGGGTTCTCTTTGCATCGAAGTCAGATTTAAACTTTTCAGGGATTGATGGCCATGTAAGACCTTTAGTACTAGCATCAAATGAGGCTCTTTCTGCTTCCATTTCTAACCAGGTCTCTTCTGCTAATTTTCTTTGCTGCACCTTGAGTATTTGCTTTTTTAATGGATCTGTTTCAAGTTGATAAGCCCTATCTGCAAGATATAAAGATCTGACAGCTCGTGTAGTAGCCTGGTCGTATATGCTCATAGCTACTAGGGATGGGTCTTGTTTACCTTTTGATAGTGTTTCGAAGGGTATTGGCGCCGTTGCCCGGTAAAGCTTCTTCATCCTTTCATGTTCATCCGATAAAGCATTTGTAATTGGTGTCTCCTCCCTTGTTTCAACTTCTTTTACTAATAATTGAAGATGTCTGAAAGGTGTCTGTGTTAACCTGTCTAATAAAGGGGAAAGGAGAGAGCTTTCCTTCTCTTTTAAACGCTCAATAATGAATTGATGATCTACTAAATTATTATAAAGAGGTATCAATTCATTATTAACAACTTCAAGATAAGCATTCTTAGCCTCTTCATTTTTTCCTTGGTGTGCTAGCATCTTAACATCTGCTAGCCCTTTTTCTAGAGCTTCCATTTTAGATGCGGTTTGAGAGAAAAAGGAAAAACAAGCAGAGGCTTCAATATGAGAATAGCCTTTCTTATACATGTTCTGATAAAAGCTTCTTTCATTCTCCCTCATACCTTTTGCGATCTTATCGATCTCTGAAGAGTCAGCTGCAGTGTCTTTGTAAATTTCAGAGATAGTCTTTTCAAAAAGAGTAATCTCTATCTTTGTCTGCGCATGATAAGCTTGAATAGCTTCTTTGTGGACTTTGGTCAAATCACCCAAGCTCTCATCATAATCTGCTGTTAAAATACTGAAATGCATCTTTTTAATAGGATCTGAAATAGCTGAAACTTCAACCGATAGATCTTTTAAAGGAGATTTATCTCCTAAATGCTCTAAAGATCTCTTTGATATGGCAAGTGCTGCAGCTGCTTTTAAATAACGAGGAAACTCACGCTCCATTCCTTCGATATAATGGTCAAATGTGCTTGGATCATCAGGATTTGTCTTTAAAAGAATCTCTTTGATTTGAGTAATAGCCTTTTTATAGTTGGAGACTTGCTCCTTAAGCTCTTTTATAGGAGCTCTCTTAGAAAACGTGCCTGTTGAAAGAACAACTTCTATTCTTTCGCATAGGTCTAGATCATCTACCAATTTGTTAAGATGCTTGTTTATCATTTCCTTAGTAGATTGAGCTTCAATAGTCACTTGAAGTGCCACTTGTGCGCCCAACTCAGCTTTGATAGCATCGCGGATTTTTTTTGCTGTTCTTCCTGTTTTACACTCTTTTAGTTTAGTTTCAAGAAGGCGACGACGTTGTACAATTTGGGGATATTCCTTAGCAGAATCTAATTCTTTAGCCGCTTGCGCATAAAAGTCCTTGATCAGGTCTAGCGTTTCTCGAAGACCTGCTGGGTCGTTTTTGAATGCTGTCTTTGCGTTTTTAATCGACTGATCTTGTCCTATTTGAAATTCTTCTAGATCTTTTTTCAACTGCTGCTCTATTTTTTTTTCTTCAACTCTGCATTCTTTCACATCATTCTTTAAATCAATAATATAATGCTCTTCTAAATCAACAAACTCTTCTTTTTCCTTATCTGTAGTTATTTTTTTATAGACTCTCCCCTCACTATCGATCTTAAATTCACCCTCTCGACCACTTATGAGTTCTCTGTAGGCAGGAGTATCTTCCCCGATACAGCTCGCTATCTTAGCCCAAACTGCCTCTGAAGCCCCTTTGGTGATCTTCTTGCCCTTTTGAGGTGTATAAGTAATAGAAACCCTATTTTCTGCAGGATGCAGCGGACCAGCACCAGAAGACATAAAAGCCTCTCTATAATTATCTTTTTATCTATTTATAATATTAAAATAAAAAGTATTAATTATGTAGGTTTTTATTCTGGATAGATCTGATTAAACCATTTTAATCTATTTTCTATTAAGCCTTTGATGTCGAGAGACATCTGATAAAACTCTTGCCTAAACGCTTTGATTTCAGCAATTTCTTTCTCGAGAGTAGAGATCTCTACTTTGCCACCTAAATCTCTAAATGCCTGATTTTTAAAAAGCTCCTCCTCTAACCGTCTCAACCGCTCCTTATCGAATTGTAAACGCCTGTCTATCCTCCCTCTATAAGTATCAATAGCCCCTTGAAGACGCGTTAACTTATCAGAGCTCCCTGCACTATGATCATTCCAACCATCCAATTTGCGAGAAAGAACGCGTATTTTTTCACTACTGGCTGCAGCTAAAAGAGTTAACTCTTTAGCAAGCGGTTTACTATGAGGCTTTTGTTGAAGCTCTCTCTCTTTTGCTCGCAAAGGGCTCAGTTCTCTGCCGAGCTCATCATAGAGCCTGCTGAGCTCATCCAGATCTCCAAAGGTAATTCCATAGGAACTGACAAGTTTTTTCCAAGCTTTTTGCCACTCAGTATCCTCTTTTCTCCAAAAAGAAGTTTTACGCAAATTAGACCTCGATAAGCGCTTAGAAACAAAACCCGGCTGCCAGCTATCTGTCATAAAAGGCATTTTTTCATAGAGGGAATTAAGTCGCTTATCTCTTAGCTTTAAGACCTCTGTTGGATCAAAGGCAACCTCTTCAAGCTGCTTCTGGATCCCTTCTCGCTCTATCTCATTTGTCTCTTTCAAAAGACGCTCATGGAGAATCTCACGAAAAGCGCTCTGCGCCTGCTTGAGCCCAGAAAGTCCTTCCCACTGCCCAATGGCAGCCATCCCCTTTTCTAAATTACGCTTCTCGCCCATTACAAGTTTCTCTAAATCCTCTTGAAGCTTCTCATTATCAGGATCTTGTTCTAATGCTTTTGCAGCTATTATGATAGACGCCATTCCTTCGCGTACATGATGGTCGAGATCTGCTAGGCGTCTTAAATCAGAACGCTCCACATGATGCTCTGCACAAAGCCTTTGCCACTCAGGATCCAGCACAAAACTCGGCTTTACAAGACGCGTCTCAAAAATGCGGGTATCTATCTCTGCTTTTAAACCAAGATCTTCTTGTAGCTGATGAAAAAAAAAGATCCTAGATTCCAACTGATTAAATTGTGATTCTAAGGGAGAAGAACTCTTTTGAAGCGCCTCTAAGCGCGTTAGCCCTCCCCATGCTTCAAATCTCTTTTCTATTTTTTGCAGCACAAGAGTAGCTTCCTGCACTCGATGTTGCAGCTGAAGCCTAAAGAGTTGCTTCTTTTGAGGATCTTGCTCTTGTCTGAGAGCAAGCCCTCCCCTGACCAAAGGGACCAAAACCTTTGCATAAGCCTCCGCTACCTCATCTAAAAACTTCTGTTCTCGAGGACCAAAGCTAGAAATCGCTGTCTTCAAACGTTTTGCAGAAGCTTCAAATTTCAAAGGAGCTGTCAACAAAGCATGGGTGTCCGCATACTCCCCAATCTCGACATGGATCTCCTCAGCTCCTTTAGCTGCAATATCTAATACTTCTAAATAGGAAGTTGGAACCACAACTCGATCACCTTCCGCATATTTTTTTGCAGCTGTCATGATGTCAGAAAGCCATACAGGCAAGCGTATCAAACGCGTCAAGGAAGCTTCAGGACTCACATTAGAGTCTACATGCCGCCCTAAAGATTTTTGAAAGTTTTGAAAAGCCTTTTGAAGCTTCTCACTAAACTGTTTATCTCCTAATAAAATGATTTGAGGCGCAATCACAGCCGGCAGTGCTTCATACAAAGAAGGCAACTGGCTTGCCATCATCTGTCCATACTTTTCAATGAGCTCTGCACCTCTTACTTTTCGTAAAAGATGCTTCACTTCAAGCTCTTGTTCGACAAGAGTCTCATACGCTGGCAAAACACGTTCAAGAGCCCGTATAAAAGGCCTCGCATCCATCAGAGTCAGCCCTTCCTCATGAAGATAGTGTTCCAATTGTTTTTCATTTGCCTTTATATCTTTGAGCCAACCACTGAATTGTTTGACCTGGTTTTCTTGATCTTTAGGAGCCTCGCTGAGATGTTTATCGAGTTTGGTTTCATAAAGATTGGATAGCTTTTCTGAGTAGGTGACAAAGCTTCGATTGACCGTGCTGTAGTCTTCAGACCACTGCTTTGTCAGCGCTGCCTGCTTCTCTGAGGGTAAGTCGTGAATCCCATCTGTTGCATCCACTAGGAGACGAGCGAATAACTTTCTGTAGTCGTCTACTCTTGTAATCGGCAGGTGGAGCAAAGGGGAGTGCTCCTTTAACTGCTTATCAAGCAACTTCTTAGACTCTATGAATTCTTCCAAAGCAGCAATATACTCAGGAAAATGCGCTGCCATTTCTCTCGCATAAGTGGTCATCATCTCTTCACTATTTCCAGAAGCGAGTTTTCTGGCTGTTTCTTGTAAAATAGCTCGACTGCGCTTTGAGGCTTTAATCAGACGGTTAAATTTCTGAAGCAAAGCAGGAGTCGCTGTTAGACCTCTCGTCCCCTCCAGGTTATTTAGAATCTCTTCTTCTTCTTGCTCCATCACTTGCAAAGCTTTACGCAATTTAGGCTGATCTACTTTCACTTCTACTCTAATCTGATCTGACACAGATTCAATAGATGCAAGTCTTTTAGCCACCTCAAGTAGCTGCCTGCGCACGTCAGGGTCATTTTCTTTTTCAAGCAGATCTATCCACTCGCCTGTTTTGCGGTTGAGTTGCAAAATATTTCCTTGGCTATCAATGCGGAATTGATTACCGATCGATTTGCGAGAGAAAACCTTGCAAATAGAGGACTTACTGCTGATTTTTTCGATATCGGAGATAATGCTTTTCACTTTGTTTTCGGTAGCCGTAGGGGCATCTCTCGTCACCCACTGTTCTGCTTGAGAGTCATATACTGCGTAAGTCACTGCAAAATCACTATCTGCTAATGAAGGCGTTGTGCCAAAGATTGCATGAGAAATGCCTTGGGGACCCATAAGAGATTAACCGCTTTTTCAGCTCACTTGCGTATACACTTATATTATACTTTTTTTTAAAAGAATCAAATAAATAATATACACATTCTTTTCTTGCATTTTTTCAAGTAGACAGCTACACTCCCCCCTTTGCAAATGTGATTGCAGGAGTAAACTTTAATGGTAAAAAACGCTGAATATACGTGGAACGCAAAAAATATTCTTGATGATATTGATTATCAAGAAAAAGATGCGGAGCTTTTTAAGCAGCTCCTCCACGGACCTCAAAAGAAAAAAGAGACAGACCCTTCTACGATGACCCCAGGTACTATCCTCCGAGGTAGAATTGTAGAAATTGGCAAAGACTACGTTGTGATCGATGTGGGTTTGAAGTCAGAGGGACTCGTTCCCACTGCAGAATTTACAGATCCTGAAGAACTCGTTCTAGATCACGAAATTGAGGTGTATCTCGATCAGCCTGAAGATGAACAAGGACAGATCGTCCTTTCAAGAGAGAAAGCTGCTCGTCAGCGTCAATGGGAATATATCCTGGAACATTGCGAAGAAGGCTCTATCGTCAAAGGAAAGATCATCCGCAAGGTCAAGGGTGGGCTCATGGTCGATATCGGGATGGAAGCTTTCCTGCCCGGCTCTCAAATCGATAATAAGCGCATCAAGAATCTCGATGAGTATTTAGGAAAGACATGCGAATTTAAGATCCTAAAAATCAACATCGAAAGAAAGAACGTTGTCGTTTCCAGACGTGAGTTGCTCGAAGCTGAGAGAATCTCTAAGAAAGCAGAGCTTCTCGAGATGATTCAAGTGGGAGATGTGCGCAGGGGCGCTGTGAAAAATATCACTGACTTTGGGGTCTTCTTGGATCTCGATGGTATCGATGGGCTTCTCCATATCACTGATATGACATGGAAGCGTATCAAGCATCCTTCTGAGATGGTAGCTCTTGGACAAGAACTCGAGGTGATGATCCTCAGCATCGATAAAGAGAAGGGGCGCGTGGCTCTTGGACTCAAGCAAAAAGAGCAAAATCCATGGGATGATATCGAGCGCAGATACCCTCCAGGAACACGTGTAAAGGGCAAAATTGTAAAACTTCTTCCTTATGGAGCCTTCATTGAGATTGAACCAGGAATCGAAGGCCTTATCCACGTCTCCGAGATGTCTTGGGTGAAAAACGTGACAGATCCTGCAGAAGTTGTGAATAAAGGCGATGAAATTGAAGCGATCGTTCTTGCAATTCAAAAAGAAGAAGGCAAGATCTCCTTAGGTATCAAGCAAACAGAGCACAACCCTTGGGATAACGTCGAAGAGAAATATCCTATTGGCAATAGTGTCAAAGCAGAGATCAGAAGTCTCACAAACTATGGCGCTTTTGTGGAGTTAGAGCCTGGCATTGAGGGCCTCATCCATATTTCTGATATGAGCTGGATCAAAAAGGTCTCTCACCCTTCAGAGATTCTCAAGAAAGGAGACCAAGTAGAAGCGGTCATCCTCTCTGTAGACAAAGAAAGCAAGAAGATTACCTTGGGCGTCAAGCAGTTGAGCACAAACCCTTGGGAATCGATTGAAAAATCCCTTCCCCCTGGCACTATTGTGCGTGGGAAAGTGACAAAAATCACTGCTTTTGGAGCTTTTGTAGAGCTTGAAAATGGAATTGAGGCTTTAATTCATGTGACAGAGCTTTCTGACCGTCCTTTTGGGAAAGTAGAAGATGTGCTCTCCTTGGGAGATGAAGTGACAGCAAAAGTGATCAAGGTAGATCCTGAGCATAAAAAAGTAGCTCTTTCTACCAAGGAATACTTCATCGATAACAACCAAGTGAATCATGATGATATTGTCGTAGGCGGTTCTGCTGATGAAGGTGAGGGGGATACCAACAATGGGTCTCCAACAACCGCTAAAGCGAGAGGCCGTTAGAATAGCCTTGAGATGAGGTTCTTCTATAAGGAAGAACCTCATCCTAAAGTCTACGTGGCACTTCCCTGCATACTTGTAAGTGCCTTAAGAATCGCAAATACCCTCCTGAATAGTTACAGAAAAGGAGTTTTAGGATGAATAAAGATCTCGTTGCCATCTTTGAATACATGGAACGCGAAAAGGGCATCAAGAGAGAGCTGCTCATTAGCGCTATCGAGACTGCTTTGAAGGCTGCTGCCAAAAAAGGCATGAAAGAAGAAGCTAATGTGTCGGTCCAGATCAGCCCCAAAACTGGGGATATCGATGTTTTTTGTGAAAAAGAAATTGTCGAAAAAGTCACCTCTTCTTCAAAGGAGATCTCTCTTGCAGCTGCTCAAGAGTATGACCCTGACTGCGAAGTGGGGCAGTTTATCGATGTTCCTGTCGCCCCTGGCAACCTAGGACGTATTGCCGCACAAACAGCGCGTCAGATCATCTCTCAAAAAATCAAAGGCGCTGAACGCGACGTGATCCACGAAGAATACCGACATAAAGTCGGCCAGATCGTCTCTGGTGCTGTCAAACGATTTGTCAGAGGCGTGAATCTCATCGTCGATCTTGGAAAAGTAGAGGCGCTGCTGCCTGCACGTCATTACCCTAAAACGGAAAAATATAAGGTGGGCGATAAAATCCTCTGTCTTTTATTAGAAGTGCAGGAATCAGAAAATGGCGGAGCTGAGGTGATTCTCTCACGCAGCCATCCCGAATTTGCAAGACAACTTTTTCTGCAGGAAGTCCCCGAGCTGGAAGATGGAACCATCTCCATTGTAACCATTGTGAGAGAGGGAGGCTACCGCACTAAGCTAGCTGTCCAATCTACCGATCCAAAGGTAGACCCTGTAGGGGCTTGTGTGGGCATGCGGGGCAATCGCGTCAAAAATGTAATTCGAGAGCTCAACAATGAGAAGATTGACATTATCCCTTATAGCGATGACCCTGTAGAGCTTTTGCAAAATGCTCTTTCTCCTATTGAGATCCGCAAAATCCGCATAAACGAAGAGGATAAGGTCATTTCGATTGTGATCGATGATGATAACTTTGCAGCCGTCATTGGTAAACGCGGTTTGAATGCGAGATTAATTGGGCAGCTCGTCGGGTATGAGATGGAAGCTCAACGCATGAGCGAATACAACAAGTCTCTTGAGATTCAACGAGGTCAGATTGCAGAGAAAAACGATCCTAAATTAGACGCCCCCTTAGAACTCGAGGCAATCAACAAACTGATCGTGCACAATTTGATCCATGCGGGTTATGATACAACACGAAAACTTCTTCTTGCCACCGTTGATCAGATTTCATCGGTTCCTGGGATTAGCTTAGAGATGTCTTATAAGATCTTAGAAGAAGTCAGCAAAACCCCTACGAATGAGGAATAAAGTTGGTGAAGAACCTCAAGCTCAAAATCAAAAATACTCAACTTGCGCAGGTTGCAGGTCTAGACAAGCTAAAAGCGAAACTTGCTGGGGATAAAACAGAAGAAGAGAAAGGCAAAAAAAAGCCAGCAAAGACAAAAACAGCCCCTCCTGCAGCCGAGGAGGAAAAGCCTAAGCGTATCCGCGCAAAAACAAAATCTGATTTTGCAGCTCCTGTAGAAGAAGATGTGAGCGTATCTCCCCTCGAAGAGGTGGAAGAGGAAGAAGTGATTGTTCAAGAGTCTGAGGAGATTGTTTATGAAGGAGAGCCCCTTCCTCCTCCTGTTGAGGAACCCCCAGAAATTGTAGAGACCTCCCCTCCAGTAGAGGAAAAAAAACCTCCTGTAGAAGAAGCTGGAGCGCCGCCTCCTCCTAAAGAAGAGCCCTTCCACACGCCCGTCTCTAAAGAGCGCCTAGGACCCACAGGGCGCCATGTCAAAGATTTACTTCCTCGTAAAAAAGAAAAAGCGGCAGAAGTCCCTCCTCCTCCCCCCCCTTCTCAAGAACAGAAATCGACTCATGCTAAAAAAGGTCCCACTCCTGCACAAGCTCCTGTTCCCGAGACGGAAGAGGATAAGGTTCGAGGAAAGAAAGTACGTGACTTCCGTGAATTTAAAGATGTCAAACCTGTCCGGAAGCAAGGAAAATCCTTTGATGCGAGAGGCGTCATGGAGGGAGAAGAAGAGAGATGGAGGAAAAGACGTCCTGTCAAGCAGGCCCGCCAGACAGTTGAAGAGATTGTGCGTCCCTCCCAACTCAAGATCCACTTACCCATTTCGATCAAAGATTTAGCCGTTGAGATGAAATTAAAATCTTCTGAATTGATCCAAAAGCTCTTTATGCAGGGCATCATTCTCACTTTAAACGATATTTTAGATGATGAAACAACGGTTCAATTTCTAGGCTCTGAATTTGGATGTGAGATCACGATTGACCGTTCAGAAGCGGAAAGAATTCAGATCACCTCCCTTTCTGTAGGCGAAGAGATTAAAGCCACAGAGCCTGAAAATTTACAGTTCCGCCCTCCTGTGGTTGCCTTTATGGGCCACGTAGACCATGGAAAAACAAGTCTTATCGATACCATCCGCAAGAGCAATATTGCAAGTGGGGAGGCAGGAGCGATCACGCAGCATATCGGCGCTTTTCGCTGCACAACCCCTGTAGGAGATATCACCATTCTCGACACTCCTGGCCACGAAGCCTTTTCTTCCATGCGCGCAAGAGGCACTGAGGTGACCGATATTGTCGTTTTAGTGGTGGCGGGCGATGAAGGCATCCGCGAGCAGACATTGGAAGCGGTGCAACATGCAAAAGCTGCGGGCGTGACAATTGTTGTGGCGATCAATAAATGCGATAAACCCAATTTCCAACCAGAGACTGTTTACCGTCAGCTGTCCGATATTGAGCTACTCCCAGAAACCTGGGGTGGACAAATCATTACGGTAAATACCTCTGCCGTCACGGGACAAGGCATTCCAGAGCTTCTTGAGATGCTTGCTCTGCAAGCGGAAGTTTTAGAGCTCAAAACCAATCCTGATGCGAGAGCACGCGGAACTGTTTTAGAGTCAGAACTACACAAGGGACTTGGAAACGTAGCGAATGTTTTGATTCAAAATGGAACGCTGAAGCAAGGCGATGCGATTGTTTTTGATCAGCTGTGGGGATACGTCAAGACGATGCATGATGAACAGGGGCGTCTCTTGCTTTCTGCTGGAGCTTCTACGCCTGTGAAGATCACAGGGCTTTCGGGGCTTCCCTCTGCAGGAGATCCTTTTATCGTCGTGAAGAGTGACAAAGAGGCGCAAACAATTGCCAAAGCTAGAACAACAGGCATGCAGCAGCGTGCTCTGCAGCAGAAAAAGAGCTCCTCCCTTGAAAGCTTTTTAACGAGTGAAAGAAAACCTGTGAAAAAAGTTCTAAAGCTGATTTTACGAGCCGATGTGCAAGGCTCTGTGGAAGCTTTAAAACTCTCCCTCTCTAAAATCACCTCTGACAAAGTCGAAGTCGATATTATTGCAGTTGGAGTGGGTGAAGTTTCAGAATCTGACGTGCAACTTGCTGAAATTTCAAATGCGGTGGTCATTGGCTTTCACTCAAAAATTGAAAGCCACGCTGAAGCGCTCATCAAAGAACATGGGGTGACAGTGCGTCTTTTCACTGTGATCTACCATGCCATTGAAGAGGTCAAAAAACTCATGTTGGGGCTTCTGGACAAGATTGAAGAGGAAAAAGATACAGGATCTGCTCAAGTGCAGGCTGTGTTTAAATCTTCTCACCTAGGGGTGATTGCAGGTTGTATTGTGGCAGAGGGTGTGATCCATCGTAATAACCGCGTACGCGTCATGCGAGAAGATGCTGTGGTCTGGAAAGGCGGCATCGCCTCACTGAAGCGCGTGAAAGAAGATGTGAGAGAAGTGAAAAAAGGGTTGGAGTGTGGAATTCTGCTCGAAGGATTTAACCAAGTCCAGGTGGGAGATATTCTACAAGCCTATGAACTTACCTACCGCACGCAGGAGCTTTAAGAATGCCTCCTGATATTTCCAGCAGACGCACCGATAGGCTCAACTCTCTTTTAAAAGAGGTGATTGCAGAGGTGATTTTGAAAGAAGTGAAAAATCCTCATCTTCCCTCTTTTATTACGATTACGGGTGTGGAGATTGCCAAGGATCTGCGCCATGCAAAAGTTTTTGTGAGTGTGCTGGGTGATAAAATAGCTCAAACAAAAGCGGTTGCAGTCTTACAAGAAGCGAAAGGATTTATCAGCATGCGGGCAGCCGCTCAAATTGTGATCCGTTTTTTTCCCGAATTGACGTTTTATTTGGATGATTCTGCTGAAAAGCAGATGCAGATTGATACCCTCATCAGTGAAATTCAAAAAGAAAGAACGAATCGCGGAGAGTGAGATGGAGCTCCTAACAGAACTCAAAGAAGGCATTCTTCTTGTCAACAAGCCCCAGGGAAAAACTTCCTTTAGTTTGATCCGTTCTCTACGCAAGCTCACGGGGATCAAAAAAATAGGTCATGCGGGCACTTTAGATCCTTTTGCGACAGGGGTTATGGTCATTTTAATTGGCAAAAAGTATACAAGCCTTTCTGACAAACTGCTTTTCAAAGACAAGGAATACATTGCGGAAGTTTATTTGGGGGTCAGCACAGATACTTATGATTGCGATGGGAAAGTGGTAGCGTCCTCAAAAAAAGTGCCTTCAGAAGAGGAGATCCGCGCGCAAATAGAAGTCTTTCAAGGAGAGATCGACCAAGTGCCTCCGATGTTCTCGGCAAAGAAAGTCAAAGGCCAGAAGCTCTATGACCTTGCTAGGAGAGGCATCACCATTGAGCGTCCTCTTTCGCGTGTGCGCTTACAGACGACCATTCTCTCCTATTCTTATCCTACTCTCAACTTACAAATCTCTTGCAGTAAAGGGACCTATATCCGTAGCATTGCCCACGAACTGGGAATCAAGTTGGGATGTGGAGCGCACTTGGCTCAGCTCAAACGCATTCGCAGCGGTGAGTTCCTTTTAGAAGACTGTATTGAGGGAACGCTTTTAGAAACACCCGGATTTGATATCAGCAGGTTTTTGCGAAAAATAGATGCAGACGCTCCTCTCCTATAAAGATTTTACGCCGGGACAAGAGAAAGCGATTGCTCTAAGTATTGGCACTTTTGATGGAGTGCATCTAGGGCATCAAGCGATCTTGAAAGGCCTCCGCAACCACTCACATTCTGTAGTCCTGACCTTTTCTAACCATCCTTCTGATATTTTAAGACCCTTTCCTCCTGCTTGTTTTTTACACACAACCTCTCATAAGCTCTCCCTCTTAAAACATTTTGGCATCCAAACCACTATCCTTATTCCCTTTACAGAAGAGCTTTCTTTGTTACCTGCGGAGGCTTTTATCGCTTCTTTGAGAGAGTCTATTCCTTTTACGTATCTTATTTTGGGTCATGATGCTGTGATTGGCCACCAAAGACAAGGAAACCGGGAAGTTCTTGCAAAGGTTGCAGAGAAAGAGCGCTTTTCTTTGGAGTATATTCCGTCTGTTTCAGTGGGAGGTTCTCCCGTTTCGAGCAGCCGTATCCGCTCTCTTCTGCAACAGGGCAATTTTGGGGCTACAAAAGAGCTTTTGGGAAGGCCCTACTCCATTCAAACAGAAGCTACGCGCTATAGAGAAGAGGAGGGCGGTGTTTTGTGGAAGGCCACTCTTTCCAGGCTTTGCCTCCCTCCTCGAGGAACTTATAGAGCAGAGATCGACGGGCGCCCCGCCAAAGTGACTTTTAAAGACCGCGGTGAGCTAGAGGTGGTTTCTGACTACGATTCTGGATCGACGCATTTAGAGATTTTTTTGGATCAATGAGCCCATCTTCCAGCCCATCCCCAATTATAGTATCCCATAGTTCGATTTCGGCATTCCTTTCCATGTCTTGATCTGCCTCTCGAAATTCTTGAGCTAGCTTTTCTTTTTTGATTTTTAGACCTTCTTCCACCATTTGAGCCATAAATTTAAAGATTTAAGATGAGCACAACTTGTCCAGCATGATCTGTAAAAAGTTGTCACTTTTAAAAATCTCTTCTATTTTAAGAATTTCTTTTCTGTACAGCTCAAGCAAAGTTTGTACTTCTTGAGACGAGCTATATCCCCTAAAGCTTACAGGAGTGATCAAACATCCAGGTGGCCTTTTACCCAAATATTCCAAAGGAGGATCTAGGTCCTCAACGTCTATCCAATCTCGAAAGAGCATAGAAGATTCTCTGCCAAATCCTAGTAAAATACCGAGCAGCTTTTCATCATACTTAATAAGAGGCTGCAACTTCTTCTCTTTTTCCAGTTTTACAATAAAAGTCTCTGGCGAAAAAGAATCCCCCAATACCTCCATAAAATCCGCTCTATACTTTTCCAAAACCACTTTTAGCTTCTTCTTATCTAAGATAAAGAGTTGAAGATGCATCTCATTTTCAATGCTCTCATACTTTTCACAAATGATGATATTTGGATGCTTGAAACGAGATTCGTAACGTTTCCATACATACCAAGCCATTTTAAGTTTTTTCTGAAAATGAAGACCATCTTCTATTTTATAGGGCAAAAAATATTCTTTATGAGTAATGGGAATACCGGTGAAAGTAAGACACTTGCTATCTCCAAAAAGAACAAAACCCAGTGTGTCTCTCTGCACCAAAAATTTAAATAAAAATTCTATTTTTTCTCTGTCCCGTTCAGGAATCCCATTTAAAACATGTTCAGTGTTGGCATAACTTCCAGAACAGAGAAAAAAGAAGAAGAATAAGAGGTTAACGAACAGGCGCATGCTAATTTAATGATTTTTTGGCATCGTCTGGAAAACCACAACGACGACAGAATCTTCCTTTGGTATATACCCAAATGAGCTGAAAAGTCGGTTTTTGGGCCACGCGAAAGCTCCCGGGGTTGAACAATCGCAAGCTGATTAATATTAGAAATATTGATCAGCTTGCGATTGTTCAACCCCGGGGCTTTGGCGCGCCCTAAAAGCCGCCTTTTCAGCTCATTTGGGTATAAGTATCATGTCCACATCTAGGGCATATATCTACATTCGGTGCAGAAATAGCAATGATATAACCATTGTTAGACATATTAAGGGAATCAACAGCCATTGGCAAACCTTCAATTGTCACAAATAGCCCTTCATGCGTCACGCTTACTTGGTCAGGGGTGACGACAAAAAAGTCAGCAAAGGCTGACGCTGTCAATAAACATATGCTAGCTAGAGATATCGAATTTTTTTTCATTTGGCACTCCTTGTTTTTCCGCTTTCTCTTTGTAAAGAAATGATGAACTATGGCAAAGAAAATTTTTTTTTGCAATGTCTTTTATGAGAAAACAGCAATTCTAGGGAAAAAATGCTCTTGGGTGTATCCATCAAACAGGAGCTTCAGGCAAAAAGCCGCCCACCTGCATCTTCCACATCTGAGCATAGAGACCCTCCTTACTCAGCAAAGACGCATGTGTCCCCTCCTCCACGATCTTCCCCTTGTCAAAGACTAAAATGCGATCCATACGAGAAAGCGTCGAAAGCCTGTGGGCAATCACAAGAGTTGTGCGATTCTGCATCAACTTCTCTAGGCTGTCTTGAATATATCTTTCTGTGACAGAATCCAAAGAAGAGGTCGCCTCATCTAAAATAAGAATAGGAGCATCTGCTAAGATCGCCCGCGCGATCGCAATTCTCTGTTTCTCTCCCCCAGAAAGTTTCGTTCCCCTCTCCCCTACTTTTGCCTCATATCCTTTTGGCAAGTTGCGAATGAATTCATCACAATGAGCTAGCTTTGCTGCATGGATAATCTCCTCTTCTGTCACCTGGGGCTTGCCATAGGCAATATTTTCTCGCAAAGTCCTGTGGAATAAGATCGGATCTTGAGGAATCAGCGCAATTTGTGTGCGCAAAGACTCTAAAGTCACATTTGCAACCTCCTGCCCATCGATGAGAATTTTTCCCTCATGCAAAGGAAAAAAACGCAAGATCAAGTTGATAAAAGTGGACTTTCCAGCCCCTGTGAAGCCGACAAGCCCAACCCTTTCGCTCCCACGAATGCGCACATGCTTATTTTGAAAGAGCTGCTTTTCACCGTAATGAAAAGTGACATTTTCAAAGGTAATATCGCCCGACTGGATCTTTAACGCCTTAGCATCTGGCTTATCTCCTATGTCTTGCGGATCTTGCATCACAGAATACGCTTGTTTTGTAAGACCAAGCGACTGAAAGAAGATAGGCAATGCAGAGCCCACAGCCCACATGATCGTCGCAATGTTCCACATAGTACTAAACACCTGAGCCACTTGACCCGTCGTGATTTGATCGTGGACCCAAAGATAAAGCAGTGTGCCGTTGATTCCCAAAGTACATAAAATAAAAAAGAAAGAGGTGATGCAGCGCATCTTCTCAACATACCGTTTGGCGCGGACATTGGTCTCTTTCTCCTCTTTCTGGAAAGGAGTCAGGTTATTTCTCTCATATTTAAAGCGGTAAAAGAGATTGACGGCAAAATTATTGGTGAGACTGTCGACAATTTTTCCAAGAAGCGTGCTGCGGGCATCCCCATGCTTATGTTCATAGAGATCACAAGCGCGGCTAAGTAGCAGACAGATCCCTAAATGAATAATGATCCAAGCGAGCAAGATTAAAGCAAAAATCGGGTGGACAAACCAGAGGAAAAAGGCACCTAAGATACAGATAGAAAGCGCAGGGACGATCGGCCAAAATAATTGCTGGATGATCGATTCCACCTGAGTTGTCATATCGATCATTTTATTTGCAAGAGTTCCAGAAAAGCGCTCGTTAAAGTAGCGAGGAGAATGGTGCTGAATGTGATCGAACATAGTCATGCGAATGGCAGATTGAAGCTTCGGTATCGCTTGTGACATCAAAAATCCCATCGTACGAGAAATGATTTCGATGTACAGAATAAAAGAGACCCCTAAAATGATCGGGGCTTTTAATGCCTCCCAAGCAATGAGACGAGTGCTCTCATACTGAGTGAAAATATCGATTACCCAACGCAAAATATAAGGCCATACCAATGCATCGAGAGGCCAATTGAAGCAATCCAAAAAGAAGATCGTCATAAAGATCCACTTTTGACGCCTTACAAATTGCCAGATAAAGCCAATAAGCTCTTTATAAGAAACCATTTTAGCCTCTTCTCTCAGAGTTTTTATCCAGTGTATCTTCGACTCTATGTTCAATGAGCTTTGCCTCAATTTCAGCAGCTGTAGGGAGGGTCCCTTCCAGTTCTTTCGGAAGGGCATCCAAGATACTTACCTCGTATTCAGAAACACCCATAGGCATTGTGCTTCGTTCCAATGAGTATTCTACCTTGAGATCATTTTTTGTTCGGCAAATGATCATTCCTATAGAAGGGTTATCCGAAGGATGCTTCAATTGCCTATCCACTGCGGCGAGATAGAAATTTAGTTTTCCCGCATATTCTGGTTTGAAATCAGTAGTTTTCAACTCCACTACACAAAAACAACGTAATTTAATATGGTAGAAGAGCATATCCAAATAATAATCATCACCTGCAATTTCTATAGGGTATTGCCTGCCAATGAAAGCAAATCCCTGCCCAAGTTCCAAAATCAATTTTTCCAAATTATTTATGAGACCCCTTTCAAGTTCTTGCTCCACATAATCATTTGTGAGAGTCAAAAAACCAAAATTATAAGGACTTTTTAAAATATCATTAGCTAAGCAGGAATGAGGGTCTGGTAAGCAAGCTTTAAAATTTGTAACTGCCCTTCCTTTCCTTCTATAAAGATTTGATTTGATTGCCTCTTCTAAAGCCCTTCCGCTCCACCCATTTTGCAATATCTGATGAGTATACCAATTCCTCTCAGCTGGCTCTTTTAATTTCTCGATTAAGAGGATATTATGCCACCAGGGAATTTGTGCAAGCAGTGTCTGCACAAATTGAGGATCCGAATATACTTCAGCAAATTTGCGCATATATTTTAAATTTCGGACAGAAAATCCGGAAGCTCCAGGGAAATCAGCAGCAAGATCTGTAGCCATTCGATCAATGATTTTTGAACCCCATCCTTCTTTAGTCTGTTTTTCAAGAATGGATTTGCCTATCGACCAGTAAAGCTGTATTAGCTCTCCATTTACAGAAAGACTAGCTCGAAGCTGGGCTTCTCGAATTCGCTTCTTGATCGTTTCAAGAAATTCCCCATAGCCAATCGGAAGTATTTGAGATCTAGTAGATTTTGTTAAAGAGTTTGCTGTCATGTCGCACCCCGTTTAAAAGCAAGAGATTCTTTCACATTGGGCAAAGAGATGTCAAGAAGACCTAATGCTTTTTCCGAATCAAAATAGCATCAGAAACGCGCCGCACTTGCGCAGATCCTAGCCCCTCATCTTCATCGCCTACAGGCCTATTGACTACTTTCCCTTCAAAGACCATAGTAGTGGAGCCTCCCCCATCCAGATTGAGCGCTTCTATACATCCTAACCCCTTCATAAAAGAAGCTAGCTCATGCATTTTCATCCCTAAGCTGTAGCCTGGTTGTTTCCCATCGACTGCCACAAAAATCCAGTGGCCATTGGGAAGTAACCCCACCGCTGTCCGCGCATGAGGCCATGTCAAAAAAGTCTCCAAAGTCTTCTCAGAAGAAAAATCAGTGATCACACTCCCCTCATGGACGAGAAGCGGCGTCCCTCCCACCACATGATCCATCGCGTTCCAACGCGCATCTTCTTGATCCAGCTGAGACATAATACTCATTTCTACATGAGCCGAAACGCCTTTTTCACATCCCATTTCATCGAGCACGCTTTTCTTGTTGTCTCCACAAGAGAGCACCCACCCCCCTTCGGGTATGCAGGAACTGCCAGATTCCCTCATCTCTTTGACCTTGCCTCCTTGAATCACCACCTCCACTCCATTGGGCTCTGTCAATGTGGTAAAGCTAAAGCTGGAAGAATAGAGCATCATCGCATCTACAGACCTGGGACTATTGAGGCTAGGAGCTGGAATGGAAAGCTGGTGCCCATTGATCTCCACCACTGCAGAGTTGACCACTCTTCCGTAGAGCACCTCTCTTCCCTGCTCTTTCCATCCAATGGCTCCTCTTGGTTTAGCGGCCGATGCGTACCACTCTTGATTGATTTTCAAAATACCTCTGGAAATCCCATCATAAAGGCCTCCTATCGCAAAAAAACCTCCATTCACGCCAGCAACAGCGCCATAGCGCTTGGTAAGAGATAAGACACTCTCTCTTCCAAAGCCCAGATCCAGCGCCCTTACGGGAAAAATTTCATATTCTTCAGGATCCACTTCCAGAATGTGAATCGCAAGGGGAGGATTTTTGCGGATCATCTGATGAGAAATCTCAGATCCGTAGGCAACAAGAGGAAATAGAGCAAAAACAAAAGCGTATCTATTCATTTATACCCAAAAATATTATGATTGACTAAGGGTGACACATTAATGGATTTTCTACCAGATCTACCAACGCTCTCTATGTGGCTTGTGCAATATGGGAGCTTTCTACTCTTTGTCTTGCTCACCCTCGGCATCATCGCCTTTCCCATCCCTGAAGAAACCCTCATGGTAGTCGCAGGCATTCTTATGCGCCATCAAAAGCTTCCCATTCCTGGCACAGTACTTGCTGCATTTGCGGGGAGTATCTGTGGAATCAGTATGAGTTATCTAATCGGAAGAACGGTAGGCGGCTATGTCGTCACCAAATATGGCAAATTCGTTGGCATCAACGAAGCGCGCCTCAAAAAAGCGCACCTTTGGTTTGAACGCTTTGGGAAGTGGACTTTATTTGTCGGCTATTTTATCCCAGGAGTGAGACATTTTACAGGTCTTTCTGCTGGAACAACTAAACTACACTACAAACAGTTCGCCCTGTTTGCTTACAGCGGCGCTCTTGTTTGGGTCTCCATTTTTCTTTCTCTTGGATACTTCTTTGGTCACTGCGGACTTGCGCTTTATGAGAAGCTTGAACTCACTTTTGATGAGCTGATGTATGGCCTTCTCATCCTTCTCTGCCTTGTTGCAAGCGCCATTGTTATCTATCTCTATTTCAAGAAAAAGAGTCGTTAAAATGTCCCTTAAAAAACCAGATCCCGAAGCACTTTGTGAAAGGCAAGTGGTGATTGAAAATATCAGAAAATGGGGAGGTCCCACCACTGACGCGATTCTAGACCCTAGTTGCCACCATTTTATGGATCCCTCCATCGAAGGGCTCATCGGCTATCAAAAACATGCAAAACATGCTGTTGTTTGGGGAGATCCTGTCTGTGCTCCTGAAAACCAAGACCAGCTCGTCCATACGTTTGAAACGTTCTGCCACAACAATCGCTTAACTGCAGTATATTTGATTGCAAGCGAACAATTTAAAAATCAGATGCTCGGCGCTAAATGTTCGGTTTGTATCCAATTTGGAGAAAAATTGAGCTTTGATCCGCATTGCAATCCCCTTGACCAAACAGGCCCAAAAGCAAGCCTTGTGCGCAGAAAAGTGAAGCAGGCCCTCAAAGAAGAAGTCTCTGTCCACGAATATCTAGGCGATCACCCTCAGCTCGAAAAGGCGATGGAAAAAGTGGGCGAGCTATGGTTGAAAAAGAGAAAAGGACCTCAGATCCACATCTCTCATGTGCGTCTTTTTTGCGATCGCTCGGGCAAACGGTGGTTTTATGCAAAGCAAGGAGAAAATATTGTGGGCGTATTGTCGCTCAATCAATTACAGGCGCACTCTGGCTGGCTGATGAATCACCTGATGATCACACCCACCTGCCCTCATGGGACTCCTGAGCTTCTTGTGACTTCAACCCTGCAAGGGCTTGCTCAAGAAGGGTGCCACTTTGTGACCTGTGGAGCCATCCCTGGACAGAGTCTCACAGATATTGAAGGGTTAAATCCCTTCTCTACTTGGATGGCCTCTTCTATCTTTAGGATAGCAAGAAAATTTTTTAAATTAGACGGCAAACGTGTTTTTTGGGATAAATTTCATCCAGAGACGGAGAAGTGCTACCTTCTTTTTAAAAAATCAGTGACCCCGCGAGCGCTCATCGCTCTGATGCGCGCGTGTAATGTGAGTTTATAAAGCGGAAACTAAAGATCTTACAAAAATCTTATCCCCGAGCGCATAGTCTTTATCGCCAGGATAAATAACTTCTAATGTATCGAGCTCCAGCATCTCCACCGCTAATTCCATCGATTGGGTTAATCGAGGTGCATCTTTGAACTTACATTCAAACCCGAAGCGTTTTCCATTTTTCATAATCAATAAATCAAGTTCCGCCTGGCCATGAATCCCCCAAAAAAAGCATTCTTCAGGATCTGCTTGATAGGAGCGAATAATCTCTTCTAAAGCAAATCCTTCCCAAGAAGCTCCCAATTTAGGATGGTACAAAAGAGAGCTACGGTCCGTAATGCCACTCAACGTGTGATAAATACCGCTATCTCGGAAATAAATTTTGGGTGCCTTGACTTGTCTTTTCTTCGTATTGACAAACCAAGGTAAAAGCTGTCTCATCATAAAGGAACCTGTCAAGATATCGAGATAGTGGCGCGCAGTGGTGTCAGAAACTCCTAAAGACTTTCCTATCTCTGAAGCTTTAAATGACTGACCATGGTAGTGAGCAAGCATTGTCCAGAATCTTCTCAAAGTAAGGGGAGGGATGCGTATGCCGAGATTGGGAATATCGCGCTCCAGAAATGTCGAGATGTATTGCTGCCTCCAATAAACGCTATCCTCTATTGTTTCAGCTAGATAGGAATGGGGAAATCCTCCTCTCAACCATAGAGTATCCATATGATCCACTTCATGGAAAGAAAAGGGGGTGAGTTCAATATAGGCAATTCTTCCAGCCAGAGTTTCCGATGATTGTTTAATGAGATCTCTGGAGGCACTTCCTAAAATAAGAAACTTTTTTCTATTTTTTGGCTGGTCTACTAGAACACGGAGGAGAGGAAAGAGGTCTGGCAGGCGCTGAATTTCATCAATAATCACCACTCCTTCTAGAGGCTCTAGAGCCGTTTTTGGATTTTCTAAAATGGCTAGATGAGTGGGATCTTCCAAATCAAAAATATGAACACCGACTTTTCCTTCAATAAAAGCTCTTGACAGGGTCGTTTTTCCACATTGCCTAGGTCCTAAAAGGGCAACGACTGAGTGAGTCTTAAAAGCACGCTCAATTCGAGAGAGGAAAGAGGGCCTGGCGATCCAATCCATGAAAACTCCAACCTTACCTTGGAATTTTCATGATATCATACTCCATTCTATTTAATCAACTGACCCGATACTCTATTTTACCTCCTTCTAAATAAAGCATCACCGTGCAGCTGCCAGGGATTTTCCCCTCTAAAATGCCTTGAGAGAGCTTCTGTACCACAGTATGCTGAATCAGCCGTTTTAAAGGGCGCGCTCCAAAGGCTAGGTCATACCCTTCTTTCGCCAGATATTCGGCTACCTCTGGATCCCATTTAAGAGTGATCGACCTCTCTGCAAGGCGAGAGACCACATGGTGCATATGAATATCCACAATCTTGACCATATCTTTCTCTTGCAGGGGCAAGAAAGGCAGCACCTCATCGAGTCTATTGAGAAACTCCGGTCTAAAATGACGTTTTAAAAGGGGATCGATGGTGGCGAGAATCTCCTCTTTTGTGAAAGCCTGCTTTTTTTTCTCCAAAAGATTCATTAACTCTTCTGAACCGAGATTAGATGTCATGATAAAAAGCGCATTTTTACAATTGACTTTGCGCCCTTTGCTATCGGTCAATCTTCCTTCATCGAAAATCTGGAGCAAAATGTTAAAGACATCGGAATGTGCCTTTTCGATCTCATCGAGAAGAACCACGGCGTAAGGCCTCCGTCTCAAAGCCTCGGAAAGCTGCCCCCCTTCATCATAACCCACATAACC
>Ga0207127_10031_pt1 | contig 33972 bp, 33 predicted proteins | sample Alteio_BWMinHeat_17_FD_153574 | JGI IMG/M metagenome (GOLD analysis project Ga0207127, IMG submission 153574) | Enriched cells from forest soil in Barre Woods Harvard Forest LTER site, Petersham, Massachusetts, United States -... | ecosystem: Environmental > Terrestrial > Soil > Temperate forest >...
ATATTCTTAGCTTAGCAGAAACAACAGAGCAAATCTTAAGAGATGTGAAAGCTGAAATTCGCAAAAAATAATTTTAGTAAACAGCTTCCAGCTTAGCGTATTTTGCCACAAGGGATCTTGTGGCATTTGCTTTTGCAAAATATACATCGTAGGTGATTCCTAAGGAAGTATTGTAGGCCTTAAGGACTTTACCTTCTCCAAAGTCTTTGTGTAAAACTAAATCTCCGACATTAAATCCTTCACTTTCTTCTGAAGTTTCACTTCTTCTAGACGTGATATGATAAGGTTTAAGAAGGTCTTCGGGGATCTCAGATAAAAATCTTGAAGGGCGCATCATTCTTACCCCGCCCCATAAAAAGCGCATTCTTGAAGCGGATAAGTAAAGATGCTCCATGGCTCTTGTAATGCCTACGTAGCATAAGCGCCTTTCTTCTTCGAGCCCTTCAGGGGTGTCGCTTGAGTTCATGTGAGGAAAAAGCTCTTCTTCCATTCCCACCAAGAACACTATCTTAAATTCTAACCCTTTAGCGTGGTGAAGGGTCATAAGGCTTAATTTATCAGAGCCGCTTTCAGCTTCATCAGCAGATCCTTTAAGGGTAAGCTCTTCTAAAAAGGCTGTAAGGGTGGGATTTTGAGCCTCTACTTCCCATTCAGCTGCTTTAGAGACAAGTTCTAAAACGTTTTCCTTTTTTTCTGCAGCAGTTTCGGGATCTTCTTTTAAGTGATCAAAATACCTGGTTTCTTGCACGAGCTTTTCTAAAAGGTTATGAAGGGAACTTTTATCCTCAATTAACTTTCTTAAAGATAAAATCACGTTTACATACTCTTTTAGTCCTTCTTTTGCTTTAGCAGATAAGGATAAGGAGATCTTCCCTTCTAGAATGTGCAGGCAAGTAGAAAAAATATCGAGGTTGTAGTCTTCTGAGGTTTTCTTTATTTTCTCTAAACTCACTCCGCCAATACCTCTTTTAGGGAGGTTGATCGATCTTGAAAAGGCAAGAAAATCGAAGCTTCCAATGAGGATGCGCAAGTAAGAGAGAATGTCTTTGATCTCTTTTCTTTGGTAAAAAGAGAGGCCCCCAATAATAACATAAGGAATTCTTTGTCTTAGCAAGGCATCTTCAAATACCCTTGATTGGAAGTTTGTGCGATAAAGAATGGCGCACTCTTTTAGGGAAATTCCGTGGTGAAGGATCCTTTTAACCCCAAATTCTTCCCCCTTCTCCTCTTGCCGATTCAGAAATAAGACGCATTTTATCAGGCGCAGGAATAGCTGTTGGGTGGATCTGAATAAACTCTCCATTGGCATATTTCATTCCCTGCATATAAAGGCGTCCATTGGCAGCCCCTGTACAGAAAGTAGAATTAGTCGATTTTTTAAAAATAAGCCCAGGCCCCCCTGTTCCAAAAACAACAGCATCAGCTTTTAAGACAGAGAGTTTCATGGTAAATAAATCCATAATAACAACGCCTCTTGCAATCCCTTCTTCATCTAAAACAAGACGCATAAATTCATGATGCTCAAATTTTTCTACCTTATTTTGCGCTTCATGACGTCTTACCTGCTCATCTAATGCATAAAGAAGCTGCTGTCCTGTAGAAGCGCCGCAAAAGGCTGTGCGGTAATAAAGAGTGCCTCCAAAACGGCGTACATCAAGATTGCCTTCAGGAGTCCGATTAAAAGGGCATCCAAAGCGCTGCATCATCCGGATAATTCCTGGAGCTGATAAACACATCTCTAAAACAGGAGGTTGATCGGCTAAAAAATCGCCTCCCTTTAAGGTATCGTAGGCATGAATAAGAGGAGAGTCTTCTTCGGCTTTTAAATTCATCGCCGCATTAATGCCCCCTTGAGCGCACACAGAATGGGAGCGTTTCACTTTGGTTACAGAGACAATTTTAACCTGGCACCCTTTTTCAGCAAGCCGCATCGCGCACGAAAGTCCAGCTAGCCCTCCGCCTACAACAATGACCTCTTTTCCTTTTTTAGTGCTCATGCATACCCCAATGTCGTTAGTTCTTTAAATTCATCCAGTAAGTTCCCCAAATGGAGATGAGTCCCAAAAAGGTAATAGCGGCCATAAGACCGATTGCCACATTCACCATCTTTTTTTGCGAGCGCATATTTAAAATCACACCCCACGTGATTAAAAATGTCCAAAAGCCATTAAAGGCATGGAAGCACGCTGCTAAAACAAAAATGGTATATAGTCCCACATAAATAGGACTTTTAAAGGCATCGCGCACTAAAAGGAGAGTAGCTGTTCCAAAACTTGAAGAAGTTGCTACCACCTGATTTTCTTTTAGCTTTTGATTTTGGAGGGTTTCAACAAAAACCTTTTGCTCCTGATACTCTTCTACAGCAACAAGAATAAGGCCTTCTTGTTCCTGGTAAACAGTAGAATCTTTTTGTATTTCGCGTGCCGCCTCTAAAATAGCTACATGAGCCCCTTCTCTTTTAAAGGCTAGAGCTTCGTTATTAATACGCGCCTTATCGTATAAGGTGGCCCCCACTCTATGCGCAACAGTATGAAGCCCTTGATCAAAATCTAGCACCGCAAAATACGTTTGCTTTCCAGCTGTATTAATAGAGTCTGGATAATCGATAAAACGAAATTTGGTTACGTGTCCAATAATTCCAATAAGAAGAATCCATGAGGTGATTCTTTGCCACGAATACGCTCTATTGCGGCCATATTCTTTAAGAGCCGGCTTACTGCCATCAGATGATTTGGCATTAGATTTAGCCGTTAGAAGATATTTCACTCCCCACACCATGTGAATCAAAAAAGGAATGCCCAGGAGTAATATTTCAATAACCTGCAAATAAGGAAGGTCATGGAGGGCATTTACCATCTTTACAAATCCCTTCCCATTATCTCCAAGCCAAAGAGCTGCTTGAGAATTAGTAAGCAAATGCTCGATTAAAAACAGCATAAGCCAAAGTCCCATAAGGGAATGAAGTCTTCTCCAAATAAAGGCTCTAGGTACGATTGCTTCTGTCATATGTATACCAAAGTTTAAAACAGCATTAAACTAGGGAATTTACTTTTGAGAAAGGAAAAAATGCAGATGCATTTAAAAAAGTTTGATGCGCCACATCAGTTAAGCTTATTCCTTTAACCTCTGCAACAACTGAAGCTGTTTCTAAAATATAAGAAGGCTCATTGACTTTTCCTCTTTTGCTCTGCGGTGCCAAATAAGGAGCGTCAGTTTCAATAAAAATTCTTTCAAGAGGCATCTCTTTAAGCGTAGCTCTTAATGCTTCTGATTTTTTAAACGTCACAATGCCGCTAAAAGAGATGTACCATCCCCTTTTAATCACTTCTTTTGCCTCTTCTAACGTTCCTGTAAAACAGTGAAGAACAGCTGGACAATTTTTATAATGTTCATCGGCAAATGCAAAAAGATCGCTAAATGCTTCCCTGCAATGGATTACAAGGGGCAAATTCCATTGCTTAGCTAAATTAAAATACCTAATTAAAAAGGTTTTCTGCATCTCTTTAGGAGCATATTCATAGTAATAATCAAGACCTGTTTCTCCAATTCCTACAAGAAGCCCCTTTTTAGCAGCCTCTTCTACTATTGGGAAAAACAATTCCCCTTCTTTTTCCACATCGTGAGGGGTTGTAGCTGCCGTATTATAGACTGACAGATATTTTTTACTGAGCAAGAGCCCTTTTTCTAAGCTCTCTTTATCCGTTGCAATATTCACAATTTTTTCTACCCCTGCTAGAAGCGCCCTTTCAATTAGCTCCCCAGCAACAGGAAACAGCGTTTCCCCCGAAAGATGCGCATGCGAATCAATATACATAAATCCTCCAGCTTTGTTTGTTTAACCACAAAGGAAAATCTCTCTCTCTTCTCTTCCTCTGTGGTTTCTTGTCTCTGTGGTTAAAAAAATGCAAGTCTTTGTGCGCTCAAGCGTTAGCCAAAGAATTAACCACAGAGACAAGAAACCACAGAGGAAGAAAAAGAGAGAGAGAGAAATTTTTCCTCTTTGTTATCTTAGGAAGCGGAGGGTTAGATCGATTTTGTGTATTTCGTCTGTCTCTACGCGCCTTACATTTTGCGGGTTTTGTGCTTTTTGAAGGTAAGGCTTTTTCATTAAATCGATTTCTACAAAAGGTTTTACTTCTTGAAACGTGTATCCATGAACAAAGTCCTTTCCCTTAAAAGGCTGCAAAAATTCTTCTTCCACAAGAGAAACCCAATCTCTTTCTCCATTGTGGCCCCAAGATAAAACCTTGCGCAGCATCTGCTCTTTTGTTCTTACCCAGCTATAGTGGTGAAATAAAGGAAGCGCATCAAGTCCATCTACTTGCCTCATTTTATTACCCTTAATCCCTTGAAAGCACCCTTCTCTTTCATGCGGATGCATAAGGATATCGCCTGTTAATACGCTTTTTTTAACAAGAAAAGCAGAATCTTCTAACGTTTTTGCTTGGAAAGAAGAGGCGCGAAAGTACCAGTAACAAGAAAAACGCATCGCTTCATAGGTTAAAGGAAAGGAGGAGAGCCACTTACAAAAGCGATCAGATTCCACAATCTCATCCGCATCTAAAAAAAGAACATACTCTATAGACTCATCTAAAAAATAAACCCCAAGCATTCTACCTAAATTATGCCAATAACTTACGCTATGAGACCCATATAAATTTTTCTCTTTATCATAAGCAAATTCAATGAATTGGCATTCAGGATGTTCTAAATAAATCTGATTAAGCAATTCCTTATTTTCTTTTACTCCATCAAAAAAATGATCGCATACCGAAATAATAATCTGAGAAGAAAAAGCAGAGGCATTTTTTATAGCATGAGCCAAAAAAGGATAGTCGTTACTACAAAAATTAATGACAGTCGCAACATTACACATTTTTAAAAACCTTAAAAAGCAAGCTATCGTCTAATACCATAGTCAAAGCATTGAACTCCCAGCGACAAAAGCAGCGATATAAATGATATAATGATATAAATGATGAATAGCCAACTTAAAAAATATCATTCTTATCATTGTATCATTCTTATCATTTCCTTGCCGCCAATTCCTTAAAACCTTAGCCAAAATCATGAGTCTTATTTCTTATTCAACTTTTGAAATTTCTTAGGTAGAAGCGCTACACCTTGACCTGGCGGAACATCAGCACAGAGAAGAAAGAAAAGAAAAAATAAAAAACTCTCTCTCTCTTTTTTTTGAAGACTTGTTCTTAAGGGCTATCTGGAGTATAAGTAAGGAAAGAGGTTTACTTATGATTTCTTGTTATCCACTTCTTGGGACTAATATATTTTTTTCAGCTTACTCTGAATCTGATCTTTTTGGCAAAGCGATTTTTGTTGGACTCTATCTTTTATCTTTAATCTGCTGGGTAGTGCTGCTGCAGCGCTTTTGGCTTACAAAACATGCAGCCAATATATCGCGTGCTTTTAAAATAGCTGTAAATAAAAACAAGGAGCAGCTTTTGCAATTAAATGCAGAGCATCTGCCCAGGCCGAAAAATAAAGAAATTCCCCATCCTTTTGGAGAAGTATTTTATTCTCTTAAGCAAAAAACACTCGAAACACTTAATAAAAACAACTATTTTGCAAAGCAAATGCAAGCGGAGAGTGGCGTTTACCTAACAAAAACAGATCTTGAGCTCCTAGAATCTCATGCGCTAACTACAATTTCTACAGAACAAAAAAAGTTAGAAAAGAATCTATTTATTCTATCAACAATTGTTACCCTTGCACCCTTTTTAGGTCTTCTTGGAACGGTATGGGGAATTCTCATTACGTTTACAGAGCTTCAAGCAGGGGCATCAGCTAGTTCTAACTCGGCCATTATCGGAGGGCTTTCTACAGCTCTTGCCACAACAGTGCTAGGCCTTGTCATTGCCATCCCAGCCCTTATCGCGTACAACTACCTAAGAAATGCAGCAAAAACACTTTCTTCTGATATGGAAGATTTTCTCTATGAACTCCTCTCTAGTCTCGAGCTCCAATATCGCAAGGTGGAATAATGCGCAATAGATCAAGAGGCCAAGAGCATTCTCAGGAAGCAGAGATAAACCTTACCCCTCTTATCGACGTGGTATTTGTCGTACTCATTATGTTTATTCTAGTAGCGCCTATGCTTGAAGTAGATAAAGTGGCACTCGCCAGCGGCACTTCTAAAGAAGACAAGGAAATGACAAGTGTGCAAGAAGCAAGCTCCATTAGCATCAAAGTGCTCGAAGATAACTCCATTTGGCTCAATGCAAAGCGCGTTAAAGGAGGAGAGCTTGCTAGTCTTCTAAAAGAAGCCAAAAGGACCAATCCTAAGCGCATTCCACAGCTTCTTCACGATAAAAAGGCGCAGTTTGGCACTTACCAGCAAGTGAAAAATGCCGTAGAAGAAGCAGGATTTCTTCAGATGGATGTTATTTTACTTCCTTCCTCAAAGTAAAAGCAGGGGCTTTTTGTGCGAAAAAAAATTGCAAGCTATTTTAAAAAAGCACCTATTAAAGCAACCTGTCTTTCTTTTGCTATTTTTTTTCATTTAATTTTTATTTGCTCAACATGCTTTTCTTTTTCATCAAATAAAAAAAATGCAATTAAAAAGCCGCTTGTTATAAATACAATTAAAAAGCTGTTTGCTCCCAAAGAAAAACAAATAGCTGCAGCTTCAACTCCTGCACCTAAAAAACAGCAAACGATAAAAGCAACGCCTTCAAAACCCGCAGAAAAGAAACAAGAAACGCCTAAACCACAAAAAAAAGAAGAAGTAAAAAGACCTCCTATTGTAGATAAAAAAATCGTGCCCGTTAAAAAAAATCCCAAGAAGCAAGAGAGGGAAGAATCTGTAATTTCTCAAGAGATCTTACAAGAAATAGAAGAAAGCATTGCGAAAATAGAGGGGAAAAGTGATAAATTGTATAAGGGGAGAAAGCTAAAGGTCCCAACTGCTTTGCCATCCCTTGAAATAGATCGCCCTCAAAAGGCAGATTTAGTAGAGGAAGCAAGTAGCGATTTGGGATATGGAGATACACTTGTGGCGTATTTACGTACCTACCTGCAACTGCCTGAGTTTGGAGAAGTGAAGATAAAACTCACTTTAAGAAATGATGGAAGTGTTGCAAAAGTTGTGGTACTTAAAACAGAGAGTGAAAGAAATAGAAAACATTTAGAAGCTCATCTTCCAACAATTAAGTTTCCTAGAATAGAAAAACAAGAGCAAACGTTTGTGCTCACATTTTGTAACGATATATAAAACTATGCTAAAAGTCCTTTTAACTCTTTTACTTTGCGGCTCTCTTTTTGGATCGGAAGATCCTACAAGCGAAATCCGCGTCCAACTCACAACGGATTCTAGATTAGAACCCCTTTATTTGGGCTCTTTTCAAAAAGAAGCCACCCCTCTAACAGATGCTTACCTAAAAGAGCTTGAACAGGTTTTAAAATTCGATCTTAATTATAGCGGCCATACGCATGTTCTCACCAAAAACGCAGAAAAAGAAACGATCCTTCTAAATAATGATATAGCAAAAGCCTTTGAGAAAAATCTTTGGAGAAAATTTGGCGCAGCTCATGTGGTTAAAGGAATTATTCAAAATTCTACCCTTACCGTATTAGTCTTTTCCTCTCAAAGCGGAAAACTTAAAAGCTTTAAAGATGTTTCTTTAACAGGGACGCTTGCAACCGATAGGGGCCAGATCCATAAACTTGCTGATGCCATTAACGAGGCTCTATTTAATTCCGCTTCCTTTGCAAATACGCGCATTCTTTATTGCGTCCAAATGAAAAGCAGTATAGGAGGAACCGATTGGATTTCTGAGATTTGGGAATGCGATTGGGATGGGAAAAATGCAAGACAAATTACCAAGGAAAACAGCTACTGCGTAACACCTGTATTTCTTCCCTCTAAAAATGGAACAAAGGATCGTTTTTTGTATGTTTCTTACAAAATTGGGCAACCTAAAATTTACATAGCCTCATTAAAAGAAGCCGCAGGCAAGCGCCTTGTTGATTTAAAAGGAAACCAACTGCTTCCTACTTTATCATTAAACTGCGATAAACTGGCCTTTATTTGCGATGCAGGAGGAAGAACAGATCTTTTTGTGCAAGACTTCTCTCCAAATGGAGCTGAGAGCGGCAGGCCTAAGCAACTTTTCTCTTATCCACGCTCTACACAAGCGTCTCCCACATTTAGTCCCGATGGATCGATGATTGCCTTTGTCTCAGATAAAGACGGCCCTCCTCGCATCTATGTGATTCCTTCTAAAGCACAAGAAAAAAGAGCCGAAGCTAGGCTCATTACAAAACAAAATAAAGAAAGCTCTTGCCCTGCATGGTCTCCTGATGGAACAAAATTAGCTTATAGCGCTAAAGTAAACGCAGTAAGACAAATATGGGTTTACGATTTCAAAACAGGGGAAGAAAGGCAGCTAACAGCGGGTCCTGGGCATAAAGAAAACCCTACATGGGCACCCGATAGCCTGCATCTTGTATTTAACTCAACCGACCCTCTTTCCTCTGAATTATATTTAGTTAATTTAAACCAACCCGAAGCCATAAAAATTACGCAAGGCATAGGGAAAAAACAATATCCAACGTGGGGACCAAAATGAAAAAAGTATACCAATATATGTCGCTGTTTTCTTTAGCTGCAGCGCTTCTTGCAACAACCGGCTGTAGAAAAAACAATACCGGAGTTTGGGACGAGAACAAAACGTCTGCTAGCTATAAAATAAAAGGAGCCCTTTGGGGTAATGAAGACAATCGTTTAGCAGCCGATAAAGATAACTTTATTGGACCTTCAGAAGAAGATTTTATTCCTCTTAAAGATGAAGATCTGCAATCACAATTTGCTGATAACGCTATTCCTCAATCCACAATCACTCCCGGTGGAGAGGGAAGCTTTATTCCTGGCATTGAGCACTTCCGCATGCCTACTTCCCAGCTTGCCTCTATTTTTAGAAACGTCTTATTTAATACAGACGATCACATTCTTCGCGGCAATGAAGCCCTTGCCACTATTGACACAGTAGCAAGCTACTTATTAGAACATCCTCATACCTATGTCTTTATTGAAGGCCATTGCGATGAAAGAGGTCCTCAAGCCTACAACCTATCTTTAGGCGCAAGACGCGCTAACTATGTACGTTCTTTACTTGTTCAAAAAGGAGTAGGAAGCGATCAGCTTCATACAATCTCTTATGGAAAAGAAAGACCCATAGAAGCAGGTCACGGAGCTAATGCTTGGAAAATCAATAGAAGAGCCCAATTTAAAATTTTCCAAAAAACTTAAAACCCCTTAAGAAAAAATGATCCGCTCCATTTTTTTATTCTGTATCATTTTCTCTTCCCTCTATAGCCGCACAAACGATGCGGCTATAGACGAAGTGCGCCTAGAACTTAACGATTTAAAGCATGCGCTTCATACCTACCAAGTAGATTTGCGCATTTTAGAAGAAAAAATGAAAAAGCAAGAGGGTTCTCTTAAAAATCTCTCTACCCCGAAACCCACAATCGCAACAAATCCTCTAGAAGAAAAACTTCAACTTCTAGAAAAGAAAATTGCGCTGCTTGAAAAAGGACAGGAAAAAACAGCTGCGGACCTGCGCACTTTAAGCTCTTATGCAACACAAACAACCAATTCCTTTTCACAATACAGCGAAAAAATTCAAGAACTTGAAACTAGTGTGCAAGATCAGAAAATGAAAATGGCAGAGGCCGTAAAGCTCCAAAAAACACTAAGCTCCCTTTCTAAATCTATAAAAAAACAAGACGCTCCCGTTGAAAATGCCTCAACTAAAGTGTACAAAGTGAAAGCTGGAGACAACCTAGAAAAAATTGCTAAAGCAGAAAAGACTTCCGTTGAAACAATTAAAAAGTTAAACAAATTAGAAAACGATAAAATTTGCATTGGCCAAACCCTTAAAATAAAAGATGAGCATGAGAAGCAATAGAGAATCGAGTATAGGAGTTTTCGACTCAGGATTTGGCGGACTAACCGTTATGAAAGCTATTAGACATGCGCTTCCTCATGAAAATATCATCTACTTTGGAGACACAGCAAGAGTTCCTTATGGAAGCAAAAGCCCTGAAACGATTTTCCGCTATACCGTAGAGAATTCCGATTTTCTTATTGAACAAGGCATAAAGGTTCTTGTAATAGCTTGCCACACAGCTTGCTCTATTGCCTTAAATGAAATTCAACAGATGTTTGATATTCCTATCATCGGCGTTTTAGCCCCCGGGGTTGAAGAAGTTGTCAAGCATACAAAAACCGGGCAAATAGCTATTTTAGGAACAAGAGCAACCATTTCATCCGGTGTCTATCAAGAAGAGATCACAAAGCAAATTCCTCACGCCGATATTATGGCAATATCTTGCCCCTTATTCGTTCCCTTGGTTGAAGAAGGCTATGTAGAGCATCCCGTCACAGAAACAATTATCCAAGAGTATTTACGCCCTTTGCGCCATAAAACAATTGATACCCTGCTCCTTGCTTGCACCCATTACCCTCTTTTAAAAAACCTCATTCAAAAAGAGCTTGGAGAAAATGTCATCCTTATAGATCCAGCTACTAGCTGCGCTGACAATATTAAAGAACTTTTAGTACAAAAAGATTTAGAAAACCCTCAAAAACAAAGTCCTAACTATCAATTTTACGTTACAGACGACCCTGAAAAATTCCGCCTCCTAGGGAAAAACTTCCTAAGCTACCCCATCGAATACATCATCTCCAAACCCGTCTAACTATGTGATCTAATTATATGATTGATAGGTATGCCCTGTAGCCGTATAATCTTTGCCTAAAAGGTGAATTATATGGCATTTTTGTCTATTAATGGCGGTTATTCTTCAGTAAACAATTATTCAAATCTAGAACCTCCTCATAAAAAAAGAAAATTTGAAGAAGAAATCGAAGAACTAGAATGCAAAGAGCAGCTCCCTCCTTTTGATATAGAAATCATTTGTAATACCATTCTTTTTGGACCGACCAAGGCAGCTGATGAGTTAATTGCTCAAAACAACTCCATTCTCTTAGCTTTCAATCACTACACCCCTCAAGAAACACTTAATTTTTTTACTGAGCACATGGTTACTTGGGGGTACTCCGAAAAAAATCAGAATAAAGTAAAAAAAGAAGTTCTTTATCTCTGCTCTATGGCCATTCGAAATTCTAGATATATGGAGACAATGCATTTTCTAGAAAAAAATGTTCTTACTCATCTAACAAATTCAACAAAAGAAGTATTTAATAGCCTTATCCAAAAAGCAAAAGAAGCCCTTTCAAAAGAAATGCCAAATACGCTTAAAGAATTTGAAGAAACGCTTCAAAATAATACAAAAATAATTGCAGAATCAAATACTGCACTCGATGTTTATTGCTATTTGGATCCTGAATACCGCGTGCGCCTTGAATTACTCATTAACGAAACAAAAACTTTTTTAGAAGAACATGTATTTGGAAATTCTAAAAAACACTTTGCCACTCTTTGTCAACAACTCGAAATCAATCAGCATGAGCGCAAAGAACTCTCTTGTTTAAAGCAAGAGCTCCTTAATAAAAATAAAAACCTGCGTGAACTAGCAAAGCCCTTTTACAATGCATCAAGTACAGGAGAGTCCAAACTTTTAAATCAGAGAGAAATTCTTTTCCAAAGAAATCTAAATGCTTTTTGGCAAGCAGGAATCCATTTACTTGACTCCGCTTTTCACTCTGTCTTAAAAAAAAGGTATATCCCAAGAGCTCTAATTCAAGCAGTCAATACCACTTCTAAATCTGCGCTAGAATGGAACAATCTCCATTTTAAAAATCTAGAGCAGACAAGCACCCCTTCTTTGGAAAATGGTTATGTTCACAATGCATGGATAGAATTTTTAGGCCCTCAAAGTAAAATCGAAGATTTAGAAGATTTTATTCGCAGCATTCTTAAAAATTTGCCAGAAGACCTTTTTACAAAATTAGAAAACGCCCTTAAAACATCATCTGATAAAAACGAAACAATTCTCAGCCTTTTTACAGCTTTTTTTCAAACACAATTTCGAGGCCCTATTAATTTTGCCTCACTTAAGAGATGGCACGAGAAATCTTCGTGATTGAAAATATTTTCTCAACATGTTTGAATGGTGCAAAAGCACTAGGAGTTTAAAAAAATGCACAAAAAAAGAATCTTACTTATTGAAGATGAAGAAGATATTGCGGCCCTAATCAAACTACAAGCCGAAATCTCCGGTTACAAGCTACACGTAGAGGTAGATGGAATTAACGGATTTAGAGCTGTTGAAAGAGAAAGACCCGATCTTGTGATTCTAGATATTATGCTTCCTGGACAAAACGGACTTGATGTAGTGCGCAAAATGAAAAGCCATCCCGATTTAAAAAATATCCCTATCATCATTCTTTCTGCCAAAAGAGAAGAGCTTGATGTAGTGCTTGGTCTTGAGCTTGGCGCTGATGACTATATGGCAAAGCCCTTCTCCCCAAAAATCTTATTCTCTCGCGTAAAAGCCGTTTTAAGAAGGGAAAAAGAGCCGTCTAAACTCGTTAAGACATTTAGCTTTGGCGATTACACTCTAGAACCAGAAAGATATATCCTTAAAAAGGGAGATAAAATCATTCCGCTCACTCTCTCTGAATTTGGCATTCTTAAGCGCCTTTTAGGCAATCGCGGAAAAGTCATGACACGCAATCAACTACTCGATGATATCCACAACGATGACTCCTTCATCGTCGATCGCAATATCGATGTACACATTGCAGCCCTTAGAAAAAAGCTTGGCCCCCACTTCGACTGGATCGAAACAGTCAGAGGCGTTGGCTACCGCTTTAAAGAGGAACCCTCGCTCGCCGACTAAAAAAAGGAACAAAGAGGATAATTTTTCTTTCTCTTTCCCTCTTTCTTCCTCTGTGGTTTCTTGTCTCTGTGGTTTATCTTAAATGCAAGCCTTTTGGATCCTTCAGTCTTGGATTTAAGATAAACCACAGAGACAAGAAACCACAGAGGAAGAAAGAGAGAGAAAGGAATTTATCCCTCTTTGTTTCCTGTCAGCCTCTAAAGAAGCAAGAACTAGACGTAAAGCACGAATAACAATCTCATCTTAAAAATAATACAGAATGTGCTATAGGGATTAAAAAGAGGTACTCACAATGAACATCCCCCTCCCTATAGGCTCATCTCCCTATGAATCTCCTAGCGATCGAATCCGAGACTTCACCCAATCCCCTATTCAAATAGAAATCGACTCTGCAATAAAACAATTCATGCAGCAACATGGTTTTTCAGGTAGCGTTATGGTTGTTCAAAATGGTCAACCCACTTTTGCTCAAGCATATGGAGAAGCTACAGCTGGACAAGCGAATGAACAGAATACTACATTCCGTTGGGATTCCGTATCAAAATTGATTACAACAACAGGCATTTTGCAATTATATGAGAAAAATAAACTTAATTTAGATGATCCGATTACCAAGTACTTGCCTGAGTACAAAAACTCTCCCGGATTAGGAGGAAAACCTCCTGTTACAATTCGATCCTTGCTTACAATGACATCAGGGATTGCAGATCTGCCTCCTCTTCCTGGTCCTGCAGAGTGGCAGAACCGCGCTCCAACCCTCAAAGAAATTATGGATTATGTAGCAGAACAACCAAGAAAAGGCCAAGGCACATGGTCATACTCAAATACCAGCTTTAATCTCCTTGGTGTAATCATTGGGAAAATTTCTCAGCCAAATACTACTGATCCAGCAAGCTCTTATAGTGAATACATTCAGAAAAACATTTTCGATCCTGCGGGAATGACAAGCGCATCGGCTCCATCTACCTTAGAACAAGATAGCCCTTCCGCGCGTTGTCATAGTTATGATGAGAGCGGAAATCTTGTGGAGATGGGCTCCAATCAATATCCCGACTATATCACAATGCGTTTTGGAGCCGGGAATCTAAATGGAAGCATGTGGGACTTTGAAAAATTTGATGCAGCCTTAAACACAGGGAAATTGATCACCATGAAAGACCTGGATTTGATGCAAAGTCAGAGATTTGGAGGATGGGATCCCGGCAATCATTCCATTAACGGCCATTCCTTTATGTCTAAAGGAGGAGCACAAGATGGAGAACAATCTTTCTATATGCGTTTCCCGAATAATACAATGGTCTATATTATGGCCAATGTAGGACCGAAAAATCAAAATAACCCGCAAGACCACATCCAATTTCTAGGTGCAGAAATTGCACAACTTCTAATGAGAGAAGAATTATGATCGGTATTCTTGCAGGAATGGGACCAAAATCAACTGGGCCATTCGTTGACCAAGTCATCTCCTCATTCCAGTCTCTAACAGGAGCAAAAAATGACATAGATTTCCCTCCCATGATGATCTATTCGCTGCCAACACCATTTTATATAGACCGCCCGATCGATCACAAGCTCATGGAAAAAACTATCTGCGATGGCCTAAAACAGTTAGAAACTTGTGGCGTCTCCTTTATTGCTATGCCCTGCAATACCGCTCATTTATATTTTAAAGAGCTTGAGCGCAGTATTCGAGTCCCCCTATTAAACATTGTTAACATCACTCTTGGTCACATCCCTCAATCATCCAAAAAAATTACCATTATAGGAACTCGTCTAACGATTGAATCGCAGATTTATCAAAACGGGCTGGATAAGGCTCATTTAACCTACATACAACATTCTGCTTGGCAAAAGAAAATCGACGAAATGATCCTGAGTATAAAATCATCGGCACTTCTGGAAGCTTCAATCCGTCTCTTTGAAGATCTTTCTAAAAATTTTCTCGAAGAAGGAATCGACACAATCCTGATTGTCTGCACTGATTTGAATGTCATGCTAAAGGCAATAAGCCCATCTTTTCAAATCATTGACTCCTCTACTTGCTTATCTGAAGGAATAGTAAAAAAATGGATAGAACTCAAAAAAGTGAACTGAAGGACTCTTATGATAAGACATATCGTCATTCTACACTTCACAAAATGCGATGTAGACTATCTCGCTCTCCTTGAAAAAACAAGACCCCTTTTGAACCAAATACCCGGTATAATTAGTTATCATTTGTATCCAAATGACAGCAAATATGTCCCTCAAAATATTATCAGCGTAGGAGTGGAAATTATTTTTAAAGATAAAAACGCTTTAGATATTTTCATGAATCACCCAAAACACTTCGAAGCAAATGACGTTTTTGAAAAATACCTTGCAGATCCCCCCTATATGGTACTTACGCATGAAATTTAAATAAGCCAAATAAAAAACATCCCCTTAATTTTAAAACCTCACATTTTTTGATATTGATTGACTTTATTAGGAAAATAGGAATATGTTGGGCTGATAAAAATTTTATAATTTTAGACACTGGTACCATATGTTAAAGCTATTATTACTTGGAATTTTTCTTACAAATGGATTTTCTGCTTTCGCATCAGACTCTTTGCCAATCTCTAAGAGTTGGGAAATTAATAGCCTGTTTTATTTAGAATCTGGTAATACGCAATTACTAATGCACAAACCTGTAAATGCATTGGAAGATTTTCAAACTGCTACCGCCTTCTTAGACAAATCAGATAAATCAGCTTCTGTTATCGCTTTTTTAATTTCTTTTGGTCAGACAATCGCCTACGATGCGATAGGAGATAAAGAACAATGCAAGCAATCACTTGGTTCTTTGTTGTTTTCTATTAATGCATACGATGAATTTGAAGATGACGAGGTCGGAGATAAGACCGGTGAAATCGATATTTTAATCTCTACAGATTATCAAGAAGTAATAAATTTTTTGCGTGAATTAGTTAACATTGCTCCTTCTCAAGAAGTAAGGGAAATATTACTTTCCTTTATTGAAGAAATGTCAGAAGAAGTATTGCCCGCTTTTAAATTGGCAGATCGCTCCTTCTCAAATGCTTCTGATTGGAGATTTGACTACGGCCAAGATGCGTATATTGATCATTGTAAATCCTTTTGGAAAAAAATAAAAAAGTTTTTCAGAGAAGCTGCTGAGGTCATGAAATACATCGCTGCAGGGTGCAAATCTGCTAAAGAAATTAAAGATACTTACGATGCTTGGAAAAACCAAGAAGAACAAAATATTTAAAAATTAAAAAGAGAATTTTATGAAAAAAAACTTATTTCTTAAAATCATTTGCGTATGTATTTTGTTTTCTAAAATTTATGGAAGTGAGTATCTCTCCGAAACATCAATGTATTGCCTTTCAAAAAATCATCCTCATCATGTTTATTTAGGCCCTGAAGGTTTTTTATTCGATCTTAATACTCATATTCAAAGTGTTAAAGTGAGTGGTACAAAAGGTTTTTTAGGAATAAGAGCCGGCTATGAATATCTCAAGCCTAAAGCTTTTTATGCCGGAATAGATCTTTTGTCAGCAATTAGCAATAAAAGCTTCCATGCAACATCTCAAGGCAACCATTTTCAACACTCAGGTAATACAGGGTTTGGAAATGTGGAAATTCGTTTAGGATATACATTTGCCAACCAAGATGTAATGCTAACGCCCTTTTTAGGAATCGGAGCCTATGCTTTTGGAAACAATAGCCATTATTTTCATTTTAATGAAAGTATGGTTTACTATACAGCAGGGATGCGCTCTTTACTGGAATTGAGTCACTCATTCAACCTTGGCTTAAATTGGAAAATATTTCGTACAACAGATACAGAGCAAAAGTTTAAATATTTGTTTGCAGGTCAAACAATAAAACCCACTGATCATAATAACATGTGGGGCGGCGAAATTGGAGTTCCGCTTATTTGGCATTTAGGATGTGCTAAAAGATGGGATATTCAACTTGAGCCCTATTTCCTTAAGCTTACTTTTTCCGAGCCTCAAAACATCTACGGAACACGCCTCCTCTTCGGCTATCGAATTTAATAACCCTAATCTTAAAAACTAGAATTTTATGGCCTTCCAAACTTATTTGCCTCCTTGTTTTGAAGACAAAGAGCGTCTTATAAAAATTCGAGCTGTTCTTCCTGAAGTTGAGAGGATGTACAAAGAATGCGCTGAGGAAAATCATTTTCCTGGCTACGCTTATGGAATCTTGCTAGATGGGCAATTGGTGCATTCAGGAAGCGGTGGTTTCATAGATCTTGATAAAAAAATTCCGGCTACAGCCCAATCGATGTTTCGTATTGCTTCAATGACCAAGAGCCTTATTGCTATGGCTATTTTGAAGCTTCGCGATGAAGGTAAAATAAAATTAGATGATCCGGCAGCTCTCTATATTCCTGAAATGCAAAACCAGCAGTTTATTAAAGATGCATCTATCATCACAATTAGGGATTTGTTGACCCATTCAGCTGGGTTTCCAACTGATGATCTTTGGGCTGATAGAAAATTAAACGAAACGGATGAAGAATTTATTGCGCTCTTAAAAAAAGGAATCCTTTTTTCTAATCCGCCGGGAACAACTTTTGAATATAGCAACTTGGGATATGCGCTGCTCGGGTGTATTATAAAAAAAGTAACAGGAATTCCTTATGCAGAATTTATTAATACATCCATATGTCAGCCAGCAGGAATGCAGCCCTCTTCATGGGAATTTACTCAAGTTGCTGAAAATCAACTCGCTCACGGATATAGCTTCGCTCAAAAGAAATGGCAAGAAGAGCCTCTACTTCAAGATGGTGCTTTTGGTGCCATAGGAGGAATAATTACTTCCATCGAATCCTTTAGCCGATATGCTGCTTTACATCAAGACGCTTGGCCCCCAAGAAATAAGGAAGAATTAGGACCCATTAAAAGAAGTTCCCTTCGGGAGATGCATCAACCGTGGAAATTTGTAAAATGGGCCGAGGATCTAAAGTATGTTAATGGATATGGCTATGGCCTAAAGTGGCTGCGAGATTCTTTGGGAAGAGTGTTTGTGGGCCACAGTGGAGGATTACCCGGCTTTGGCAGTAACTGGTACATCATGCCAGAATACGGGGTAGGAGTTATTCTATTCACCAATCTTACTTATGCGGAGGCATCCAAGGTGAACTTAAAGGTATTAGATAAACTCCTCGTAGAGGCGCAATTACAACCTAGGCAATTACCCCCTTCAGAGATCTTAAAAAATAGACAAAGCGAATTATTAAAGTTATTGCCTCACTTTGAAAATGCAGTAGCAAGTGGTATTTTTGCAAAAAACTTCTTCTTGGACAATTCTCTTGATTCACTAAAAAGTGAATCAAATACTCTTTTTTCAAAGGCAGGCAAAATCCTTTCAATAAGCAATATGAAGGCGGAAAGCCAATTGCATGGATATTTTATATTAGAAGGAGAGCAATCCTCTCTCCAAATAAGCTTTGCTTTAACTCCTGAAAATCCAAGCTTAATTCAGCAATATCAAATAAAAGAACTCTGAAAAACTCCATCCCTATCATTCTTTCTTTTTTAGGAGAGGGTTGTCCCTTTGGTTTCAGGGACCCATTTGAGGCAAAAGAGGAAGGCTATGATGGAAAGAAGGCCGAATAAGGCAAAGGTGCCACTAATGGAGAGATACTCAACGAGCAGAAGAAAGGTGAGTGCTACAAGATAATTGGAGAGCCAGTTAGCACATGTGGCAACGCTCATAGCGTGGGCTCTAGTGCGCGACGGGTAAATTTCTGCGATGATTAGCCAAACAACTGGAGCAATGCTAATCGCTGCAAAGCCAATATAACTCATGAGACATATCACAGAAAGAATGTGCACAAAAGAAAATTTTACAAAAAAGCCTAAAGCTAAAACAAAGAGGCTTATGGCCATTCCAGCTAATCCTATAAGAAGAAGAGACCTTCTTCCTACTTTGTCAATGATCATAAGCACAATGATAGTAGCAAGCATATTAATAACACCAATTCCAAGAGTGGCAAAAATAGCGCCTTCAGCCGTGCCAAACCCTGCACTTTCAAAGATCTGGGGAGCAAAATAAAAAACAGCATTCAATCCTGTAATTTGCTGAAAAATACTTAATAACACTCCAATAATAAGAAGCTTTTTATTTAAATTAGCAAAAAGTTCCTTCATTCTAAATTTAGGCTCTTGCACATGGTGAGGTCCCTTCCAGACAGAACTCTCGGGGATAAAAAATAGTCCAAAAATTTGTAAAAGAGCAGGAATTAACGCTACGCCAAACATAATTCTCCAGCTTCCTGCTTGAGCAAATATATAGTTTACGATGTAAGCAAAAAGAATTCCCACAACTACGGCAAACTGGTTAAAGCTGACATAAAATCCTCGTTTGTGAACAGGAGCAATCTCTGCAAGATACATAGGACAAATGACAGAGACAAGCCCTACTCCTAATCCTTGAATAAATCTGCCTACAATAAACTCATGACTCCCTTTAGAAAAAAAGATGAAAAGAGTTCCTAAGATAAATAAAATTCCCGCTACAAAAAAGGCTTTTTTTCTTCCCCAGGTATTCGCTATTTTTCCTGCAAAGGAGGCTCCTAAAAGAGCTCCAATAAGAATAATACTTATAGCAAATCCCTCAAAAGCTTTACTCATAGGGAATTCTTTTATAAAAAACAAAATAGCCCCTGAAATAACTGCCGTATTAAATCCAAACTGAAAGCCTCCTAAGGAAGCTATAAAGATAGCTTTTAAATTCATGCCTTATGATCTCCACAAAATTCATCGATTAAATTCGCTACAAGCCCTGTCCAACCCGTCTGATGGGAGGCGCCGAGTCCCTTGCCATTCTCTGCATGAAAATACTCATAAAATAGAAGATGGTCCTTCCAATAAGGGTCGCCTGAAAAAGGAAACTCTTCTCCCCGAAAAGGACGCACCCCAGCTTTATTCTTTTTGAATAAAGAAATAATTCTTTCTGCAAAAGAAAGAGGCAGCTCTTGGAGGTGAGGAATTTCATCAAACGCTTTAGCAAAAAGTTTTAAAGACTGAATAAATAAGTAATTTGTAGGCAGCCAAATAGGGCCTCTCCAGTTGGAATTCCCCCCTTTAAGCTTTAAAAAAGATTCTCCTGGCTCATAACCAATCACTTTATCCTTAAAGAAAAAAGGATGTTTCTCATGGTATTTAGAAAGACTGCGAAGGCCAAAAGGAGAGAGGAATTCTTCTGAATCTGTCGCATATTTTAAAATACGAGAAAGTTTTTCTTCTGTGACTAAAGAGAGTAAATAGGCTTTATGCTCCCCTTTGCAAGCCATCACGCAATCTTTAACCAAAGCAGGTCTTTTTTGTAAAAACCATTCAAAATTTCTTTTAAATTCAGGGAAAGCTGAGAGCTCTTCTTCGGTAATCATATCAACTGCATATAAAGGAATAATCCCTACTAACGAGCGCATGCGGAATTTATCAAATCCCCCATCGGGATAAACAAGCACATCATAGAAAAAACCATCTTTGGAACTCCAAAGAGAGAAATTGCGCCCCTCTACTTTTTTCATGGCATTGGCAATATATACAAAGTGCTGAAAGAATTTTGTCGCAAGCGATTCGTAAATCTTATTTTTTTTAGAAAGCTCAAGACACATGCGCATTAAATTCAGACAAAACATCGCCATCCACCCCGTTCCATCGGATTGCTCAAGCCTTGCGCCTCCAGGAAATTTTTCTGAACGATCGATAATCGCAATATTATCTAACCCTAAAAAGCCCCCTTCAAAGACGTTCTTTCCTTCGCTATCAACTTTATTTACCCACCAAGCAAAATTGATAAGTAGCTTATGCAAGCATCTCTCTAAAAACTCGGTATCGGCAACTCCCGTTTTTTCCTTTTGCATATTATAAAGCCGAAGAGCACTTGATGCTTGAACAGGAGGATTTAATTCGGAATATTCCCATTCATAAGCAGGAATTTGACCATTAGGATGTTGAAACTGATCAAAAAGAAGAAGCCAAAGCTGCTCTTTGGCAAATTCTATATCTATAAGTCCCAAAGAAAGTGTGTGAAAAGCTAAATCCCAAGACGCAAACCAAGGGTATTCCCATTTATCTGGCATGGAAAGAATACGCATGGAATTTAAATGGCGCCAGTGCGCATTACGGATTTTATCCCGATTAGGGGGCGGCGGATGAAGAGGATTATCTCCATCAAGCCATGAAGCTGTATCACATAAATAAATTTGTTTATTCCAAAGCATCCCGGCAAGAGCTTGCCTTTGAATTAAACATTCCTCTAAAGAAGCTTCTTTAGGATGGATAGATGCATAAAAATCATCCGCTTCTTTTTTCCTTTCGGTAATAATACCTTCAATAGAGGCTAAGGGATCTTTTAGCTTTTCTTTTGTAAGCCTTAAATAAACAACTGCAGATTTCCCAGGCTGAATTTCAGAGAAGCTGTAATGGAAACACGCTTTTGTTCCCCCTTCTTTATTTACACTCTTTTCATTGTAAATAATAGCTCTATGAAACCCATCCTTATAGTACCCCGGCTCTTCTCGCTTCGTTTCATTGTTTGTAAAAAGAAGCTCTCCGCCTCTAGGTCCATAAAAGTTAAATTTCCCTAAATGATAATCAAAAGCAAGAGTGGGGGGAGAAAGAAGTTTTGCATCATCTAGAACAAGGCAATCAGCCTTTTCTTCAGAAAAACCTTTAGTGATTTCAGGTTGCGCTAAAGGCTTTTCTCCCCAGATCCATTGATTGCGAAACCAAATCTGGGGAATAATATGTAAAGGAGCCGAATTATTTCCTCTATTAAACGCTTCAATCTTTATACAAATATCTTCTTCAGACGCTTTAGCATATTCAATAAAGATATCAAAATAGGCGTTATCCTTAAAAACTCCTGTATCAAGTAGTTCATACTCAGGATCTTTCTGTCCTCGTTTTCTATTTTCTTCTACAAGGATCTCATAAGGATATCTACTCTGAGGGTATTTATAGAGGTATTTCATATAGGAACCAGAAGGCGTTCCATCTAGGTAATAGTAACACTCCTTAACATCTTCCCCATGGTTCCCTTCCTCATTAGAAAGCCCAAAAAGGCGCTCTTTTAAAATGGGGTCTTTTGTATTCCAAAAAGCGGGGCAAAAAGCCACAACCTGGTATCTATCGCACCATCCAGCAAGGCCATCCTCTCCCCATCTATTAGCACGCGATACCGCTTGATGCTGAGGAAAAGCGCCCCAAGCATCTCCATTCCAGCTATAATCTTCGCGCACAGTTCCCCAAGCCCTTTCAGCTACATAGGGCCCCCATTTCTGCCAAACAAGAGGAGTTTCTAATCTTTTTTGTTCTTCGTTCATAATTCTTGATATGTCAATATTTTCCTTTAATTACAAGAATCTATGCACAACTAAATTCAAAAAGGATTATTTACACGCTTGAGGCTTTTTAGCTTTTAATGAATAAAAGCGGTCTTGGAACATCTTTATGCCAGCCATACCGGTCATAAACACCTCCTGGACAGACAAGTCAATCTCTAAGCCGCGCTTGGAAAAACCTCCTCCAACTTCCACATAGCAGTCATCAATCATTTCACGGCAGCGCGTAAAAGTTAGATTCTCGTTGTTGTTGTAAAAGGCAGAGCCTGAGCAACGCTTTTCCCAAAGAATACAAGTAGCAGCATCGATTACACTAGGTACTTCGTAGCCAAGGTCTTCTGTTATTCCCTCTTGTACGTTAAAAGGCATACCTCTAGTTCCTGGAAGAACAGTCCTTGTCATAACAGCCCATTCAAATAACACTTGATAACGCTTATTCTTTTCAGTTTTTAAAATTTCATTTTTATAACTAGAGAACTTCAAACCTGAACCACCTGAAGCCCTGTCAAGTATATCAAGATTCACCAAGTCGAGGAACTCTGTAACCGGGGAGCTATTAACAATAATCGTGACATTCCTAATTAGAGGGACAACAAAATGTGAGTCTTTAGCTACGCATCTTTTATGTCCCCATATCGGGCATGGGCCTTCAAGAAAATTGAGAAGCTTCTCTGGTTTAGGAGGAAGTTTTTTTAGAAACGCTTCTGGATTTTTCCAATCCTTTGAAGAAATCGATATAAAGGGCTTCGAGCTAGCCTCATCATCATGCTCCATCTCGCTCGAAGAAAAACAAGGAGGGTATATTTCCGATGATTTTGGAAAAGAAACAGAAGACATAAAAAACCTAAATTTTTAAAAACAATAACTGCGTATTATAAACAAGCATCAAATAATTACCACTTGTAAAAATTGTTTCTTTTGGGTACAACCATAAGCTATGGCAGATGCAACACACCCCAATAGTAATCGTAGTTTTACAATGGATGAAAAAGCAGCCCTTTTAGAAGGAGCTATTGATCATCATTGTAAAGGCGCCTTAGAGCACTTTAAAAAAGTCACGCGCTCTTACGCCCTTTTTCATATTACCTTTTTCTCTCTTGGCTTTTTAGAGCTCATTGCTTTTGTGCTTTTTTTCTCTTTTTTTACTAAATCCTCGCTTCTTTCTTTTGCTCTTGCAGGGGTTCTTTTAACGGTATTTTCCTATTCGGTGCTTTTATTTTATTTCCAAGCGAAAAAGCCGGAAGAATTAATGGGATTAAGAAACCGTTTTGTTGCAGCTTGTAATACTATACGTAAAGACGATCCTTTACTTATTGCTTTTGGCTCTCTTAAGCTTATCGATCATCTTAATAAACAAGAGTACACCTACTATTCCTTACCTAAATCATTCAAAACTCTCTCTCCTCTGTTTGAAAAATTTAGTAGTTGGTGGCACTGGAAAGATGTGTATCAAATGAAAGAGTTGCTTCTTTTTCTTATCATCGAAGAACAAATTGAACTTGTTAAAATAAAGCCTCTTGATTTGCAAACGCATGCAGCTCTTGGAGACGCCTACATTGAACTTGCAAAACTCTATACCGATCCTAGGAAATTTCATCCCGATCTAAATAATCAATGGATCTCCTCTGAATACGAAAGCGAGGAAATGAAAGAGCGCTTCATCCATGCAGCTGAAAAAGCTGTTACCGAATTTAAAATTGTGGCCCACTTTGCCCCTGAAAAACCCTGGGTACATGCTAAATTAGCCTCAATCTATTCTGATTTAGGCAAAAAACAAGAAGAAATTAAAGAATACGAAGCCATTTTACAAATGACTGATCAAAATAAAGCTGTCTTATTTAGATTAGCCATTCTCTACTTCGAGCAAGGCCTAACAGCTGAAGCCCTCGAAATCTACCAAAGCCTCAAAGAAGCTGCCGATCCTGCAGCCGAAGACCTCATCTCCTACTACTCTTAAAGAAAAAAGCAGAGACAGAGAGCAGAGAGAGAGCCCTCATCTGTATCTTACAACTAACTAAAGTAGGAGTTAAGGCCGGCGGATGTAGGTTTCATGCTCTTTTCTCCTTTTTTCCAATTGGCTGGGCAGACCTCTCCGTGGGCTTCGTGGTAGATTAAAGCATCTAAAAGACGCAGGGATTCATCTACAGAGCGGCCAATAGGAAGATCGTTGATGAGCTGGTGGCGCACAATGCCTTTTTTATCTAACAAAAATTGTCCGCGGTAAGCAATTCCCTCATCTTCTTTAAGAACACCGTAGGCTCTTGCTATGTGTTTATTTAAGTCAGCAACAAGAGGGTATTCCACGCCTTCTATTCCGCCTTTCGATTTAGGAGTATTTGTCCAAGCTGCATGAGAAAATGAGCTGTCTACAGAACAAGCCACAATCACAGCGTTTCTTTCTTCAAACTCTTTTAATCTTTCTTGGAAAGCATGAAGCTCTGTAGGGCAAACAAAGGTAAAATCAAGAGGATAAAAGAAAAAAAGAACATATTTACCCAAAAAGTCTTTTAAGGAAAAGTTCTCTACAATTTCTCCTTTAATCACAGCTTTCTCTTTAAATTCAGGAGCCTGCTTTCCAATTAATAATCCGTTCATCTTATTCTCCATAGGTTGCTATCCACATCTCATCCCCAATCGTTGTGGGGTCTCCGTGTCCGGGATATACTTTAGTTGTTTTAGGCAATTTAGCCAGTTTTTTTAAAGAAGCGCCCATTAATCTAGGTCTGCCTGTAGGTAAATCTAAGCGTCCCATCGTGCCTTGAAAAAGCGTATCGCCTGAAATAAGAATAGCTTCTTTTGGAATGTAGAAACATACACTTCCAGGTGTATGACCTGGTGTATGAATCACTTCTATCTCAAGGTTCCCAAGGCTTAGCTTTTCCCCTTCTTGCAGAAAATGATCAGGTGCTACACCTTCAATTGGAAAATAAAGAGGAAGTTTATCAGAGCCTGGATGTTCAAGGTTAGAAACATCTTCCCTATGAATATAAATAGGGGCAGAAAATGCTTTTTTCATTGCAGCAGCGTCGGCAATATGATCCCAATGAGAATGCGTAAATAAAATCATTTTTACGTTGAGGGAATGGTTTTCAAGAAACTTTTTTACAGAATCCAGGCAATCTTGGGGAGCGTCAACAATGGCCGCCTCTTTGGTTTGAGGACAGGCAAAGATCACAACATTGGTTTCAATGACCCCGGAAGGAAAACTCTCTAAAATCATTTGAGATGTTCACCACTTTAAATGTATAATGTTAGATCCTGAAAAGTGTGCACCGGAGAGGAATTGAACCTCTAACCGCCCGGTTCGTAGCCGGGTACTCTATCCAATTGAGCTACCGGTGCAAAAGATGGTTACATCATCGGGGAAGTGCAGCTTATTTATCAAGGGTTTTTATTATGATTCCACAAACTATCGACTGGGAAGCTCAATGGAGCCTTTTTGCTCCTGGTTTTAAAGACGGTCTAGCTCATATTGATTTAGAAAATGGGCATGTACTTAAGCTAAAACCAGGAGGAGGTTTTGGGGATTTATCTCACCCCACAACAAAGCTGATGCTTGATCTGATGAAACTCTATGTAAAAAATAAATTTATTATCGATATTGGATCAGGAAGCGGCATTTTAACCTTAGCAGCTCTTCTTTTAGGGGCGCAAAAAGGGCATGGCATCGACATTGAAGACGAGGCCATTTCTCACGCAAAGGAAAATGCCCTTCTAAACAATCTAGAAAAAAAATGTGTATTTACCCGGCCTGAAAAACTAAAAAAAGGAAAGGAAGAACCCTTAATTCTAATGAACATGATTACAATTGAGCAAAAACAAGCCTGGAAAGCTTTTTCCTCTCTTGGAAAAGTAAAAGAAGGGATCATCATCACATCAGGGGTATTAAACATCCAAAAAGAAGAATACCTTCAGCTAACAACATCGTGGGGCTGGAAGCTCATCCATGTTGCTGAAGAAGGAGAATGGCTAGGCTTCGTCTTCGCACTTTTCTACTAAAAGTTACACCTCTCAAATCTCCTCTCTCTTTCCCCTCTCTGTGGTTTCTTCCCTCTGTGGTTTTATCTTTGGCTAAGCCGAGTAGTCAAACGAAGCCAAAGATAAAACCACAGAGGGAAGAAACCACAGAGAAAAGAAAGAGAGAGATAAAATTCCCTCTCTTTGTAAAAAGGCTACATCATGCCCATGCCGCCCATGCCACCCATACCGCCCATGCCGTCCATGGAGGGGGCTGGGTTTGCGGATTTGGGTTTGGGTTTGTCGGTGATCATGGCTGCAATGGTGATGAGGAGACCTGAAACAGAGGCGGCGTTTTTAAGCGCGCTTTTTGTTACGAGCACCGGGTCAATGACTCCATCTAAAATAAGATCGCTAAAGGTGTCAGTTAAACCGTTGTAGCCAAAGGCGCCTTCTTTTTCAAAGACTTTCTCAGCAACTAAATTCCCTTGCTTCCCGCAGTTTGTTGCAATGGCAGCAGCAGGCGCAAAAGCAGCCTCTCGGATAATCTCTACCCCAACCATTTCATCTTCTGGAAGTTTTAGGCTATCTAAACATCTTACAGCGCGCAAAAGGGCAACCCCGCCGCCTGGAACTATGCCTTCTAAAGCAGCTGCTCTTGTCGCATGAAGAGCATCTTCAACGCGCGCTTTTTTCTCTTTAAGCTCAGTTTCTGTAGCAGCTCCTACATTAATTACAGCTACCCCGCCAACTAATTTAGCTAAACGATCTTCAAGCTTATCTTTTTCATAATCAGATGTGCAATTAGCAATCTCTTGGCGCACCTGGCACACTCTTTCTTGAACAAGCTTTGCATCTCCAGCCCCATCAATGATGGTGGTGTCTTCTTTTGTAACTTTCACTTTTTTGGCCTGGCCTAAAACCTCTAGTCCTACTTCTTCTAATAAAAGACCGACATCTTCAGCAACAACTGTAGCGCCTGTTAAAGTAGCAATATCTTGTAATTGAGCTTTTTTTCTGTCGCCAAAAGCAGGAGCTTTTACTGCGCAAAGAGACATTCCCCCTTTAAGCTTATTGACAACAAGCGTTGCAAGAGCTTCCCCTTCAATATCATCAGCAATAAGAAGAAGAGGTCTTTGAGATCCGGTTCTTTCTAAAAGCTTTTCCATAATAGGAACAATTTCTTTAGCAGAAGAAAGTCTTTTATCAACAATCAAGATAAAAGGATTATCTAGCTCAACACTCATTTTTTCTGCGTTGGTTACAAAATAAGGCGAAGTGTACCCCTTATCAAACTGCATGCCTTCTACAACTTCTAAAGTAGTTTCTATGCCTTTTGCTTCTGCAATGCTAATTGTGCCATCTTTTCCTACTTTTTGCATGGCGTCTGCGATAATAGAGCCAATTTCAGCGTCGTTATTAGCAGAGATTGTTGCAATCTGTCCAATTTCTTCGGGCTTGCTGACCTTTGTAGCCATGGCAGTTAACGCCTGAAGCATGGCTTCAACAGCCTTTTCAATACCCTTCTTAACACTCATAGGGTTTGCTCCGGCAATCACATTTTTTACGCCGGCGCTTAAAATAGCTTCTGCTAAAACAATGGCTGTTGTTGTGCCATCTCCTGCAAAATCTGCAGTTTTAGAAGAGGCTTCTTTTACAAGCTGCGCTCCCATGTTTTCAAACTTATCTTTTAAGCAAATTTCTTTTGCAACTGTCACTCCATCTTTTGTCGATAAAGGTGCTTGGCCGCCTTTATTAATCACAACATTGCGCCCTTTAGGACCTAAAGTCACAATCACAGCTTTTGCTAAAATTTTAACACCTTTAAGGATAGAGCGCAGGGCATCCTCATTGAAACGTAACATTTTTGACATGGAAAATTCTCCTTAAAAAATAAATTAAACTAGAACACCTAAGATATCATCTTCAGCCATGATGAGGTACTCCACACCGGCTTCTTCTGTTTTCACTTCTGTTCCAGCGTAAGAGGAGAAAAGAACATGATCGCCTACATTTACATTCATAGGGTGAAGCGTACCCTCGTCATCCATTTTTCCAGGGCCTACAGCAAGAACTTCGCCTTGCTTAGGTTTTTCTTTTGCCGTTTCAGGAAGAATGATTCCTCCTTTAGTCGTTTTTGCTTCAGAGCGTTTAACAAGGACGCGATTGCCAAGAGGTTTAATATTTTTGATAGACATAGAAATACTCCCAAGTTTAAGTAAGATTTGGCAAAAATATATGTTGCGCCCCAATTTTTGTCAAGATTTAGCACAAGCAAGAAAAGACTGCTAAAAACAAGAAAAAAGAGAACTCGAGTTTCCTCCTCCTTCTTTTCGTGCCCGTGTGCGTGCCCGTGCCCATGCCCGAAAATGGATTGAGTAGAACAATCTCCAAACTCAAAAAAAGATCGGGCACGGGCACGGGCACGCACACGGGCACGAAAAGATAGGAAAGGAATCCCTGCTTTAGTAGAGCAAATACTTTTGGCGTTTGATGAGGAAGGCTTCGCGCTCTTCTTTTTGGTGGGCGATCATTTTCCAAGCGGGATATTTTTCTGTTTCTAGAAGGGAGTAGATGATTTCACTGCCATTAGCTTTAGCAAAAAGATTTTTTGCATTAGAACTAATTGATTTAATTTTGGGCTCCATTTTTTTAGGATAGAGGGTTTTAAGAATCCCAATAATCATGTACTGCACAGAAAGAGGACGAAATGTCTCGGAATTAGTCGCGACAATCATCACTCCCTCGCAATCCTCTGCCTTAAACATTCCATAAAAAGGGCGGTAATAAAAAGGAACAAAATGCACACCTGGAAGTTTCTGCTCATTGAGCTTTAAAGCAAGCTCTTTCCCATTGATCCAAGGAGTTCCTATAAGCTTGAAAGGAAGCGTATACCCCACTCCAATATTGACAACGCTAAGCTGCCCAATAATTCCTGTTGTCGCATAAAAAAGAGGTGTATCAGCCTCTGGCATGTGAGGGCTTGGAGGCACCCAATATAATCCTGTATCCTTAAAGCTCATCGCTCTTTTCCAGCCGCGCATCTTAACAACTTTTAACTTACACTTAATTTTGTATTCGGTATTAAAAAAAAGAGCCAGCTCACCAGCTGTCATTCCATGGCAATAAGGCACATTAGCATACCCAATAAAGGAGCGCCACTTCTCTTCCATCATAGGTCCATCAACGAGCAATCCATCAATGGGATTTGGGCGATCAAGAACAATCACTTCAATATTTTTTTTCACCGCCTCTTCCATCACATAAAAAAGGGTTGATATATAAGTAAAAGAGCGCACTCCTATATCTTGTATATCATAAATCAGGACATCTATTCCTTTTAACATCTCTTCTGTAGGACGCCTTGTTTTTCCATGTAAACTATGAACGGGCAATCCTAAAACAGATTTTTCTCCCTCTACTTTTTCACTAGCGTAAGCCACTCCATTGATCCCATGCTCCGGAGCAAAAAGAGCTACAAAAGAATAATCTTTTTCATGTTCTTTCAAAAGAGAAGCTGTTCTGCGTAAGCGTTTATCAACGCCTGTGTGATTAGTGATTAAGCCTACGCGCTTTCCTTTAAGAGCCTCTAAATGTCCGTCTTGAAAAAAAAGATCAACGCCAAGATCGATAGAGGAAAAAAGAAAGAGCGTATGAGAGAGAAAGAAAAGGAGGATAGGCAAGATTTTCATAACTCCAGAATAAGAAACCCGAATTGAAAAATCAATATAAAAAAATTTTACAATAATAAACAGTATGTTATGAAAAGGTAAAGCACGAAAGGCAATAACTTATGCAAGAGGAATTTTCATCCCCCTATATTGAGGAATCAGAAGCTATTTTGGCTGATGTCTTAGGCAAACCCTTAAGTGGTGAAGAAAGAAAAAAGGCCACTATAGAGCTTGCCCAAAACATCTTAAAAGAAGCTAAAAGAATTCAGACTTCTAAAGAAAAAAGACAAGAGAAGCAGCTTGCCAAGATGATGCATGACCCTATAGGAAAATGCTTTACAACAAGCATGATGGATGAATGCTTTAGAAGCAGAAAAAAAAGAAGAATTGCTAACCAACTTATTTTTCTTTTAGAACAATTAGGTGTCCCTTCCTATCTTTCTTTTCCTAAAAGGATGGCTTTTTATTTTTTTAAAAATTTACCCATCACAGCACTCGCTCTATTTGTCCCTCTTTTATCCTTCATGATTCGAAAAGAAGCATCAAGCCTTATTTTACCCGCAAAAAAAGGCCCTCTTTTAGCGCATATTAGAAAGAGAAAAGCTCAAGGCGTAAGAATTAATCTCAATCATTTAGGAGAAGCTATTCTTGCCGAAAAGGAAGCTGAAGAAAGAGTTAATGAGTATCTTGTCGATCTTGAAAAAGAGGAAATCGAATACGTCTCTATTAAAATCTCTGCCATCTTTAGTCAGATCCATCTTTTAGGATGGGAAAAAACCTCCCATCTTATTGCAGAAAGACTGCGCATGCTTTATAGAGCAGCTATTAAACATCCTACAGTTGATAAAAAAGGAAACAGCGTTCCTAAATTTATTAATTTGGATATGGAAGAGTATAGAGATTTAATTCTTACAAAAGAGATTTTTAAAGAAGTATTAGAGGAAAAAGAATTTGAAAACTTGCCTGCAGGGATTGTACTTCAAGCGTATATTCCCGACTCTTTTGAAATCCAAAAAGAGTTAACGCATTGGGCTAAAGAGCGCGTAAAAAAAGGACATGCTCCCATTAAAATCCGCATTGTTAAAGGGGCTAATTTAGCCATGGAGCAAGTGGAATCTAGCATTAGAGGATGGAAACAAGCTCCTTACACAGCAAAAATTGAAGTCGATGCAAATTATAAAAAAAATGATCCACTATGGATTTTTAAAAGAGAATGCAGAAGCAGCCCATATTGGTGTTGCTTCCCATAATCTTTTTGAAATTGCGTATGCGCTTATCTTGAAAGCTGAAAATGATCTTAAGGATGAAGTCAGCTTTGAGATGCTTGAAGGAATGGCTGATCATATAAGAAGAGCTGTACAAAAACTCACTAAGGACATCTTACTCTATTGCCCGGTTGTTGCAAAAAAAGATTTCCATGCAGCTGTTGCTTATCTTTTTAGAAGATTTGATGAAAATACAGGACCGGATAACTTCTTAAAGCATCTTTTTTCCTTAGAACCTGGTACAGAAGAGTGGAAAGGGCAAGCCCTTTTCTTCTCAAAAAGTTGTGATGAAGTAGATGCTGTAATGAATAAACCAAGACGCACGCAAAATAGATTTCACCCTTCTGAAGAACCTTCTCTTGAAGACTCTTTTCATAACGAAGCTGATACAGATTTTTCTCTTCCTCAAAATAGAATGTGGGGAAGTGCCATTAAAGACAAATGGCATAACAAGAAAGTGGCTCCTATTCCTCTTGTTATCGGAGGAAAAGAGATTGAAGAAAAAGAGCCTAAAGGCAAAGGCTTTGATCCCTCTTACCCAAAAGAACCTCTTTATAGCTACTCTATGGCGACATGGGACCAAATTGATGAGGCTTTAAATATAGCAAAAGTAAGCGGTTCTACTTGGAGCGCAAAATCTGCTGAAGAGCGCGCTCTTTATATTCATAAAGCGGCAAACAAATTACATGAAAAAAGAGACGATTTAATAGGCGTTATGATGCTCGATGGAGGAAAGGCTCTTTTAGAAGGCGATCCAGAAGTTTCTGAAGCTATTGACTTTGCCTTTTACTATGCAAAAAGCATTCTTAAAATGGATAGATGCAAAGATATCAAGTGGGAAGCTAAAGGAACAATCCTTGTTGCTCCTCCTTGGAATTTCCCTGTAGCTATTCCAGCTGGGGGAATTTTTGGAGCTTTGGCAGCTGGAAATGCCGTCATCTTTAAACCTGCCCCTGAAGCCGTTCTTTCCGGCTGGATTCTTGTAAATGCGCTTTGGGAAGCTGGCATTCCAAAAGATGTGTTACAATTTATCAATTGCGAAGATGAAAAAGAAGGAAGTCTCCTTATTCAAGACCCTAGGTTAAATGCGGTGATCTTAACAGGTGCCACCTCTACCGCTCTTCTTTTCTCCAAATTAAGGCCTGGGCTTGATCTTTCTGCTGAAACAGGGGGGAAAAATGCTCTTATTATTACAGCCTCATCCGATAGAGACCAAGCAATTAAAGATCTTATTCAATCAGCCTTTGGCCACTCTGGACAAAAATGTAGCGCCGCTAGTTTGGCAATTCTTGAAGCTGAAGTGTATGATGACCCTAACTTCAAAAAGCACCTAAGAGATGCTGCTATAAGCTTAACCGTGGGCTCAGCGTGGGATCTGTCCTCTAAAGTTACCCCTCTTATAAGAGAGCCTTCAGAAGATCTTTTAAGAGGCCTTACAACTCTTGATAGAGGAGAGTTTTGGCTCCTTGAACCTAAGCAAAATAAAGACAATCCTAACCTGTGGTCGCCCGGAATAAAGTGGGGCGTAAAAAAAGATAGCTTTATGCACCAAACCGAGCTTTTCGGGCCTGTTTTAGGAGTTATGCGCGCCAAGAATTTAGGGGAAGCTGTAGAGCTTGCTAATGGCACACGCTATGGCCTAACCTCGGGAATTCATGCCCTTGATGCAAGAGAGCAGAAATATTGGATGGAAAATATAGAAGCTGGTAATTGCTACGTAAATAGAGGCACAACAGGAGCTATTGTGCGTAGACAGCCTTTTGGAGGTTTTAAAGAAAGCTGCTTTGGCAAAGGCTCAAAAGCGGGAGGGCCCAATTATGTTGCTCAGTTTGCAAAAGCTACCCAGGTAGCGCTTCCCCACGAAAAAGATGTGGCAAGCGATAAGCTAAATCGGCTTAACAAACTTGTTAAAAGAGAGGAATTAACCGCAGAAGATTTAGGCTACTGGGTAGCTGGCATTGAAAGCTATACCTACCATGCTAAACACTTTGCTAAAATGCATGACCCCTCCCTTTTACTTGGCGAAGACAACCTTTTTTGTTATAAACCCCACAAAAAAATCACTTTTAGAATCCAAGAAAAAGATAAGATAATCGATGTCTTTAAAGTCTTTGCAGCAGCCTTAAGCGTAGAGTGCCCTTTAGAGGTGAGCTTTAGTAAAACTTCCCCACAGGAGTGGAAAGACCTAATGCCTCACTTCACATTTCTAGAAGAGAGCGAAGATGCCTTTGAAGCAAGAGTAGAGGCTGGCACATGTAAAAGAGCACGCCTTATCGGAGCTCCCAAAGAAAGCCTTATAAAAGCAGCCTCCGCCTCTTGTGCCTTCCTAGATGCAGAAAAACCCCTAGCAAATGGCCGCTTCGAGCTTCTCCATTACCTAAGAGAAGTCTCCTATAGCATCACCTACCACAGATACGGAAACCTAGGCCTTAGAGAGGGAGAAAAACGCAAAGGCGTCAGCTAATCTTCTTTCTTCCTCTGTGGTTTCTTGTCTCTGTGGTTTATCTTTGGCTAAGTCGTTTGATTACTCAGTTTAGCCAAAGATAAACCACAGAGGGAAGAAACCACAGAGGAAGAAAGAGAGGGAGAGAAGAAAAAAAACCTCTAAAGTTTTCTTTACTTTAGGTTTAGTGAGTAGCGGGTGTAGCGAAGCTCGCCCGTTTTTATTAAAGCGCCTTTTTCAACGAGATCTGTTAAATCACGTGTAGCTGTAGCTCGCGCTACCTTTGTAATAGTAATATAGTTTTCTGCACTTAAGCCCCCTTTAAATCCCCTTGGGCCTTCTGCAAACATTCTAAGTAATACTTTCGTTTGGCGCGGATTGATTTTTCCAGAAAGAGATTCCAGCATCTTAGCTTTTTGAATTAAAAAATTAAGAAGACTC
>Ga0207127_10033_pt1 | contig 33186 bp, 26 predicted proteins | sample Alteio_BWMinHeat_17_FD_153574 | JGI IMG/M metagenome (GOLD analysis project Ga0207127, IMG submission 153574) | Enriched cells from forest soil in Barre Woods Harvard Forest LTER site, Petersham, Massachusetts, United States -... | ecosystem: Environmental > Terrestrial > Soil > Temperate forest >...
CAGTTGCCGGATTGAGCTTTGCTCAATTGTGCTGGACTGGCTCAAACGCCACGTAATGCCGGTTGGGAGACACACTGTTGCTCAGGGGTGTTCATGAAATCAGTAAAGACAAGAAACCCGGTGCTGAACCAGAGGTTGGCGACGAATGGCAACCGCGAGTTTTCGCTGGAATCAGTGGTGAACGGCGCTGTGGGCCCGTTGCCAAGACACTGCATGGGCTATATGAATCCAGGAGCAAGTGGCCACGGCTACATCAATGTGATGAAGCTCTCCGTCGCAAAGATGGATGCTTCACTGCTGCATGCAGATATGGAACAGATCTATTCCGAAATCTATTCCTACGACCGATGTGAAGTAGATGGTGCTTACCTCGGACAGACCAATGGACTGACCGCGACGTCATTCTCCGGGATCAATGGCGCGATCTGGGGCTATCACCTTGCGAAAGCGCCGGGTATCGCCAGCGGGACTCTGCAGCCGATGTTCACGTTTCCCGGGCCTCAGTTTCCCAAAGACCAGCACTCGACGCCATCACGCAAGTCAGTGCCGGTATATCCGATTGGGCCGATCCTCGATGCGGGCGAGCGGCTGTTGGGCCGGGTTGATCGCCAGGGTCAAATCCACCACGACCGCCGGCGCTTTCCACCACTTCCCGGTGCACACATCATTAGCGCGAACAAGGACGCGGGTTCGCATGGACCCGCCTATGTGTGGTCGGCCATCGCGCTCGGAGTTGTAGCTAACCGTGAGCGCAATGCCAATCTTTTCATGGAAGACGTGGGTGTAATAGCCGCTCAACAAACGCTGGATGGCCAGGGTCGCAGCATCATTACTCCAGACGCGCAGGGAGCAGAAGCCATGTTGCAAGAAAAAGTGCGGCGCATTGCCCGCACCATGGTGCTCTGGGGAGAAGACCGGCAGACGCCGCTTACGGCAATCTACGCCGGAGCGAAATACATTTATGCAGGCCCGCACGAGTGGGGACTCTCACTGACATGTATCCCTTATCTCCTGCTGGCCCACGATGTTGTTCCAGCCGATGGCGCGGCTGCTGACTTACTGCAGATGACATACGAAGACTGGGAGGCGCGTCTCGAACTGACTCCACTCCCCCAGGCGCCACAACCTCCCGACTCAGGGAGCGTGGGCTGCTAATGGTATGCCAACACACGAGCAAAGGAGATCTGACACATGGCACACAGCAAATACCTCAACGGAAGGCGAATCGATCCGCTCCGCATCGGTCCGGGAATGAGCCTAACAAGCCTCGTGGATGGTACATTCCAGGCGTACAACGCAGCACGGCTCCGTGAGAGCTGTCATCTCTTCACCAAGAAGATGCTGGAAGAAGATGTGACGGTTGGTCTCTCCATTTCCGGAGCACTCACGCCGGCAGGGCTTGGCATGAGCGCCCTGATCCCACTGATTGAAGCCGGCTTTGTTGACTGGATCGTCTCGACCGGCGCGAACCTGTATCACGATACGCACTTCGGCATCGGCCTGGACTTCTATGAGGGTACTCACCAGATCTCCGATTTGGCATTGCTGCAGGAGCAGGTGGTGCGCATCTATGACATTTTTTTTGATTTCAAAGTGCTGTTGGATACAGATGATTTCTTCTGGGAGATCATCGGCGCCGAGGAGTTCCAGCGCACCATGAGCACTGCAGAGTTCCACTATCTATGTGGCAAGTATGTGGCTGCCAGGGAAAAAGAACTGGGTATTGGGCGCAAGTCTTTTCTGGCTGCGGCTTATGAGGCGGGAGTACCAATCTACACTTCGTCGCCCGGGGATTCGACAATCGGCATGAACGTAGCTGCCAAGGCCATGGAGGGAGGCCTCCTCTTGTTCGATGTCAACGCCGATGTCAACGAAACTGCAGCCATTGTGCTGGACGCCAAGCGCCGCGGCGGCAAATCAGCCGTCTGCATACTGGGTGGCGGCAGTCCGAAGAATTTCATCCTGCAAACCGAGCCACAAATCCGCGAGATTATGGGCGTGGAAGAACTGGGGCATGATTACTTCTTGCAGATCACAGACTCCCGGCCTGATACCGGAGGCCTTTCTGGTGCGTCGCCGAATGAAGCTGTGACCTGGGGCAAAGTGGATCCCGATAAGCTGCCGGACGCCGTGACCTGTTATCTGGATTCCACTGTGGCTCTGCCCATCATGACGGCGTACGCGCTTGACAACCATCCACCGCGCAAGCCGAAGCGCCTGTTTGAACGACGGGCGGAAATGATGGATCGTCTGCGCCTGGAGTTGCAGTTGCTGGCGACCAATGAAACCGCCAAGAATGCGGCCCGCGACTATGCTTCCTGCACGAAACATGCAACCAGGAGCCAAGGGTGAAAGCCTGCGGCACGCACGCTATGAATTTGTTTTGTTATGAGCGTTAGGAAAATGACTATGTCTGGCATTGATCATGTACACGGTTTGACCAAAAATCTGTTCGTACAGGAGTACCTCTCCCGGCGCCGGCCGGTCAAGATGTCGGGTGTGATGGACGAATGGCCTGCCATGGCCAAATGGGATTTTAGTTTTTTCCAGTCACTCAAGCCGGATGTCGACGTGGACGTAGAGGTCGGCGACTGTCTTACTCAAGCGACTGTACTGGAGAAATGGAAATTCTCGAAGTACGTAGCGGCCATCGCTGCAGATTCTCCCGATGGTCCCCAGGTTGGAGGTTCGCACTATTTAACCCTATTTCCTCTCCTGGAGACCTTTCCCGATCTGCGCTCTGATGTGTGTTTTCATCTCTGGCCTACGCGTTATCACGTGCTTGTCGCGTGGATCGGCCCTAAAGGCACTTTCTCTGGACTTCATTGGGACCGCAGTCACAGCTTGCTGGCGCAGGTGCGCGGGAGTAAGCGGGTCATGCTCTATGAACCGGAGCAGTGGGCCCGCATGTATGAAAGCCGCAAATTCGATTGGGGGACGGCCCTGAGTCAAGTTGACGCGCTTCATCCTGACTATGAACGTTTTCCGTTGTTTAAAGACATTAGCGGTACGGAAATTTTGCTGGAAGCAGGTCAGATGCTTTATCTCCCACTGGGCTGGCCCCACTATGTAGTTTCGCTGGAGCCATCGGTCAGCCTCTCGTCCTTCGGGTACACGCATCGCGATTTGATGCCATGGGCGGCTCGCAACTACCTGTTCGGCTACCTTCACGACCTGGGACTCTACCGGCGCAGTTACTGTGTTTGTCATGGAACCAAATCGAATGAGAGAAAACACTCCTAAGAATGAAAGGTTTTTGGATTGAGCTTGTCGTACAGGAGGGCAGAGCGCTTTCCGTCAATTTCGACTTTTGTTCATCTCCTCCGGCTGTGTAAGTTCCCAGACCCCGAGCAGGCGGTAGTCGCACGTTAACTCTTCCCCGGCAGGAATATCACGCGCTGCATAATTAACGCCGTCAACCTGGTTCACGTTCGGCGTGTCGGAGTGGTTCATGAATCGGCCATTATCAAAATCACAGAAGGTAAAGCCGGGATCCAACGGATCTTTAAAGCCAAAACACCGCACGAACAATTGCATTGGAGCCGGCATTGTCTCAACCTCTTTGTCGATGAAAATAAGGTCGTATCGCTCATCAAAAACGCATATTGGTGCGCCGACCGCGATCGGTTCCGCGGCGAACAGACCTACGCCATGAATCGGGCTTAGGGCAAGATATGTTCGAACAACCATCATGACGCCTCCAGAATGAACAGGCAGACTTGTATATCTTCATTGAAACTGCTGGGCAGAGGCTTTTGCCGCCAAACAGACGGAAGACGAAAATCAGCTTTTTGGTCTCGGCCCAGGAGGCTCTTCTCCCATCAGTGCGTAGTCGCAAGTCAATTCTTCTCCTGCTGCAATATCACGCACCGCCACATTACCCTCTTCAAGCTGGTCCGTATTGGGTGTATCGGAATGGTTCATGAAACGGCCATTATCCACGCCACAAAAAACAATGCCGGGATAGCGATCGTCCTTGTAGCCGTATACATCGATAAACTCACGCATCAATGGCGGCATCTCCGCGACCTCGGCGTCAGTAAATTTGCGGTCGTAAAGTGGTATCCAGACCGTGGTTCCTTTCGCGATCGGCTCTGCCGCGAACACACCGACCCCATGAATGGAACTTGGGGCAACATAGATGGGCACGAGCATCATAAAGTCGTCTCGGGCAGACCTCGTGGTTCTCTATTTCTCAGCACGGTTCTTAACGTTGTATTCATCGCTACACTGCCTTTTCAGCGCGCGCAATTGTGACCAGAACTGGGTCGTCGTCCGGTATGCTCGCCGACCTGCTCCTGGTTCTGCTCCATATTTCTGCGGCCGGGCCGTGTTTGACTTCTTCGTGAAAGGTGCGGCAGAGCGGGCACTCTCCTCCGTTACCCTCGGGTTGAGCTGGGGGTTCATCTACCTGGGTGCTGAAATCGCCGCGATAGTTCCGCAGCGTTATACGGCCGTTGCCGGAAGCAACCATATAGTTCGGGGCCAACGGAATCTTACCTGCTCCCCCGGTTGCGTCAACAACAAACGTGGGTATTGCGTAGCCCGAGGTGTGTCCGTACAGCGATTCCATAATTGCCAAACCAGTGCTGACGGGTGTGCGAAAGTGACTCAGTCCTTCCGAGAGATCGCAATTGTAGAGATAGTATGGACGACAACGGACCTTCACCAGTTCGTGCAGCAGCTTCCTCATCACGATGGGACAATCATTGACGCCGCGCAGGAGAACGGTCTGGTTGCCGGTTGGAATCCCGGCATCGATCAGGCGCTCCATGGCTTCTTTCGTAGCAGCCGGTTGCAGTTCAAAGGGATGGTTGAAGTGGGTGTTGACCCAGATGGGATGATACTTACGCAGCATGCTCACGAGTTCCGGCGTGACACGCTGAGGTGCTACCACCGGCATCCTGGTACCGATACGAATGATCTCAACATGGGGAATGCTGCGGACTTTGCTGATAATGTCTTCAATCTTGTTGTCGGGCAGGCCCAACGGATCGCCGCCAGAGATCAGGACGTCCCTGATCTCTGGGTGGACGCGAATATAGTCGATAGCAGCGCGAAGGAATGCCGGATCATTGCCTCCATGGTCTCCCACGATACGGCGGCGAGTGCAATAGCGGCAATAAAGAGCACATTCATGAGTCGCCACCAGCAATACCCGGTCCGGATAACGATGCGTCAGACCCGGCACCGGGGAATCCACGTCTTCATGCAACGGGTCGGACATTTCATAGGGCGCCACAGAGAGCTCCGCCATCCTCGGCATCGTCTGCAAACGCATGGGACAGGAAGGGTCGTCCGGATCAATCAACGTGGCATAGTGCGGCGTAACTCCCATGCGGAACATATGCGCCAAGTTTTCGGCCGCGGCATCCTCATCCGCTGTAAGCGGGAACAATGCCCGCAAAGACGCGGGGTCGGCAATGCGGTTTTTGAGCTGCCAGCGCCAGTCGGACCACTCGCGATCAGTAACGTGCCGCCACCGGCTTATCTCTTGCCATGGACGTGGTTCTAAAAGCATGTTGTCGCCTCAATACCAGCGGGATGCCGGCGGATGTTGTACTGCCGAGGGTTCGGTATAAATCTGGATTTTTGCGAATCGACGTATGCCAGACTGGAAGCCTGCAAACTTGAGTGCAGCGGTTGATGGACACGATGCAGGAACTGGAGTGCGTACAGCGTCTTTACGGTCCAGAGATCCACTAAGCCGTCGGGCAGCGGCAAAGCGGGACTGATTGTCCTGGAACAATGCGGCGACCCGCAACGGCAGTCGACTTTCCATCCCGGATCGCTCAAAAATGTCCGGTAGTCACACAATATCTCTTCCCCCGCAGCGATGTCCCTGATCGCGATGCCAAAATCAAGCCCGTAGTCGAGCACATTGGCGTCGCACGAGTGGTTCAACAGAAAAGCCAGGGTGCACGGCAGGATCACCGAGCCATCCTCGAGATAATAGCCATACTCATCAAGTTGCTGAATTTGTGTCACGCTTAGCAAAGATAATTCTCTGCGGGAAAACACAGGACACCTGCAGCATGGATGCCATATAACAGTGCCGGTCGGAATAGGTTCGGTCGCGAACAATCCGAGGCCATGCGCGTGACTTGGTTTGGCGATGATGTGAGATAGCAACATACTGTTAGTCCGCAAACTGAAAGTGCTGACGCAATAACGTTTCCTGGTCGAGTGCGTCAGAAGCTGAGTGGCCGATACAGAGGTACCGAACTCGGCGGTCCCACTGAAGCGTGTCAGCCGTGAGTACGACTCCTCTTTTTCGACTTGCATCATAGGCCAGCCCTTCGGAAACCAGCCTGTCCAAGACGCCCGCAAATGACATCTGGTTTTGCAGTGGATGAGAATCGGCCAGCCACGAGTGCGTCCTCTCATAATCGTCAGCTACAAGGCGTCGCATGAGAAGATCCAGATAGGTGCCACCGGTTTTGCGCAGGTTCGTTTCGGTGAGAAACATCTCTCCGTTTTCCGTTACGCCCGCGTCAACATCACAGAAACCAAATACATCGTTGCGGTGGAGGTATTCGCCGAACTTCAAGCCATAAGCATCAAGCTGTTCACGCATTTTTGCGTGCTCCTGTCCGGGAGGCGTCAACATGCCGGAGAAGGAACCGCCCGGCACCCGCATGGAACATGTATACGTAAGCATGGGGCCGGAACGGGAAATGTGAATTTCCACACTTGGTGAATCGACAAACGGCACGAACGGTTCAAGAACAAAACCGGAGGGCTGATCGGCCAATCCGTTGAATAATTGTTTGACATGTTCAGCCAGGCCGTTGTTTTCGTGAGCTGCAACGCCAAGGGTCAGGTGACCAAAACCGTTGGAACCCCGGTTCGGTTTGATTTTGTATTGTTTGTGTCGAAGCGACCCTGACCGGGCCAACTCATACACGCTCTCAGGAGAAGCGCAGTATCTTCCGTCGAGCACGGGAAGCCCCAGTTCTTTGGCGATCTGCTTGAATCCTGCCTTGGTGTTGAGTAGATAGTAGATCGCCATCGCCGACGCAGGCACCTGGCTGTCATAACCCAGCAGCGGTATTCCAAGAGCGTTGGCCAAGTCAATGGTTGGAAGGTCCGGCGCAAAGCAATCCAAAGTAAAGCCATCGCCGCATAGTGCCGCTTTCAACCTGGCGAACTGTTCCTGACCTGTGAAATACGTTGCCAGAGGTGAAAGATATGGCTCAGGCGTGGCGATGATGGTGACGCTCCCGGCATCAAGGCCGATAAGCTCAAGGCAGTAGTTCTTGAAGACGTCGGAAATGGGACAGGGAATGACTAGAACATCGCCGGGGAAGCAAGTGCAAAGCTCTCGCGGCGTCACAATGGCCATGCGGCGTGCGTAGTCGGCCGGGGCCTTTGCAATCATCAGTTCGTTGACGAGGTTTACGAAGACAACCCTGGGGCGCGCGGTGATTCTATCGAGCAGCTTTACTGGCGAAGGCTTCATAGCTTCCGTCCTCCAAAAATGGCGTGGCCTGCATACATCCAGTAGGTATCCACCTGTGAAAATCCAGCCTTGGCCAGAAGGTCACATTCTTGCGTGATCGGAAGCGGATGATCACCCTCGTTTTCTTCCGGATGCCGGAACAGGTTCCAGCGCGTAGTAACAAATGCACGGTAGGCAGCCCCGCCATCGTTGCTTTCTTCGCTGAAATGCTTAACCCAGCGGTCCCAGGCATCGGCGGCAACGCTCCGGCCCTCTGCGCTAAGCGGCCAAACCAGGTCCGCGTTTACAAAAATCCCTCCGGGGGCCAGCGAGTCATACAGATCACGGTAGAAGCCGGGTTTTTCCTCCAGGGTAAGGTGATGTAAGGCGAGTGAAGAAACAAACGCATTGACCGGAGGCGAAAACTTTCTCCAATTGTGATTGTGAACATCAAACAAATCGGCCTGAAAGCGATTGCCGAACTCCGCCAGGTTGGCTCTGGCCTTTTGCAGCATGACCTCTGAACCGTCACATGCCTGCAGGGTGGCTTGCGGAAGTCCTTCGAGTAATACGCGACACAGCTTGCCTTCACCGCAGCAGAGCTCAACCACGCGATACGGATGCGACTCCGGCAGAAGCCCACAGATTGTCTTGTACTGCTCTTGCCGATAGGGGACGAATGCTTCGCCGTAAGTTACGAAGACATCGGTTGCATCGTTGTCCCATTGATCGCGAGCGTTGCACGTATTCATTCTTTTGGTCCTTGTCATGTTCCTGCGGCAGCCGAATTTTTCGGGCCGCAACTCGCATATTTCGTTTTTTAAACTGCAGCCTGGCTCATCTGCACGTTCTTTCCCAGCAAGTCAAAGCTAAGCGTAACCAATCCGGAGAGGGCCTGACCGACAGGCAACGGTTCCAGGATCTCGTTCCACCTTGCCCCGGACAGCGGAGTTTCATAGCCCAGCGCTCGCCATCCTTTAACAGCAAAAGATGGGACCAGCGGAGCCGCGAGCATCATAAGAACCTTGGCTGCCAGCAGTTCCAAAGCCACACTCGTCTTCCACCGGACATGCCGGCCACGGACGAAAGACCAATGGTCTTCTGACTTTCCGAATCTGCGGGCGAGACGCACCAGTTCACAGCAAGTGCGGGTTGCTTGTTGTGGGGAAAACGTTTCCGGCTGGTAAGCGGCTTCCGCCTGAGAGATCAAACTGCGCAATGCGCCGGCAAAGTTTTCGTGGTCTTCTTCCAATTGCCAAGCCAAGGGAACGCGCGCGTTGCAGCCGCGGGAGACTTTCTGGCCAAGCCCCTGCAGCCAGGCTTCCCATCCTTCGATCAACTCGCACTGAACGGTCTGGTAAAAGTCTTGCAGGGTAAAATTGCACTGCTCACGCTCCGGTCCGGTATGCGCCAGGTAAAAACGTACCGCGTCAGAGGAAGCTTGTCGCAGAAGCTCCTGTCCCCAAATAGCATGGCTCCTGCTGGTAGAAAACTTCAGTCCATTCAGCCGGTAGAATTCATTGGTAACAAAAGTCTGAGGTAGCTGGATCTTTGGATCGCCGGCAAGAAACAACGCCGGAAACAAGACAGCGAAGAAATAGCTGTTGTCAAAACCAAAGAACTGCACAATCGCAGCGTCCTTTGATTTCCAGTAACTGGTCCAGTCAGGCGGGGTCTGCAATTTGGCATTCAGCTCGCACGTTGCTGCCAGGTAGCCAGGAGCCATCTCAAACCAAACATAGAGTCGCTGATTTTCAAAGCCCGTGGCAGGCACGGGTATACCCCAATCCGTAACGTGGGTTACGGCGATGTCAGGAAGCCTCTCCGCCAGCATTTGCTCGCACAGCGCGCGGACATGAGGGGCCATCTTCAGTGATTTGTGATATTGCCGCAGTTGCTGTTCATACTCGGATAGCGGGAAATATAGCCGCTTGAGAGGGACCTTATACGGAACGGAGCCACAACTCTTGCAGACTGGATCGATCAAGTCTGCGCAGTCGTTGGGGCGTCCGCAATCCTCGCAGGCGTTTCCACCGCTGGGGTGTTCGCAATGCGGACATTTTCCTGATACATAAGCCTCGAAGAGATGGCGATTGCAGACGCGGCAAAAGAGCGACAGGGTTTCTTTTACTACAAGCTTGCCTTCGCTATACAAACGTTTGAAAAATTGTTGGACAACCGGAATGTGATACATGGATTTTCTCGGGCGAGCATAGATGTCCAGTTGAATCTCTGCCGCCTCAAGGGTCGTCTCCATGGCATCGCCAAAGTAATCTGCGACCTGGGCAGGTGACCAGCCCAGTTGCTCGGCCTTCAAGCTGACATAGCTCTGATGATCGTCGACACCGGAGATATAGTAGTGTTCGGTGCCGCACATCGCCAGGTAGCGGCAATAGATGTCCGCGCCCAGATAAGGCCCGGACAAGTGCCCCACATGCAAGTCTCCGTTCGGAGTGGGTGGAGTGGCAATTACAAGGAAGCGCTTGGCTGTGGTTTTTTTATTGTTGATCATGCAATCCGTGCCTCAACGGAACAAGCACCAAAATCTGGAAACAACTGAAGGGCCGTCGCAGCAATGGCAGGCGCCAGGCGAAACCCGGCTCCGGAACATGCACCTGCAATAACAAAATTTTCGACTCCAGGATGAGAAGAGATCAGTGGTGCCCAATCGCTGCTGTAGGCATCACAGAAAACGCGCCCTGCATTGCAATAGGGAACCAGTGGCGGGCAATAGCGCTCAAGTATTGCAAGTGCCGCCCTCCTTTCCTCGGGCTGGATATGCAGGTCTGCGATATAGGGCAAACAGTTCCATTCGCTCGAAGTAAAGCTGAAAATCCATTCCCCACGTTCGCAGGAGGGCAGTAGAAATGCATCCTCATCAAAGAAATAAATGATAGGACTATTCAACAATGGAGCCTGCAGAACATGCAAAGCAGCCACTTTCTTTGTCTGCACATTCATTGCTTTAGATAAAGCACTGCCTGGCCCATTCAGTAACCACGGGCCGGTTGCTATCAACACGCGCCGTGCATGGATGCGGCGGCCATCGAGGGCCTTTAATTCATGGCCATCGCCAACTGAACAAATATCAGAGATAGCGACACCTTCCCAGCACTGCGCCTGCGGCAGGTGACGGAATTGAGAAACAAGCAAGGAGGCCGTTGCCTGAGCGTAACCGATAGCACCGAAGCAACCGACCAATAGTTCCTGGTCACGAGCGACTCGCACTCCCGGTTCGGAGCGCGCGATATCCGCCCGTTCTTGGTCGCTGGCAAAGCGGACTGGTTCGATGAATCTTTCTGCGACCTGCTGAGCATTTTTCTTGCTGACAATGCCCAGAAACGGAAGCCGCCGAATTGGCAAGCCGGGGATATCTCGCCGGAGTTGCTCGTAAAGACGGGCACTTTGAACTGATAAATGCTTCTGGCCAGGAGTGCGGCCGTACGGGAAATCGAGTCCGGCGGAGTGTGCGGTCGCCCCCCCGCCCACAAGTGAGCGGTCGAGCAGCAGGACATGCCACTCCGGCCGTTCGCGCTTGGCCAAATAAGCGGCCGCGGCGCCAACGATCCCGGCACCGATGATTGCTAGGTCAAACATTTATCCTGCCACCAAAAAGAAATGACTCTTAACGGTTCAGAAGAATGGTTTTTTATCTGGTGCGTGTGCAGAGGCTGGAAATATACTGCGTCTCCGGCATTGAGAGCTATGGATTCCTGGTCATACAGGAGCTCCCCCGTGCCCTGAATGATGATCCACATTTCAGCAACGCTGTGGACGTCGGGTGGCGAACAGCCGCCGGGTTCCACTACAAAACGGGAAGACTCAAAAGGAAAACGCGAATCCACCTGCAGTAGTTCAAGTCGCATCCCGGAGTCCTCGATCTCCGGTTCGTCATAGGGAACGCGCACATCAGTTGCGATTTTCACACCAAGCCTCCTGCAGCCTGTCGTTTCATTTCTGGCACTTCCAGTTCGAACAACGAACTCACCTGTTCAACCTCGTACACTTTCTGCTTCATCAGGCTGTTGATGATGATGGCGCTCCGCCATGCCATCAGACTGAGATTGGGATCTGCAATGCCACGCTGATTGCGTGCCCCATTTTGGACATAAATTTTCTGGTCGCGAGGCCCATCCCACTCAATCGAAAAGTCCTCGTGCAGGCAATAGCCATCTTTCGTCCAATGGATTCGCTCCTTCAGAGGTTGCAGAAACTCTGGCATTCGATATTCAAAGCCGGTGCACAAGATAATCACGTCAGCGGAAAGATGTTCTGGACGGTTTTGCACAGAGTTGTGTAGCGTGAGCACCCACTCGCCGTCGCATCGATCCAGCTCTTCGAACTGGCAGCCAGGATGCAGCGAACACACACGCCCCTTTTCCTGGCCGAATTCAAGGACGTAAAGACGACGGTAGATTGCCTCGAGCACGTCAAGTGAAATCCCGTCGCTCGACAATTTCTGTTCGGCAAGTAAGCGCGCTTTCTCATGCGGCTGAAGCTTGAAAAAATGATTGCTGTAGCTCGGAGTAAAAAGCTCGTTGGCAAAGGGAGATTCATCCAAGGGCATGAAATTTGCCCGCCGCGAAATCCAGATGATTTCGCGAGGCAGCCTGGCGGTATTGGAAAGCAGGTGCAAAACCATTTCAGCCCCGGTTTGCCCGCCACCCACAACTGCGACCCGCAACCCGGATGCATCCAGGCCAAGAGCTTCTTGCGCCGGGAAGACCGTGTCGCCGAGGTGCCGGCGGGCACACTGAGGAATGACCGGCGACAACCCCGTGCCCAGCACCAGGTTTCTGGCCTGTATGATCCCGTTGTTTCCGTAGAGCTGAAAGCATTCGTTGTCGTGGTCAACGGCTTCGATGCCGTACCCAAAGTTCAAGTTTGGCAGCGAGTCGCAGATCCAGCGCATGTACTGGTTGAACTCCAGGCGGCTGACGCGTGAGAAATTTGCCGTGATGAAACGATAGATTCGTTTAGTAGCAAATAGAAACGACACGAAGGAAAAAGGGCTGGTAGGATCAGCCAGAGTTACCATGTCCTTAAGGAATGAGACTTGAATCGTTGAATCGGGAAACATCAGACCTGGATGCCAGTGAAACTGTTTCTTTTGATCGCAGAAGCAGGAGGTAACTTCTTTTAGCGGATGGATGAGGGCAGCGATGCTCAGATTCGAGGGTCCAATGACGATGCCTGCCAGATCGTATACATCAGGTTCCGGCAAGAACCCATCATTCATTTTGCCAGACTTGTCAGAATCGTCCATAACGTTTGACAGAACACGTTGCAACCTTGATCCAAATTGCTATTGCGTTCAAAGTCTTCTGCAACAACGCAATCGAGCAAAGAAAACCTTCATCCGGGATTCGAAAAAGATGCGGGCCGCAAGTCCGGACAAAAATGGATGACAGTGATTCCGCATCGGTCAGTAGTTGCATTGACAGAATTGCTCGAGCTGCTGCCCAATGTGGCCCGCGGCCGCAAGTTCGAGTGCGCGCGCGCTGACCGCAATGTCAAGTATGCCGAGACCAAACGGGCTGAATAGCGTGAAAGGAGCAGGCGTTCGCGCCGGCTGCTCCCCCAGAGTTATTTCTGCAAGCGAACAACGGATGAAATCCCGGTTACCTGAGGCCATCTCCGCCAAATGTAAAGATGTTTGTTCCCGGCAAACATGGTCGCGATCATCTACGACATTGTCTGCTTTGAGTACCAGGGAGGGACTTAAATCGCGCAATGAGATACCCAGTATCACTGGTCCGGGCGCGCATATGGACAGGTCTTCAATATAGGGTCTTGCCGCCGTGGTCGCAATGCTGATCAGCGATGATTGTTCCATGACATCCTCGCGCTCGCGAGCGCATTCAATGAGCGCAAAAGGAAAGAATTCTTTAATCCTGTGCGCAAATTGCATGGCCCTGTTGGAGTCAAGATCGGAGGCCAGGATGCGCTGAACTCCGGGAAAGACGACACCGAGAAAACGGGCAATCTCATAGTTGATGCGTCCACAGCCCAGGAAGCCAAGCCTTACTGCCCGTCCGGGATCTACCAGCGAGCGGGCCGCCAGGGCCGCGCTCGCGGCCGTTCGCTTTGCGCTGATGACAGCGCCTTCCAGAATCGCGATCGGCAAACCGGTCTCAGTCGAATTCAAGATGATGACGGCGGAAGCCCGCTCGAGTCCGCGTTTCAGATTGTCAGGAAAGGAAGCGATCCATTTGAGGCCGGCGACGGGCTTCTCGCCTCCTAGATACGCAGACAGCGCGATGATCCGATTCCCGCCATTTCCATTAAGGCGCAAGAAAGAAGAATGCGGAAGTGAACTGTCTCCGCGATAATGCAGCTCATACGCAGACCGGACAACAGAGATCAGCTCATTTTCACGGCCGTGAAGAAGCTCACAAATCTGTTTGCCGCTTAAGACCAGGATACTGTCCGACACAAGCCTCCTCTTCTCCGCCCTTTAGGGTTGAGTCTGCCAAAGATGAACGACATTGCCAAAATGTTGCAAGACCCACTCATCGGAGTAAATGGTATCTAGGTAGCGTTCGCCGCGATCGGGCATAAGCAACACAATGTTGCTGTCAACGGGCATCTGGTGCGCGAGCCGGGAGACGGCGGCGATCACGGCGCCGGAAGAACCTCCGGCTAGAATGGCCTCACGCTGCGCCAACCGCCGGCACGAAACAATGCAATCCAGATCAGAGACCAGTACGCATTGGTCGTACAGACCATCCTGAAGAAGGGCCGGGCGAATGGAAGCACCGTGTCCTGGAATCAGCCGATGTCCCGATGGCCCGCCAAAGATCACGCTGCCTTGCGCATCAACGGCAACAACCTTGGTTTTCAGGCCATGAGCGCGGAGATATTCCGAACACCCTCTTAAAGTGCCGCAGGTACTCGTGGATACAAACAGCCAATCGACCTTGTCCTCAAGCACTTCGACGATCTCCCGGGCCGTCTGATGGTGGGAGAGTGAATTCATAGTGTTGGAGTATTGGTTGGGCCAGAAACTACCGGGAAAGACACGCAGTATTTCCTGTACGCGCTGCAGGCGGGCGGGCAGATACTCGCCGGAGACTGGGTCAGGCTGATCGACCATCTCAATCTTCGCCCCATAGGCTTGCAACAACTGAATATTCTGCTTTGTAGTCTTGGGATCGACCACGCAGATGAGCCGCAGCCCGTGATAGCAGCAGGCCTGCGCCAGACCAATTGCCATGTTGCCGGAGCTCGACTCAACCACAACCGTATCGAGACCGATCTTTCCCATTTCGATTGCATTCTCAATGATCTTCCACGCAGGACGGTCTTTGATGCTTCCCCCCGGGTTGAGCATCTCAAGCTTGGCGTAAATCTGGATAGGAAGGTCTTCATAGACCCGGTCCAGCCGAACCAATGGCGTCTGCCCGATAGCCGATAAGACCCCGGTAGCTGGACGCACTCCAACTGAGGTCCGCGTCTGTTCCGATACCGTCGTAGATACAGCGTTCATTTCAAAGTATCGGCGAGTCAAAGGCGCTCGCGATGCAAAAGGATTGCTGCCGCTCCTTCCGGTGAGATTTGCGACCTGTTCACATTCGCAGTAAGACCAATAACGCCAAATCCCAGTCACGTCCTTTTGGATGACAGGAGAATTTGTCTCTCGCCTTCGACTTCATGGCTAGGTTTCATCACGAAGAAGGTCTTCTGGAGCGTTGTGCCCGCCGAGAGAAATATGCGAGGTAAAGAAGGAAAACAATGCATCATGTCGTTTTCAAGGTTTGCCGGAAAGCAGTTCCGGAGTTACTTGCTTCAAAACCCCGCGGCACCAACCAAAGACCAACGGCAATCGCAAACTGATGCTATTGCCAACGTCGAGGACAGTTCCACACTAGACGACCATCTTAATCGGATCCACTGTAGTAACTCGCAAACCGGTGCCGTCGGGAGGTACGACTTCATCCGTCTTTATGCGCGCAAATTCCCCAGCGATCTGATGTAGCAATGCGGAAAGCAGAGGCCCTCTCCTGCGCAATAATTCCATCCAAGTGAAGAAGAAAAATTTCATTCGCGAATAAAACCGAATGGACGACTGCGTCTCGTGCATTGTTCGTCTCTCTCTCTAGCAAGGGAACTTCATACGTGATCTCAATTGTGAGTGTGGAAGTGAAGGCCACTATGGTTTTGAAGGGACTGGCAAACTAAAAGTAAGCGCTTTTTATCGATAGATAATCGCTTATCCAAAATTAGGCTGTGGTGTTAAGATGAGAAGCGAAAATGCCAAAAAACTTGCGGACTGCAACAAGTATTCGGGGGAAGGGTTAGCGGATCAATGGCAATCGCGAGCGTCCAAGGTCCCTCAGCGGGGACCGCAGCGCCATCCATATATAAGGGTGCGCTGGCCACGGTGACTACTCTGTTCTTTATGTGGGGTTTCGTCACGGTATTGAATGACATCCTTGTTCCTCACCTGAAGTCGATCTTCGACTTGAATTATGCCGGGGTGATGCTGATCCAATTCGCATTTTTTTCAGCGTACTTCATTTTTTCAATCCCCTCGGCCAAGGTGATCGACTGGATTGGCTACAAGAAAACGATGGTTGTTGGCCTCTTTACCATGGGCCTCGGAGCGCTGTTATTCATACCGGCAGCCAGCGTGCCCTCCTATCCCCTTTTTCTCGGAGCATTGATGGTTCTGGCGGCCGGAATTACCGCTCTGCAGGTGGCTGCCAATCCTTACGTTGCCGTGCTGGGGCCTCCGGAGACTGCTTCAAGCCGTCTGAACCTGGCGCAAGCGTTCAATTCCGTGGGGACGACGATTGCGCCGTACCTGGGTGGCCTGTTGATTTTGAGTAGCGCTCCCAAGAATATGGACGCGGTGCGGCACATGTCCCCCGAGGCGCTGCAGGCTTACCGCATCCATGAAGCCTCCTCGGTCAAGGCGCCTTATTTGATCATCGGACTTGTACTGGTTGCGCTTGCAATCGGCATTGCAATGTTCAAGCTCCCGGCGATGCCAGAGGCGGCACGTCGCGGGCAGATGGCCCCGGGCACGAGCATATGGAAGCACCGCCATCTGGTACTGGGAGCAGTTGCGATTTTTCTTTACGTCGGCGCTGAAGTCTCTATCGGCAGCTTTCTGGTCAACTATTTCAGCCGGCCTGAAATCGGCAATGTTTCAACCGTCGTCGCCTCCCGCTTCGTTTCTTTCTATTGGTTCGGCGCAATGGTCGGGAGGTTCATCGGCTCAGCAATCCTGCAAAGAATCCGTACCGGAGTGGTGCTGGGTATCGCAGCAATTGCGGCCTGCGTGCTGGTAAGCATTTCTATGCTCACCTCCGGACACATAGCTATGGGGAGCATCATTCTGGTTGGATTATTCAATTCAGTGATGTTTCCAAATATCTTCACACTGGGAATCGAGAGACTTGGACCGCTGACCGGTGATGGCTCAGGGTTGCTGGTGACCGCCATTGTTGGAGGGGCAATCATTCCGGTGGTCCAAGGTGCGTTGGCAGATCATGTGGGCATCCAGCATGCTTTTATCCTGCCGGCAATTTGTTATCTCTACATAATGTTTTATGCGTTCCGAGGTTCAAAACCGGAATTGCCGGCGTGACCCGAATGCAGCCATCGTGACTAGTCCTCCCGACTTGCCATGCCCGGCCATATCCATACTAGAAGCCATATTTGGCGAGAATAGCTTTTTCGTGCTTTCCGATTAAAGCAAGTGCTGCGTGCTGAGCCGGGAGTTGGAATGTCAGCCGCACGCCGGTGAGGTTGTCGCGAAGATCGAGTTTCGTATCGTCCGCATTCTCGGAGGTCATCACGTAGAGGATGGAATCCTCGAGCACTACGGGATAAACCAACACACCGGATGGGAGTGCTGACTGCAGCTCAAACATCGGTCTTATGCCAAGGCGCGCGGAGACGTAGGTATAAAGGTCTGCGGCAGCCTGCGATCCCTCCGACAGTTCCACTGGATACGCGGCCCAGAAGATGCGCCCTTTCCCATAGGGGACCTCCTTGAACGTCGACCCATCATTAAATCGCAGTGCATCCAGCAGATTCTGTTTTTGCTGATCGAAGGAAAGGGGAAGCGTGCGATCATTCAAGCGGAGCGCTGCACTATGCCAGGTGAGCGGTTCGGTTTGCGCGTCCAGCTTCAGTTCCGCAGCTCGCATTGTGGAATGCCAGTGCTCGTCGCGATCAACCGGTCCGGTAACCAGCAAATTCCCGCCTTCAGTCACATACTTCAACAGCGAACGCCAGGCGGTCTCGGTCAAGGCTTGCGGTGAAGGCAGAATAGCCAGTTTGGGCGATCCAAGTTTTTCAATCTGATTTTCGGCAATAGCATAGGGAGCCAACCGGCTGTAATAAGCCAGTGCTCGAACCGCCTTCCGTTGCGCCTCTAACTGCAGATCCGCCTCCACGGAAAACTGGGCGGCTTGCGAGGTAATGATCGCGATGGAATATTGTTGAGGGTTCCGCAGATGCTCATGAAGAGACTTTGCAAACCCGGCAAAGTTGCGCATGACGGTGGCTTCCGGTTTTTCAGTGGCGTCGGTACGAATCGCGCCGATCGGTGTCTCGTTGCCTTCGGTCATGTAGGAGTTTGTGTTCCAGAGCCACTCGACCGCTCCAGATCCCTGAATGAAGGAAATGGCAACCTTGCGTTCCAGGAGCGCTGCCTCACTCTCTGGCGTGCGGCGCGCAGTTTCATCGAGGTTCAGCTCTCGCTGCAGGCCGGTCTCCTGGATCAGTAGTGGTTGGCCCGGCTGCTTCGCCAGGAGCGAATCCCACAACACGAAATCGTTTTGCCACCAGGAGTGGTTGGTGGTGAAGTCAACAAACTCTCCCCAAAAAGCCGGCGAAAGCCGGTCTTGAATACCGCCTTCATCCTGGCCGACGGTAATCAATTGTCGGGACCCGGTGCTGCGAACCGTGCTGCGCATGCTCTGGACCCAATCCGAGAACGTGTCTTGTGCGAAGAGAAAGAAGTCGTAAACCTTGAGCGAGTTGTGGCCCACGTACATGCCACGTGGCGTGAATTCGATTTCTTCGGGGAGGGACACGGCTCCGGTGACCTCGCTGGCCGGCAGATTCCACGCCGCGGCTAACGCAGCCCGATCGGGATAACGCTTGCTTAACCACTCGTTCCATTTCCGGAGTTCAATGGGATCGCCGTTGGGGCGCATCTTCCACACATATTGAGAAATGCTGGGCTCGTTGATGAAGTCCCAGGCAAGCGAGGGGACGTCGTGGAAACGCCCGACCACGGACGCAATGAGCCTCTGCTGCTTGCGCACCGCTTCCGGATCCAGATATGGATTGACACCCCCGAGAACCTCGGGCAGGAACGCAAAAAAATTAAATTGCACGGGTAATCCATTTTTGCGGGCAGTCATCAGGTAGGCTTCAACCGTGCGCAGGGTTCGCTCATAGGGCTCGCCGTTTTCGTCGCAGAACTTGTCCCAGCCTGTCCACCAACCGGTGCGGATCATGTTCAGACCAGCCTCGTGAATTTGGGCAAGGTCGCGATCCCATACGTAAACATTGGGATGCTCAAAATACAGGCGCTGAACTTCGCTGGACATGTAAGTGGTTCCGACAACGGCCAGGGGATGGCCGTCGAGTTCAAAGAAATCCCGATTCACCGTCAGGCGCGGACCAGAACGCAGATAGGCTTCGTCCCTTATCCAGAAGCCGGAATGATAGATAGCGCGAACCTTGTCGCCATCGAGCAATTGCGCCTCTATGATCCAAAGCCCCTTGTCATTCGGCGCGGGCAGAACGAGCGGCTGCGAAGAAGGGAGAGTGATTGTTGCCAGGAAGCGGCTCGACGGTTGTTGCTCGGGGAATGTGGCGATCTTGACGGTCAGCGGCCCCAGAGGCGGCTCGGCTGAGTGCCACAAAACTTCTAACTCCACCGGTTCGCCGGGCAAATAGAGTGGCAGCACCGGCCGCACGGTGAATTCCTGGCTGCCTTGCATGGCCACTTCCGCCAGGGCCCGAATCAGGTCTGGCGCTTGCGCGCTGCTGTAGAATTCCGGCGTCAACTCGGCATTCAAAAAGATCCATCGCCCGCCGTCAAATCCGTTTCTCAGGTGATCAATCTGGAGAGCGGGAGCGGCCAACTTGCGATGATCCTTGACGCCCCACGCAAGTGCGTCCAGACGAGCATCAATCGCGCCGGCCGACCCTCCCCGCTTGTAGAGATCAACCATGCTGAGGCGAATGACTGGGCTGAATGCGCGCTTCCAGGCAAAACGCGGCAGTTGCAGGGTTACATCGGGATTAGTCTGGAATTCCAACTCTTCCGAGCCCGGTGTCACCTGATACTGATCAATCATGAGTGGGCGTGTGAATCTTACGCTGTAGTCTCGAAGCTTCCAGCCGGCGGCATCACGATAGGCCGATCGCGTAAAAGGCCTCCCACCCAGCACCAGAAGGTTTCCACCGCGATGGAGAAATCGGTAAATCTCAGGCCAAGCTTTCTCAGGGAATGCGGAGCCGTAAGGAAGCACGAGCAATCGGGTCGTAGGGGTATCGAGCAGTGTTCCAAGTTGCTCCTCAGAGACCAGGCGGGCTGCGGGCAGTATTTTTTCCAATTGCTCCGGAGAGAGACTAGCCGAGTCAGCAGCAGGAAATCCCGCCTCGCTAAAGACAACGATGGATGATGGAGGTTCGGCGGCAAGCGCCGCAGTCCCCGCAAATAATATGGTTATGCAAACTGTAGAGATTAGCGTTTTGCTCATTCGTATCCCACCCCTCCTCAGGTGGCTGCGTGCAGCGAAGCTCGGCCAAGCATTCACGCTGCTGAATCAGAAAACGCCATTTATGTCTGACGGGAGTGTTCAGAAAATACGATGCGCTTGCCCTGATCAATCGCCTGATTGCCGAGCGCGACCGCCATGCCGGCAGCCAACGCTACCTGTTCGTCTGCTTCTGGGCGTTGATTCCTGCGAATGCTATCTATAAAGGAAGCACAGGCAACATAGTCCGGACTGCCCTGTTTGTCTTTCGGCACAGAGACAGTTTCGCCAGGACCGCGATACGGCATCTCTGAACGATAGCTTGCGCCGGTGACAATCCCGTGCTCCACGATGGTCTGTTGAGCGACCGCGGACTGCGGTCGCTTGGGCTCATAATAAAAGATCGCGTCCGACTCTGTGAGCACAGCGCTGCCGTCGGTGCCGTAGACGCGCACCTGGGCGCCGTCAAGCTGGTTGGTGGTGATCGCTGAAAAGACTAATGTCTGCCCTGAGGGATAGCGATACGTAACTTGTACGTTGTCCTGGGTCTCGCGCCCATCCTTCCAGAAATCAATTCCACCGCTACCCACAACCAACTCGGGCATACTGCCAAAAACTTCGTTAGCGAAATTGATGTGATGCGAGCCCAGCTCGGCGACCAGCCCGCCGGAGTACTCCTTGTAAAGCCGCCAGTTGATCAAGCGTTCCAACTTCTTGTCACTGCCATTGGGAACAGGGCGCCGCCAATTGTTGTTTCGATGCCAGTAGGCATAGACCTGCGTGACCCGCCCGATTTTTCCCGCCTGAATGCGGCGCAGGGTCTCGCGATACCAGGGCGCATAGTGATATTGCAGGCCCACCTGGAAGTGTTTCCCGGTGCGCTTCACCGCATCGACGATGCTGTAGCACTCCTCGACGGTAAACGCCAGACTCTTTTCACCGTAGACATGCCTCCCGCTTTCGAGCGCTGCGATCTCATGCTGAGAATGAAGCGAAAGCGGAGTGGAGACGATTACAGCATCAAGGTCACGCGCCGCCAGCAGCTCGCGGTAATCGTGATAAATCGGCGTGTTTTCTTTTGTGATTTCACGTGCAGCAGCGAAACGAGGTTCATACACATCGCAGAGTCCGGCAAAGCGGACCCCGGGAACGCGCAGGAATGTGCGCATCAACTGCTGGCCACGGCTGCCAGGGCCAATAATGCCGAGATTGATCTGGTCGGAGGGCGCCTTAGGCCGCGATTCCCCGTTTTCTGCCAACAACAGAGCACCGCCCGCCGCTGCCGCGCGGCCAATAAATTCGCGTCTGTTCATCTTGATTCTTACCCCTTTCCCTTCTCTGGTTTGGCAGCCAGAGTCTGCTCATCGCCGCCGCAATCCTGCCACTGCCATTGCACCAATCGCTGCGATTCCGGTTCACCCAAAATCCACAGCCCCCGCGCAGCTGATACGGTCGCAAGCAATTTACTTCCTGCCTCGGGCCCCATCACGAACATGGCGTTCGAGAGAGCATCGGTGGTTGTGCTATCTGGAGCTATCAGCGTAGCTTGCAGAACACCTTGCACGGGCACTCCGGCGCGCGGGTCCATGACGTGACAATACCTACGTCCGTTAAGCTGAAAGAACTTTTCATAACTCCCCGAGGTGGAGAGCGACTCATTGCGCAGCGCTACAGTCGAAACTGTTTGGGAACGATCTCCCGGCCTGGGTACATGCACGGTCCAGGCACTCTTCCCTGGCGGAGCATTCATGGCATAAAGTGTGCTGGATCCTGCATCGACCAATGCCGCTTTCACACCAGCTTCGCGCAAAACCTTCACCGCACGGTCTACGGCGTGGCCCTTTCCGATGGCGCCCAGGTCGAGCTCCACACCGGGAGCGGCAAAGTGCACGGTGCGTGTTGCCGGGTCAAGATTTACCTTCTCCGAACCCACGCTCTCTCGCGCGTGCCGGAGTTCCGCGTCCGTGGGATAGCGGCCCTCGCCTCGAAAAAATCCCCACGTCCGCATCAGCGGTCCGACGGTCACGTCAAATGCTCCAGCGCTTCGCTGGCTGTAAGCTACTGACGTCTGGAGCAACGCGAAGACCTCAGGATCCGTCGTGACCGCCTGGCGTGCTGCAAGACGGTTGATGCGCGAGAGTTCGCTCGTTGCCCGGTAATTGCTCAACGCCTCTTCCAGGCGTTCGATCTCTTCAAAAGCCGATTCAAATAAAACTCCCGCCAGTTCCCCGTCGTGCGCATAAAGGTAAATCGTAAACACTGTCCCCATTGCGTTTCGCGACTGAACAAATAACTCATCGGGAGATTTCACTTCTACAGGTCCTTCGCTTTCCTAAGGGTTCGGCAGGAGCTCTCGCGTCTGAAAGTTTAACTCAAGTCCCTACCCGCCTTCGCCGTCTGAGACACCTCCTGGAAAGTAAGCTTGAGCCCGAACTGGAGGTTGCCGGGTAAGGATTGGGCGACGCTGAACCGGGGATGGTTAAAAACGTTGAACGCCTCCGCGCGGAATTGCACCCGTCACCACAATTAAGCATGTGTTGCGCCCGTGTGGAAGCGAAGGCTACTATGGTTCTGAAAGAGCTGTCAAGGTAAAAGTAAGCGCTTTTTAAGCATAGATAATCGCTTATCTAAAACCCTCATAATCATGCGGGCGATGCTATGATAAACAGCAAAAATAGTGGGGTAGTTGGACTCGGGTCCGGATAAGGAACGTTGTGCTTCAGGCTGCAGCGCAAGAAAGCATTGTCATCGGTGTGGATGTTGGTGGCACGAAAATCGCTGCCGGGTTGGTTGACCGCGCTGGAAAAATACTGCATAAGAACCGCATCCCGATGGTTTCGCAGGCTGGAGCTGCCTCTGGCATGGCGGCGGTGATCTCTGCCATTGATTCAGTCTCCGCCAAGACTTCAAGTGATACGGCCCTCAGGTTGATTTCCGGCATTGGGATCTGCTCCCCCGGCCCGCTGGACCCGAATGCAGGCATCGTGATTAATCCTCCCAATTTACCCTGTTGGCGGAATTTTCCGCTGGCGGCTGAAGTCTCACAGATCTACCGGGTCCCTGTGAAGCTCGATAACGACGCCAACGCCGCGGCGCTGGCAGAGACTTTATGGGGTGCCGGCCGTGGCTATCGTAATGTCTTTTATATCTGCATAGGCACTGGCATTGGCACCGGAATTGTGTTGGATGGCTGCATTTATCACGGACGCACCGGCGCGGCCGCCGAAGGTGGCCATCTCAGCATTGATTACCGCGGTCCTCGCTGCGGATGTGGCAAGCGGGGCTGCATCGAGGTTCTCGCATCCGGTCCCGCGATCGCCCAAAGAGCGCGCGCAAAACTTGCTGCAGAGCCGGCCCGCGGCTCGAGCATTCTTGACCTCGCTGACGGGCACATTGACGCCGTCACCAGTGAAATGGTCGGCCAAGCTTACGCCGCCGGTGATGGTCTGGCCGCCAACGTACTGCAAGAGACCATCGAGTTCTTGTCGCTGTGGATCGGCAACATCGTGGACCTGTTGGAACCGGAGGTGATGATCGTGGGTGGCGGTGTAGCCACCATGTTGCGGCCGTTCTTCGACGAGGTTCGCAATCGCCTCCCTGGTTGCAGCGTCAATTCGCGCTCTCAGGAGATCCCGCTGCTTCCCGCATGTTACGGGGCGGATGCCGGCATCGCCGGGGGCGCCGCGCTCTCCTCTCAGGGTTTGGCGACGTCATAGTCGTCGCGATCTTTACGTCAATGCGAATAGAGCAGCCGATTCATCAAACCATCTGGTTTTGTTGACATCAGGCGCAAAACAAAGTGTGTCATGCTGAAGCGCGGGCCTGCCCTGAGCGCTTCTATCTTCAACGTGGCTTCGTGCTTATCCCAAATTTCCCTGTGATATTCTCCCTGCTATGCCAGTCACTTTGCAGGACATCGCCAATGACCTGAGAGTTTCGGTGGTCACCGTTTCCAAGGTCCTGCGCAATCAGGGCCCGATCAGCGCTGCCACCCGGAAACGGGTACTGCAGCGGGCAAAAGCACTGGGCTACCAGACAAACTGGACTGCTCGCAGCTTGGCCACCGGGCGCACCTACACCATCGGGCTGCTATTGCCAGACTTCACGCACCCATTTTTTGCTGAAATTGCCAAAGCTGTGGCTGAGGCAATCCGTCCGCATGACTATCATTTGATCATTTCGTATTTTGAAGAGGATCCCGAATTGGAAAGAAATGAGGCAAATTCCCTGGTGGCCCGGCAAGTGGATGGATTGATTATCGCGTCGGCCCAGTCCCCCGGGAACCGAGACCTGTTCGAGAATATCCGAAAACGGAAAATTCCTTTTGTTTTGATTGACCGGCCCATTGCCGGCGTCCAGGCCAGCTTTGTCGGCGTCAACCACGAGGAGATCGGCAAACTGGCGACCAGCCACTTAGTAGCGCAGGGCTGCCGCCGGATTGCTCATCTGCGCGGCCCCGCACTGGGCATCGCGGCAGCCCGGCTGGCGGGTTACCGTCGCACGCTGGAAAAACACAAACTGACAGTACCTTCGGGTTACGTCGTCGAAGCCGGTTATGAAGACAGCACTGGATACAAAGCGATGCAGAAGCTGCTGCGAAAAAATCCCATTCCAGATGGCGTCTTCTGTTACAACGATCCCGTTGCCATCGGCGCAATGAACGCAATTCTCGACGCAGGCCTTAGTATTCCGCGGGATATCGCAGTGGTGGGCGCAGGCAATGTCCATTATTCCGATGTTTTGACGGTACCACTCACCACAATCGATCAGGAAACCCGCCAGATAGGAAGGCGGTCTGCCGAACTGCTCCTTGAGCAAATCGCATCGAAAAACACAGTGCGACCGAAGAAAATCTGGATTGCTCCCAAGCTCGTGGTGCGCAAGTCGAGCCAACGTCTGTAGCCCTCTTGCCGGCCAAAGGATCTAAAGATCAAGGTTGGCTGTTATGCCGAATGCGGACATAGCAGTTCGAGTGCTGTCGTTGGATATTACTCAACGGCCCCTCGGTCTCGCAGCAGAGTCACCGTTCTCCTCTCACTCGCGCCGCCAAACAGCGGCGCATATCCCAAGACAGTGCACTCAACTGGTCAAATGTGATGAGTACGAAGAAATCCATGCGAGCGCGGTTGCTAGTGGGTGAGCGGCATGAAAGTTGTGGATTACTTTAGCCAAGCAGAATTGGCAACAGCACTCCCAGCCCCAGCACGAAAAACCACAAAGCTGGGGCCGGCGTCCCCACCGGACGAATGCGCCGCGATTCGCGGGCTGCAATTCGCGGGTCGAGAAGCAGCCATCGTTTATACCGCTGCTCGAGCAAGAGGAAGATAAATGCCGTGGCCCCGCCGTAGATCAAGTGCCCGATAAGCGAAGGGAGCAGTGCCGATGCCGCACTCGCCCTCCAGTCACAGACACCAGTGAGAAGCAGAGGCAGCAGCGTCAGGGGACCGACATACCACCAGATCAGGCCAAACAAAAATCCCCAAGGGATATCGAGCCCAAGACTTGGGGCTTCGTCGCGAAATAAAAGACCATAGGTCATACCGATCAATACACTGACAATCAGGTGGATCGCCAGACCACGTACACCACCGAAGTTGCTGTCAAGACCAGCAATTTTCGGCAATATGCCGGTCGCCGACATCACTGGACCCGACACCAAGCCGCCAACCAACCCCGCCAGGGCGCCCCATTCTACGGAACGCAGAAAATGGAGGCCGAGTCCTTCCGGTTCTCGATTGAGGGGATCAGATTGGATGAACAACCTTACCCATATCCGGTCTAGGAACGCGTACACCGTGCCCAGGATCAATCCATAAATAATGTGGCCGACAAGTGAACCGAATAACGCGCTGCCTTGTTCTGCCGACCAATCAACCGGCGCGCCGACGCTGAGCGGGAAAATCGTAAGCGGGCCGAGAAACCACCAGAAGATTCCAAATCCCAGGCCCCAGCCCATACTGGAGCCATAGCCGCGGATGTCCCGCTGGAAGAGGATCCCAAAGATCGCGCCGATGAGCAGCGCGACCAGGAAATGCAAAGTTACGGATGTGGCCTGAGACTCGAACTCCGGAAAGCCGCCGAGAAGAGGAAAAAATTCACCTGCATACATCCAGCGGCTGAAAACCAATCCAGCGATTGTTCCAGCAAGCCCGCCGGCGACGATCGCCCGTCCCCAACGAAATCGCGGCTGGCCTGGGTGCGGGCGCAGGCCGCCACGAATTCCCAGGACCACGCCCACAGGCATACCCAGGGATACCAGATAAGCAACCAGTTGAGGAAATCGCTCCTGAGCATTGCTCAACATGCCCATGGATTGGGTAGAGCCGGTCAGCAAGGGACGAATTCCAGCGGGGACCGCGAACCAAAGAAGAAAAGCGAAGCCCAGACCCCAAACCAAACCCGCTCCTGGTGTAGTAGCCCGTTTTGCGAACAAGAGGCTGAAGACGAGCCCGAAGGCCAGGCCAAGCAAGATGCCGTTCGCAAGTGAACTCTCTAATAGTCTGCTCTGTAGCGCTCCGCCCAGCGCGCCCGCCAAAAGGCCGAGCAGCGGCCCAACCCAGACCGGTTGCTTCGCGGCAGCCGGCACAGGCACCGTAGACGAAGATGCTGATGAGGACATGTTAAGAGCTCCTACTGCAAATCTATTGTCTGCACGATGTCTCGGGGAAAGAAAAGCTCGATTGTCCAATCCATCAGCACTCGAATCTTCCGCTCCAGCCCCGGCAGCTTCGCGAGATAGATTCCTCGCCACATCAGCCACGCCAGCAGTCCCGAGAAACGAATTGATTTGGTCCGGGTAAACGGGACCGTCAACTCCGCGCAGGCCGTCTGATGGCCGACGACGCACAATGCTCCAAGTGAATCAAAATGAAAATTCTTTGCAGGCTTTCCACTCAATTGACTGGCGATATTTCCAGCTACAGTGCCTGCTTCCCTGATGGCAAACTGTGCGGTCGGAGGACATCGTTTGCCGGTTTTCCCATCGGCGACCGCCGCGCAATCGCCAAGGGCCCACACACACTTGTGACCTGGAACCGCCAGCGTAGAATCAACTTTGACAGCCCCACGCTTATCCGTCTCGAATGGCATCGACTTGATCAGTGGATTGGGGGCCGTCCCGGCTGTCCATACCAGGGTGTGGGCGTGAATCTCTCCGTCGCTGAGGACCACTACGCCAGGCTGAGCGTCACTCAGACGGACATTCAAACGAAATCTTACACCCCGCACTTCCATCTTTTCCTGTGCGTATTTTGCCAGCGACTCACTCAGCTCCGGTAAGATTCGGTCCCGTGCGTGTACCAGCACAATGTTCAACTCGCCTGGATTCAGGTTGGGATAATCGGCCAAAATCCCGCGGGCGAAGTCGTTGAGAGCTCCGGCAAGTTCGACGCCTGCGAATCCGCCGCCGGCGATTACGAAGGTGAGCAGGCGAGCCCGCTGCGATTTCTCGGGCTCGCGATCGGCGCGCTCGAACATCTCGATAACGTGATTGCGGATGCGTATGGCGTCGAGCAGGCTCTTAAAGTTGAAGGCCAGCTTCTCGACGTTCGACATTCCCAAATAGTTCGAGACCGAGCCGAGCGCCAGGACAAGATGGTCGTACGCTACTTCGAGATTTCCCGCTGGAGAATCGGAAGCCGGCCCCGCCAGAACCACTCGGCGACGTTCAAGATCAATCGCAGTTACGCGACCCCGGATGAATTCCGTGCGATGCAGGCTGCTGCGCAAAGGTGTGCTGATGTGGCTTGGTTCGAGGGTGCTCCCGGCCACCTCAGCGAGCATGGGGGTAAAGAGAAGCGCGTTCGTGTCGCTCACCAGCGTGATAGAAGCCGAAGGGTTGGCACGGAGTTGTTCTTCCAAACACTCCGCCGTCTTCATGCCGGCGAATCCGCCGCCCAGGATAACGATCCGCTTCATCACCGGCTGAGCCTGCGACGCAGGTACGGGCTCTGGGCCGAGCACGCGCTCAGCCACGTCGCTCAAAGCCTGGGTGAAGAGGCCAAGCGACGCGCCGTACAGCACCCAGCCGACAAGAGCTGGAAAATGTTCTTGCATCTGCTCCGGGCTCCACTCCGGCATCCGACCGGAAAGCAATGGGAACGCGATCATGCTGAGCAACCCCCAAAGCGGCACGCCGAGCGCACCGGCTGCCATGAGGTTATCTACGTAGGCGCCAGATGTGGGACGTAAACTCGCGGCATATGCCGCACCTACTACGACGCCCAATAGGATGCTCCATCGTGGATAGCCAAGCGTGAATGCCAGAAACACGCTGGCAATTCCTCCCGCCAGCATTCCCAGCAGGCTTCGCCGGATGAATTGGTTTCGTCTGTCCAAGAGTCGCAAGATGTGCATGTGATGACCTCGCGGGACAAAAAGTTACTTTTGTTATTTGGTAGTGTGAACTCGCTCGAAATAGTACCTGGAAAACTGGACACGCCAACTATGCTCTGCTCCAACCACTCTCTTCAGGCTACCGACAGTTTTCGGAAAGCAATCCAGCAGAATCGATCCGGCACATTTGAGACGAAAGCTGTTTGTTCCGGCGTTTGAAAACGGCAAGCTGCTGACGCACAGTCCACTGTCAACACTCTTTGCAGCCAAGCCATTGGGAAGAAGTATAAGATTCAAGACACCTCGGCACAAGCGTTGTTGTTTGGACTTAAGGGTTTTTCGCGGGCTGAACAACGAAAAATTGTTGCACCGATTCAAACCGCACAGGTATTGTTATTCTGTCTTTGTTTCGAAATCAAAACCACTAAAGCCTGCTTAATGAACCCGCGAGTCCTCACGTTTCTTGTGGCCGCTGCAACCTTGGCCGGATTTGGCATCGCGCTCTTCTGGGCCAGGCGGCGTGGCCGCCCGTTCTTCGATGCGGCAGCCGCCGGCTTCGAAGGCTGGAATCTCACCCACCTTCTGCTCGCCAGCTTTCTCACGCTTTTTGCCGAACTGGCATTCATTCGCTGGATCGCGGTAGAAGTCCGGGCCTTTGCCTATTTCAAGAACCTCGCGCTCTTGCTCTGCTTTGTTGGCTTTGGCCTGGGATGCGCTCTGGCCCGCCAGACTCCGCGTTGGCTGGCTGGTATTGCAGCGTTCCTCGGGTTACTTCTGGTGGTCCGTCTGCCGCTCCACAATGGGGAATGGCTGGAAGGGCTCTCGCAAAGCCTGGGTGCCGCGGCCGATTTAGAAATCTGGGCGACAGGAAGTTCCTGGCATTGGGTGCGCTTCGCGGGCGGAGCGCTCATGGCCGCATCTCTGTTCCTGCTGATGGTCTGGATCTTTGTCCCCCTGGGGCAGACCGTGAGCCGGCAGATGGACCGGGCGCCGAGTACCCTGTCGGCATACTCCTGGAACCTGATGGGCAGCCTTGCCGGCATCCTGGCCTTCTTAGGCGTCAGCCGCCTGATGCTGCCACCTTCTTTTTGGCTGGGTGCGGTGCTGCTGGGCTTCGCGTTTCTGCAAGCTACGCGGCGCGGCCAACTCGTGGTCGCGAGCCTGCTGGTTCCTCTGGCGCTGCTGTTGCACGACCCTTCCACCCCGGAGAGCTACGCCATGTGGACACCCTATCAGCAGGTGCAATACACGCGGCACTACGCTTCCAACGGAGATTTTTGGGGAGGCGAGGTGTGGGTGAACCATGCCGGCTATCAATACATTGTCGATCTCTCCCCTTCATTCCTGGCGCGTCACCCGGGGCTGGTCAAAGAAGCTGTGGAAGAGAATCCTTATAATCTGCCCTTCCGATTTGCCATGCTCTCACCCAGCACAATGATTGTAGGATCAGGAACGGGCAATGATGTTGCCGCAGCGCTACGTCACGACAGCCGCTCCGTGGATGCGGTTGAGATTGATCCTGCCATCCTCGCTTTGGGCAAACGCGAGCATCCGGAGAGGCCCTACGATTCGCCCCGGGTCACGGTCCATCTGACGGATGCGCGGGCGTTCCTCAAGCGCAGTGCGCGGCGCTATGACCTGATCTTGTTTGGGCTGCTGGACTCTCATACCGAGTTTTCCGACTATTCAAATATGCGGATCGATAACTTTGTATATACAGAAGAGTCGTTCCGCGAAGCCAGCCGGCATTTGAATCCCGAGGGTGTCCTGTTCGTGAAGTTTCACGTTGATCACCCGTGGATGGCCGTTCGTCTGGCGGAAATGCTGCGGCAAACCTTCGGCAAGCCTCCGCTGGTGTTCTATGCGGATTCCAGTTACGGCGCGACCGCAACCTGCTTCGTGATCTCTCCCTCAAGCCGCGTGGAAGATGCACTTGCGGCCGATCCCCGGCTCGCGGAGTTCGTGCGTAAGAACGTGGTGTCACCAGATAAAGGTCAGATCGCGATTACAACCGACGACTGGCCGTATCTCTATCACGAAGGCCATTGGATCCCGCGCCTTTACTATTCGCTGGGTATGCTGGTAGTTCTGGTTTCGCTCGGCCTCTACGCACAGATTCCGGAAGTACGCCGCCAGGTGCCATCGTTATTCTTCTTCAGCATGGGTGCCGGCTTCCTGCTGCTGGAAACCCAGGTGATTAGCCGGCTGGCCCTCTTTTTTGGGACTACCTGGCAAGTGAACGGCATTGTGATCTCTGCCCTGCTGTCTGCCCTGTTGCTGGCCAACATGGTGGTCGAACGCACCCGGGCGTCACTGCCACGCTTCTGGATTTTCGCGGCCCTGCTGGCCGGCCTGGCGATGGCCTACCTGCTGCCGTTGAATCGGATTCCGGGATCCCCGGCAACCGCGGGAGCGGTCGCAACGGCCGTCTTCGCTATCCCGATTTTCTTCGCAGGAATACTCTTTGCTTTGGAGTTCCGCGGAGCTGAGTCCCCCAGTGCCGCTCTGGGAGCGAACATGCTGGGCGCGGTGGCAGGAGGATTATTGGAGAATCTTTCTCTGCTGTTTGGCATGCGCGCGCTGCTACTCGTCGCGATAGGACTCTACTGCCTGGCGGGCATAGGACTCTGGTCCCGGCAGCAGCGGCCAGCGTCAGGAATCCCCCCGGTCTAATCTGTCAGGAATGTTCCCGGTCTGTACCGCCTGGCCGGAGACCCTACCCCACTTGCTAGGGCATGAATATACAGACCTAACCAAACCTATGAACAGCGAATTTTGGGGCCACGTTTCATGAGCTTGTATACCAACACGAACCTAGAACGGTTCTGCCGCTGGAAGGCGCTCCTTCCCCGTCAGTTCGCTGTACGTAATGTGCTTGCCAGCGACTTGCGCCAGAACCCTCTGGAATCGCTGGCCATCGTGGACGGGTCTCTTTTTGCTGTTGCGATTATTAAAGCGGAATACTTGCTCATCAAGATAGCGGAACAGGTGAAATGGTTCCACACTAACGTACGTTCCAGACAGGCCGCGCTTGAGGAGACTCCAGAAATTTTCCATTCCATTCGTATGTACGCGGCCCTCTACATACTTCATCGTGTGGTCAATGATTTGGTGCTGGTACTCACGCGAAAGACCCTGATAACCCGCCAGTTCATCGGTGAACAGTTCTGCCCCAGTGTGGATGTTGTCTTTAACGATCTTTTGCATCGTCATGCGGAGACGGTTAGGAACTACTTGAGCACGAATACTCCCGCCGCGCTCCAACATTCCCATGACGATGACTTTACTTTCATGGCTTCCCTTTCCGGGAATCTTGCGCTGTCTGACATCGTGGTGCATGTTACGAGACTTCCCGCCGATGAACGTTTCGTCTGCTTCGATCTCTTCGCCATTTGTTCCGAGCTTCACAAGGGAGTTGTTGGTCATAGCACGGCGAATGCGGTGCATCATGAACCACGCGGATTTTTGCGTGACTCCAATGGCGCGATGGATTTCCCAAGAACTAACTCCATTGCGGCAGTTCGCAATCATCCACATGGCCAGCATCCACTTAGTAAGCGGGAGCCTGGAATCCTCGAAGATCGTGCCGACTTTGACGGAGAACTGCTTCCAGCACTCCCGGCACTTCCAGCGTTTCTGAGAGGCAAGGTAGTAGTGCTCTTTGTGTTCGCACGCGGGACAAGTGGGCTTGCCATCGGGCCAGCGCATCACGGCCACAGTGTTTATGCAGTTCTGTTCATCACTGAAAAATATGATGGCTTGCTGAAGGGTTCTAAGGTCGGTAACGGTCATGGCTTCTCTCCGCTTGTGTTCATGCGGGGAAAGCCGGATAATGGATTTGAGATCGGCATTGCGGCTCACTCCGCGATGTTGGTTAAGCCCCGTTTTTCTGTTAGCGCAGAAAGCGGGGCGTTTGTTGATTTGATGGCCCCGGAGGGATTCCAACCCTCAATCAGCCCCTTTACGAAAGGGGTGACCACATGCGAATGGGCGGAGCCACAAGAACGGGGCATCCATCGGTTAGCGCCTTTGGATGCCCTGCTGTTAGCTACTCCATGGTGGGCTTCTCATTGGTTTTCTCCCTTCAAGTGGATTGGACTCCTAAAGTCATTTGGAATCTTTGTTTATAAACTTAGCTATACCTTGCTTGGCTCTCAGCCGTTCCGCTTTACTATCACCGGGTGTAAGTCCGGTGATCATAAAGTCGTTGATAGACGGCTGTCTCAGTTTGTAACCACCGCCAAAGGCTATATCCCCAACAGGTTCAATAACCTCCTGTTCGGAAAGTCTTCTAAGGACAGAGTGGATACTTGCAAGAAAATTTTTGTAGTTATTCGTCTGGAAACCGGAACGTATGAGTATGTCTCTAATGCCGGGTGCTGTGATGTGTTGCGTAGCGGGAAGCCCGGCGAGTGTGCTTCTAATAGCCTCCGTCAACTTCGGCATCGGGTAATCAGTGGTATTTGTGTCACCACGCAAGGCTCGAAAACTGGCCAATATTTGCCGAAGTTGCAACAGTCGGGCTTCAATGCGCTGCTTCTCTTTCTCCAATTGAAGCGCTTCTGCCAATGCTGCGAGTTCGGCCCGTTGATATTCTTCACCGCTCATAAACCAAACCTCAAAAATGAAACTGGAAGGAGTTTATACAAGTATGAAGAAAAGTGCAAGTAAAAACTTAAA
>Ga0207127_10034_pt1 | contig 32982 bp, 25 predicted proteins | sample Alteio_BWMinHeat_17_FD_153574 | JGI IMG/M metagenome (GOLD analysis project Ga0207127, IMG submission 153574) | Enriched cells from forest soil in Barre Woods Harvard Forest LTER site, Petersham, Massachusetts, United States -... | ecosystem: Environmental > Terrestrial > Soil > Temperate forest >...
TTTAGGGAGACAACCATATGGTTAGATGGATCTTTTGGACTTTCATTTCTCTGTGCCTACTGTTATTTTTAGGCCTTACGTTTCTCCCCTCTTTCTTATCCTCTTCAAAAGGAAAGGAGTGGCTCTTACAAAAAGTCAATAGTCACGTCGACGGTACGCTTTCGATAGACCACCTCTCTTTAAGCTGGCTTGGAAACCAGCAGATAGACGGTTTTCAGTTGGTGGATAAGGAAGGCAAGCAAGTGATTAGTTGGGGCCACTTCTCATCGGAAAGCCCTCTTCTCGAGTTTTTAAAAGGTTACGTCACCTCCGAATATAAGCTCAAAAAAACAGTTCTACTCAACCCTCAAATCACCCTTTTTGAAAATAGAGAAGGGGAGCTCAATCTCACACAAGTCCTATCTCCTGAGCATACACGGTCTCAAAGTGAGTCTAGTAAAAAGGCGAATTTGCCTAAAATCCATGGGGATATCTCTATCCAAGACGGGACTTTTTCTCTTTCTTCCCCTTCTTTTGAACCGATCATTCTCTCTTCTATCAATCTGGATATGCAGAAGAATGATTTCTTTTATATGCAGGGAAAAACAATTGAGGGGGCAATCGAAGGAAGCATCTTTATCGATGGGACTTTTCAAAGCCCTGAATCTTTGAAGATCAATCTTCAAAATTTTCCTCTGACTATTGTCGATAGATGGATGGGTTCTTCTCTTTTTACAGAAGGGGTCGGTAAAACACTCACAGCCACATGCGAGGTAAAGAGAAGCGCTCTAGGCATCAGCCTACTTGCCACCATTGAAACGGCCCATATCAAGGGTTCTTTCTCTGGGGAAACGAAAGACAACCGATTTGTCCTGAATCCCCAAGGAGATATTACCGTCACCATGACTCCCACTCTTTTTCAGAAAATCCTTCAGAAATCAGGAGAAAGAGGCTGGACCTTGGGTCAAAAAACAGATCTTCTTCTGACTGTGAAGGAGCTCGAATTCCCCATTAAAATCAAGCGATGGAAAGAGCTCTCCTTTTTAGGGACGCTCACTTCTCCCCGCATAGAAATCGCCCATCCCGATCATGGTCATTACTCTCTCAACCATCTCATTTTATCTTTTCAGAAAGAGCGTGAGCTCAACCTCTCTTTTGTAGGCGATATCCAAGGCGGTGTTGGGGTAACTAAAGTAGAGGGCAGTGCTATTATCTCTGATGACAAGGTGCATTTTAAAACAGATTTCACCAACTTTCCCACTCAGCTGCTTACCCTCTTTGGGCAAGAGGCGCTCTATTCTCAAGGGATTCTAGGTCAATCTTTCGATCTATCTACTGCAGGTACTTATAAAAAAGGCAAAATCTCCTCTTCCGTGGAAATTACCTCTCACATGCTGTCTGCTCAAGGGAATGTGGAAGGCGAGATGGGCAAAGAGCTAGAAGTTGATCTCACAGGAGAGGTGATTTTGCCTCCGAACCTCGTACTTCTAGGCCCCTCCCCAGCATTTACCTCTCTGATGACGATAGAGTGGACAAATCTCTCTTTCTTGATTCCTAAATTCGAACTCTCTCTTTCAAACTCTTATTGGCACCTAGACGTACAAGGTAAGATAGGGCAAAAAAATCATCTATTTGATCTAGAAGAGATGCAAGCTGTTGCGACAGGAAGCATCCATGGAATGCCTTTACAAAAAGGGATCGAGATTGTTGAAGGCCGTCTCTTCGCAGAAATAGAAGGTAAGACGAATACGATCCATGCAGAGGTCAATCTCTCTGCCACCATCCCTGGCTACGAAGAGACTAGATCTCTTGAACTCAAGGGAACCGTTAAAAACTTTCTGCGCGAGCATACGATCGATCTCTCTCAAGTAGAGATGGCCATCGATGGCCACAGCGAAGGTTTCCCCACCACACTTGTGAGCGCATTTTTAGCTGATCAGGTCGATCTTGCTGTATTTGTAGGCCCTTCTCTTGATCTGAACTTTCGCTACACCTACGCCCCACTCTCTTCGCATCCAAAAGTCATTGATCTGGAAGTGGAAGGACGTGGATTTCGCACCCAATTTGCAGTGGCTCTCAATGATACGATTGAGATTTTAAATCAAAAGCCCTCCGTGATTCATTGGGAAATGACTCCTGCGCGCTACGAAGCATTGGTACACTTAGCAAGACCCACTCACCCCCAACTCTTCAAGCTACAAAAAACAGTTCCTATTGATCTTATAATTGAAAAATGCAGCTGTCCCACCCCTCCTCATGGTCTAAATGAGCTGCTGTCTCAAAGTGGATTTACAGGAGAACTGACAGCAGGTCCTCTTTTTTTCAAAAAAGGGCGCGGCGAGGAGATTTCTTTTTCTGACATCAAACTCGCCATTAAAGGAGAGAATTTTGCTGAAAAAGTCTCTGTAGAAGGGCAAGGCAAAATTTCTTCTCCCTCTATTCCTCACAGGCATTCTTCGGGCTTTTCTTTTACAACAGAACTGACTCATTTCTTCACACGTCAGGGTCTTTTTAGTCGAGAGGGTGCGATCGAGGGAGATCTCCACTTCGATCTTCTTCCCGTCCAAGAGCTGACCACTCTGCTGCCAATCGAAGAGAAGGATCGCGATCAAATTAAGGCGCTTTTGGGTCCTCTTGTGAATGCACATATTTTTGGCAGAATAGAAGGCGAAAAGGGCTCATTAACAGTGGATGTCAAATCTTCGAACTTCAAAGGCATTTTCCCCATTCGAGTTGATGAGGGAGTGATCACCTTGCAGAGTCCGGTGCAAGCAGAGCTTACCATCACGGATGAAGTGAACGAGGTGTTTATTAAAGAGCTCACCCCCTTTTTCATCAAAGGCGTCTGGTCTAACCACCCGATCACCGTCTCCATTGACTCTGAAGGATTTTATCTACCTTTTAGACCTTTTACCTTTAAAGCCCTGCAGATCCAAAGAGCAGAGATCGATTTTGGGAAAATCGAGGTGCATAATTCGGGTCCTGTCCTTGCGCTGACGCAGTTTTTAAAAGCCCAAGAGATTTCTGAAGAAGGAACCATTGAGGCGTGGTTTACTCCGATTATCATGAGTTTAAAAGAGGGAGTAATCACCTATAAGCGCTTTGATCTTCTTTTAGGGGGGAATATCCACGTGGCTTTTTGGGGACGCATTGATTTGATAAAAGATAAAGTGAGAATGATGTTGGGTATTAGTCCGAGCACTCTTCAAGAGCGTTTTAATATCAAAGGGCTTGGAAGAAAAGATATGTTTCAGTTGAAAATGCGAGGATCCACCTCTAAAGTGGAACTCGATTGGAGTTCGGCTTATGCGCGTGTAGGGATTATCGTCGCAAAAACAGCTGGTGGGTATTTAGGGATGATTGTGGGAGGGCTTCTGGAGCAAATCGCTGGGGTTCTGGGCGAAGAGGAGACGCCGCCCCCTACGACGCCCATACCTTGGGAGCAATAGACCTCTTGCGTAATTACGCAAGAGGTCTAACAATGGCACGCTAGTTGCTGTAATTTTGATGATCGAAACTGTTTTTTAGAGGTGACTTATGGTGGATGCACATATGAAGTGTAGAAACTCTCACTGTATTTGTGGATTGAAGTTCACAAAGTGGGGACTTGGATTTTTTATTTTTGGAATTTTGCTGAGCTTTGGCATTTTCCTCAATTACTTAAAAAATATGGAAAATGGAACCGATACGTTAACCTTTTTCTGGTTTCACTCTCCTTTAAGCCTAAATGTCCTTTTATTACAAATAGGGGGTTTGGGCATGGCAGCTATTGGGTCTGCTAAAATATGGCTCTCAAAGCTGCATGATGCGGCAAACTGCCAGACAGCTGTCGTGGAAGACACACACCGTCATGGACGTGGGTCTTTAGCTTTTTGTGTCGTGGGACTTCTTGCTCTCTTTATCACTGGATACATTGGGTACTTTGTGCTCAATAGACTCTATCCAGCTTCTGGAAAAGAGATTTGGGTAGTTCTGCAAGGGCTCAGCTGGCTCTGTTACTTTATTGGAACTCTTGGTGCTTTCTGCTGCATGTGCAAATGCTGCAAAAGCAGTCAACACTGCCACACCAAAGTCTAATCTCTTTGACACCTTACGCAGGAGGCTCCTGCGTAAGGCTCTTTCGGACATAACGATAAAACGATACAACGATAAGAATGATAGGAATTTATAGAAAAAATTAAAAATGGTGAGCTATCGGTTCCTTCTTTTCTATCATCGTTCTTATCGTTTTATCGTTGAGAAGAAAAAAACTCTCACATCACGTTAGTTATTTTTTTACAACTCTAAAACCTTCTTATACTTTAAATAAAGCTCATTGGAACTTGTCATCACATACTCTTCTGTGATCTCATCTCGGTCTCCCAAAATCACCTGCTTAGGCGCCACGAGAGATCTATAAAGAGGCTTTAAATGATCAAACGTATAATGCGCCGCCCACTCTCTACGTTTTTCTGCACCAGCAAGATATCTCTCATAATTCTCATAAACATCCCGCAATAAAGCCGCAGCTTCCACTTCATCCGCTAAATACTCCTCCCCACAAGTACATTTGAGGTAGAAGTTATAGGCATCCTCACTCCTAGGGCAAGAAACGGCGCACGCAAGACCACTTTCTATAATTGTCTTGTGAGCCGTATTGTTACTAATAATCACAGGAAGCCCCAAAGCCATCGCCTCTCGAGGTTGAATCGAAAACCCCTCACCTTTAGCTAAACTCACAAAAGCATCCCCTTTTGAAACAAAGTCCAAATAGTCTTTTGCATTCAATCTCTTCCCTGTCAGAAAGATGTTTTGCATATTTAAAGAAGCGATAAGCTCCTGTATTTTTCCAGTCAGAGTCATCGAACCTGATCTGTAATTCATATGCAGCTGTACATTAGGATCATTGCCAAATGCTCTATAAAAAGCACGTATAAGCCCTTCATGATTTTTTCGAGGAATCATCGACGAGACATTTACAAAACAGAAAGGAACATTTCTCTTCTTTTTAAGAGGCTGGTTTAAAAAAGAGCTCATATCAAGGCCTAAAGGAAGCACAAAAATAGGGATCTCCACTCCCGATGTGCGGTACACCTCTTGCAAAAAGGGATCCGGCACTGCAACTGCATCGAAGTACTTGTTTAAAAGCTCCGCCCATTGAGAAGGAATACGCGAAGACTCTAGCATAGAATAGGCAATGCGTATCTCCTTGTCATTTTTAGGTCGTTGCAGCTTTCTTTTCACCCGAGCTTCAGCTTTTGGACCAGGCGTTGGCATCGCAGGCTCGTAAATCACAATCTTCCCCAATTTTTTATTAGGCTTTTTCAAAAGAGCTTGAATAGGCTTTGGAACTCCCTCCAAACGAGACCTCTTATAGGGCAAAACTCCTATCGAAACAGAATCATAAAGCGCATTGATAAGCTCAACTGTTTGACGCCCAATCCCATCTGCCATTTGCGCATAGCCAATTACAGTGAGGTGTGGCCTGGGAGGCGCCAGAAGCTCTCTTCCGATAAAGAAAATTAGCGTTGATAGGATAAGTATGAATATGTAAAGCTTAAGGCGTTTAAAAATAGTTGGCATGCTCTTACTCAATTTTTAAGACAAATTATATAGCTTTTTTAACTAAAATTACGCCACCAGAAAATAATTGTTATGTACGCTGTTGTTGCTCACCGAGTTAGTCCTACTTCCACCCCTTTACAACCCGAATCTGTGCCGCCCTCTTCTCCTCCCCCTCTTCCCACCCAGGAGATCTTTGGAAAACAAGCGGAATTCATCAGAGAATGCAGACAGCGTGGGCTTTTAGATGATCAACTCTTCTGCCAGTTTGACCTTCCTATCGCCCTTTCCCCAGAAGTAGTGGCTTTTGTCCAAAAGAAACTAGATGCCCCTATTATTCTTGAAATCAACGGGCGAACCATTGAAACAACCCTTCAAAAGCTGATCTTACAAATGGGGTCTCTAGAAAAAGAGGGCATTTATTTCGAAGGATTCATGATCAACAATATTCTCCCCACTTTACTTTCTCAAGAAAGCGGCTTTCTCGAAGCTCTCTTTCGGGAGTTGAGATGCGAAGAGATTTTTTCTAAATATCTGAAGAGTAGATCTTTTGGAGTTGCTCCCTCTCTTATTTCAGTCCATCTTTCTTTTAGAGCTCCCTCCACAATCGAAGCTCTTGATAGGGTTTATGAACGCTTAAAAGAGCATCTGCACATTTCTGAAGAAGAAGCGCGCTCTTTGCTAAAATCGGTGCGTCTCAACTTCCCAGGCGTCAATGTTTTTCGCGTCCTTAACTTATCCCCCTTCCAGCTCCATCTAGATAGTACAGTTGCTCGCCCTTACGTTGCAAACCTAGATGCCACTTTCCTCAAAGAAAGAAACTTGGAAGCTCACAAAGGGTATCTGCCTCTGCAGGTGATCTTTGATACTCTCACCGGCTGCTTACGATTCGAAGAGATGCATACTTTTTACGCTGCTGGTAAGGAATGGTGCTGGCTCATTTGGTTTTATACACATGGGTTTACCTTAAAAGCAAAAGATGCTGAAAAAGTGCTTTTAGAAAAATCTGCACAAAAGGGAGCTGCCCATCCTCATCTTTTGTTAGAAGCGCTTACCAAATATTTATCAGACGTTCCTGTGCATAAACGGTTCGCTTTCTATTTCTCTGCATATGCTTTCCTCACAAAACAGTTCCCAGGAGCTACTCTCCCTCCTTTACAGCCAAGTGCCCTTTACCCAATTCTTTCAAGACTGCCTTTTAAAAAAGCGCTTGCTCTTCTGGATGTGTGCGCAGAGATCAGCACAGGGAAGGGGTTAAGTCTTGTTCAAAAAAGCCTTCAAGAAGACGCGGTAGTGTGCCATCTCCCTTTTGAAGATCTCTTTATCAGCTGGGAAGCAAACCCTTCTGCATCTCTAAAGGAGCTGCTCTCCCTTGAAGAAGCTCCCGAATGGGAACCCTTTCTAGCAGATCTCCTGCTCCCTCCTGAAAGCAACGCGTTTCCTCCCTCGCCATTACATCTGAACGTCAGAGAAGCCTGTTTACTTTGCAATAGTAGCCATCCTTGTTTACAAATGATCGGACTTTATTTGCTCTCTTCTTTAGAAGATAAGAAGACAGAGCAGCATTTTTTTCTTCAACTTGCACCCTCTCTCCTCAAAACACTTTCTCACGAAGATTTAAAGAGATGGCTTTCTCAAGAAGGTGAAAAAATTTTGGGCGCTGCTTTCCCTCAAAAGACAGCTCAATGGGGGGACTTCTATTTTAAAGTGAGCGCGATTCACTCAAACTGGGAAAACGATGTCTTTCGGATCTTCCAAGACCTCTCTACAGAAGAGCGCCTCCAGCAAATCCCTACTTTTCTCAATAAAGCTCCTCGGTTAGCCCTGCGCCTACTGCATCAATGCAAAAATGACCTTACCCTTGAGCTTCTTCTTTCTTATCTCAACGCTTCTTCAGATCCAAGCCTACAGACATGGTTAAGAGATCAATGGAAAGCAGCTGCATTTGCTATAGATCCTAAGCATGCTCCAAAGAAAGCCTTATTTTCCACTTTCCCTCTTTGGCTGGAAGGCTTTTATCAACAGGCGCACTCCGTAGAAGAGCTGCAAAAAGGGGCTTCTCTTATAGTGACCTTTCTAGAAAGATTCTCCGCGGGTGTTTTTCCTCCACTCGCAAAAGCTCCTTTTGAAAAGGCTCTTTCTAAGGCATTTAGTGCTTGTTCAAAAGAGATCCGCATAAAAGTGATGCAGCAAATAGTAAAGAATCAACTCGCATTAGAGCCTACCGAAGAAAATGCTCGTCTTTGGTGGAACTCAACCCAAGCAAGTTATGAGATGTGGCGCTACGGTCATACGCTCGCATTAGCAGTAAAGTCTTCCGAGAAAGAACAAGCCGAAGCCTCCCTTGCTGTTTTTAAAGCCCTTTATAAAACGGATCTGAAGAGAGCCACCGAAGTGACTCAAAAACTCTTCACTCTTAACCCTTCTTTTTACAGGGATTATTTCATCAAGCTGATGGGGGATGAAACGCATCCCCTAGAGCTTCGCATCCAGCTATGCAGATGGAACTTCTATTGGGACCCAGAACTTTCTCAAGCTTATTATCTCTTGATCTGTTCTTCTGTAGCCAAAAAAGGAGATCTTCTAAAAGCTCATGAATTATTAAAGGCAGATCTCATCTATGCACAAACCAATTCCTTATTTAAACAATGCTGCCTACTGCTTGCTGAAAAATATTTGGTAAAAACTGAAAAAGAAGTGGAGGATGAAGACACATTGGAAGATGTGCATACTCTCTATCATCTAACAGCTCTGATGCAAGATGATTTGCCTCATGTTTTCTTAGAAGAACCCAGACTATGGAACTCGCTTTTAAAAGCTGAGCAGAGGCTAGGCAGTTCTCTTCTTGTTGAAACATGGGACTGCATTCAAAAAAATCAAATCTTTAGAGACCACCCCGACCAAGAAAAAAAGGGGTTTTATTCTTTCATAAAGGGTTTGATGAAGCTCCGCTATACAGAGCCTCTCTTTCATGCACTCCAGGAAGAGCGTTTCAAGCGCCTCTTCCATATAGAACCATTAGATAAAAAAACCTTAAGTCTCTATCAAACCCTCGCCTATTACTGTGGTACCCTGCAAGACTACCTTCCCTTTAAAGAATGGGTCTTCACTCTGTTTGTTGAGTATCAGAGAAAGGCCGAACTCCTCCTCATCAGGCACTTCTTAAGGGAAGGTGAGAATCTAGAAACCCTCAAGGGAAGTCTTCTTTATTCCACAACTTTACCCGAAGAAATCCATCCTGATGAGCTTCCTGGGCTGTTAGAAAGAGGTGAAATCGCTATTGTAGAAGAAGATTGTATGGATACTTTGGTCGAATTACGCATCGTTTCTACTATGTTAATAGCGTGCTTAGTCAAGAGCCCTAAAACCTTTTTAGAAAAATCCTCTTTTTTATTATCACCTCAACCTGTTGATGTGTGGCAACATTCTACCGGCTTTTTAAATAAAATTTTAGAATTCTATGATGTTTATGAACAGCAAATGGGCGAATTATCTAGCGATTATCTAAAGATTTTAGATGTTCTATTAATAAATTCATCTGAAATGAAAATAGATCACATTCAGTACTATTCGGTCATTCGAGTTTTATTATTTAAGGTCTATTCGAATACTCCTAGGCCCTTCTATCTCGAACATGGCATCCGGTTGCTCGCACAATATCTTTCAACCCCCCAATTGAATCAGCATAAAGAGACTTGGTCTTTGATGCTTGCAGTCTATGGAATGAAACCAGGCTTCTCTCCTGAATCTCCCGTATACGCTTCCATAGATCAATTTTTTCCCTCTTCTAAACTCCTCGAATTGGCTAAACAAGGTCAGGCTCTCGAACAGGCCATTTCTCAAAGTTTTGAGAGGATAGAAAAGGGTCCCGATCGGGAGAAGCTTACGAGCTTTCTAACAGCTGTCATTAAAGGTTTCCATGATCTTCATACAGATCATCCTCTCTTTGATTTTATTCTCAAAAAAGTTGTCCATTGGCTAGCCATTTTGTCTGCATCTCCAAAAAAAGAAGATCAAATCCGTTTTGTCGCACTCTCTGTCGCCCTCTGGGATAAACTCACAGGAGTCATAGTGCAACCTCTTGGAACTAATGCGCTTGTGTCTCCTTTTCTAGCATTTCAAGTAGTGGGCGAATATCTTGGCATGCTCGTCATCCCTCTTATAGTCATTCTGGAAAGGGCCGAGAATTATCCTGGCAAGGAGGGAATTATCGATTTTTTTAAACGCAAACTACTTAAAATGAATAATGAAGAACTAAAAATGGTCGGGTCCTATCAAAAGGAGTTTAAAGGCCTTCAACAGCGAGCGCGTCAAATCATCGAACGCACAGGTTCTCGGAATTGACAGAACCTGGCAGAACCTTTTAGACTCGCTTTATCATCGAGAATCACATAGATGGGGATTAAAGCTAACAGTGGCTCTAGTCTACCTTTGTCTTTAAAACCTTGAAGAAATGGGGGTTCTAATAAAAAAGGAAGAACTCTAGGGGCGATACCTCCCCCTATATAAATGCCTCCTGTCGCCATCAACTTCAAAGCGCAGTTCCCCGCCTCTGAGCCTAAAATATTTGCAAAAAGGCGCAGGGTTTCTTCGCAAAGAGCGCACGTGTGATTAACAGCATGGTGGGAGATTACAGTAGAAGGATCTGTATGCTGCATCTCTTCGAGTAACCACGCAGGCGCCTCTCTTTTTTCGCTCTCCACCAAAAAAGAAAACAGAGTGTGGATACCTGGACCTGAAAGAACGCGTTCATAAGAGGGATGCTGATATTTTGTGCATAGATATCCCGAGAGTCTTCCTTGTAGCGCATCTCTCGGGCCAAACTCTGCATGTCCCCCTTCAGAGGCAAAGGGGTGATAGCGTTTGCCATCCCAATAGAGACCTGCTTCTCCCAAACCGGTTCCAGGAGAGATCACAGCGCGATTACCTTCTGCTGACTTTTGGCCTGCATACAGCTGTTTGAACTGTTCGGGAGATAGGATATCAATGGCGTAGGCGTTTGCCTCTAAATCATTGATCAAATAAACCTTAGGGATCCGGCATTTCTTTGCAAGAGATTCCGCCTCTATCACCCAAGGGAGGTTAGTCGCTTTACAGACTCCTTTATGGACGGGACCTGCAATGGCAAAACAGGCGACTTTGATCAAAGAGCGCTCATTTTCTGCCATTTTTGAGAGAAACTCCTCCACAATCAAGCTTAAATCTGCGTAACTAGCACTGGGAAAGGTGCCAAAATGGATGCAGGAAAAATCTTTAGAGTCTTCTTCAAAAAGCGCGAGGTTTGTTTTTGTGCCTCCAATGTCTCCACCTAAGATCATAATGCCTACCTTGTGAAAAACTGCATAAAATTTTGATGTGCAATCCCTTTGAGTTCTTCTTCTGTAAAGTTTTGTGCGCAATATTCCATCAGACGGGGGTAACAAGAGGCATTTTGGAAGCTCTCGTCAAAAGCCCCCTCAAGAAACCCTTTGTCGCAAAAAAAATCTGCCCCAAAACAGAGATGCTTTAAAACGCCCATTTCTTTGGCGTATTCCAGATGTTTGAGAGCCTGCTTGAAAAAATTGTCCCCGACAAATTTCTTCACGCCGTTAAATCCAATCACGCCTCCCCTTTTCACAATCTCTTTGACGAAAGAATCGGGAAGATTTCTGGGGTGGTTGTGAACAGCTCTAAAATTGGAATGGCTGGCGATGGGAGTGATGAGAAGTCCTTTCTGATCGATATAATTAAAAATGGCTTCTGCCAGGGGATCAGAGGTGTGGCTGAAATCGATGGCGATTTTTTTATGGGCAAGAACGTCTAAAAGGTGCTTTCCATCCTCTTTAAGGCCCACGTCAGAAAAGCAGCCGCCACCAAAACGGTTCTCTCCATTCCATGTGAGGCTCACATAGAGAGGGGGTGCAATCTTTTCACATAATGCTTCAAGTCGCTTGAAGCACTCCTCTAGAGGTTCATCTTCTTCACAAAGAGAAGAGCCATTTTCTACCGCAGGGATCACATAAAGCGAGGACTTTTCCAAAGAAAGCGCGTCTCCCCCTTTACTTAAGACCACATCTTTTTGTAAGTGGTGCAAAAAAGAGCGCACCTGCGCTAAGCCTTTTGCTGAAGAGCCTTTGCCAGTCTCTGTGAAGATAGCCATTGTTTGAAAAAAAACGCCCCCTTCTTTCAATTGAGGAAGAGAGGCTCTTGATTCAGGATCATAAGGCGTGCGGGCGCCCTCTTCAGAAAGGTACCACAATAAATCGCAGTGGAGATCGGCAATAGGAAATGACATCTTTATACCCAAAGGCATTGAAAAGTCGGTTTTTGGTTGCGCCAAAGCCCCGGGATTGAACGATCCCAAGTTGATCAATATTTCTAATATTCATCAACTTGGGATCGTTCAATCCCGGGAGCTTTCGCGTGACCCAAAAACCGACTTTTCAATGCTTTTGGGTATAACTAGTCCCAATGATCGCTATCCATCGGTAGGGAGGCAGCGCGCGTGAGACGATTAAAAAGAGCCGCATTGGCTTGCACTCTTTCATCGCACAAGACGAGCACCTCTAAACAACCCATTAAATCTGCCTTCCGTAAAGAGGCGTAGAGATTGTCTGCAGTGGGTTCCACCACCTGCCTAAATGCAAATGGATATCTTTGCACATACACTTCTATAGCTTCTCTATCGGAAAATAACAAGACTTTTGCTCTAGGGGCATAGTGTTTGTATTTCATTCCAGGAGAGGGCGGCTTTTCGAAGCTATCGGGATCTGGAACCTCAATCTTCTTGCCGAGGGCCTCCTCTAGCTGCTCCCGCGTGATGGCGCCTGGCCGCAAAAGCTGCGGCTCTTTGTCTACCAAAGAGAGCACTGTGGATTCTAATCCAATGGTGCAAGGGCCCCCGTCGATGATGGCGGAAATTTTCCCCTCAAAGTCTTCCCACACGTGGGAAAATTCGGTGCTGCTGGGCCTTCCTGAAAGGTTGGCAGATGGGGCCACAAGAGGGTCTCCTACTTCTGCAATCAAAGCAAGCGCTACAGGATGTTTGGGCATACGAAGAGCGATCGTGGAGCCTCCCCCAGACACAATCGGAGGCACCTCTTTTCTCTTTTCTAGGACAAGCGTAAGCGGACCTGGGAAAAAGAGAGAAACGAGACGTTCTACGTCTTTGGGGATCTCTTTGGCAAGCAATGGGATCTGATTAAGGTGAGCAATGTGGGCAATGAGGGGATTATCCTGAGGCCGCCCCTTTACCCTAAAGATTTTTTGAATAGCTTCGGGTTGAAAGATAGAAGCTCCTAGGCCATAGACGGTTTCGGTGGGGAAAGCGACGAGCTCCCCTTTGCGGATGAGTTTGGCAGCTCTATCAATTTCTGCAGGGGAAAGCCTCAAAGTCATGACTATCTCAAAACAATTTGCGGGCAGTATAGCTAGGTTCTCTATAAACTTCTATTAAAAAGAAGCTTCGCTTGTTTTAGTGCTCTTAGGCGCCGCCACCTTGTTTTTCTCTGGATTGATCAAGGTAAACGAATCAGAAAACTGTTGATAGGTTGTTTTTGTCGTATCCACTCCCTTATAGACGCTGAAAACCTGATAGAGCGTATTATAAACGAGAATGAGTCTTCCTTGAAAGTAGATGTCATCATTTTTCACTAAAAACTCAAGCGCTTTAAAGCTCTGAACATCCGTCATCTTCATGTTGAGCACTTGCGAATTGGGAAGCGCTGACAACATCCCCCCAAAACCATCTTGAAGATTCACTTCCGGTTGAGACATGTCGAGCTCTGCCGGGTAGTGCCACACAGAAACTACGTAGACCACTGAATCATTAATCTCACTCACATACGTATCATACTCAATCGACAGGTCCGTTTTAGGCACATCAAGCTTCTGATGCACCTGCTCTGGCTGCTTAGGAAGGTCCACCGAAAACCCATTTTCCTTCGAGGTGAATGTCACCCAATCCGCTTTTTTCCCCTTGTCAGCAACTGTCTCACACTTAAAATAAGCATCCATGGGAGCTGAAGATAATACAAGTCCAGATGCCAAAAGGTTAATGAGCAGTTTATTTAGCAACAATTTCATAAAAAACCTAAAATTATATTAATCTCTATAAAATTAATAGTACATTATCCAAGCAATTTTATCTAAAATATTTTTATTAAAATGTACTCTTGAATTTTTTTCTTCGAAAATGTATTATCTTGTTTTATCTTTAAGGTGGTGACATGAAGATAGTTGGAGTCATTCCAGCACGATTTGCAAGTGGAAGATTTCCTGGCAAAATGCTGGCTGACTTGCTTGGAAAATCTTTAATTCAAAGAACCTACGAAAACACCTGTCGCAGTAAGCATTTACAAAAAATTGTAGTGGCGACCGATGACGAGCGCATTGCCGAGCATGTACGGAGTTTCGGGGGCTATGCGATCATGACCTCCCCTTCTTGCCCTTCTGGGACAGACCGGGTAGCAGAAGTGATTCGTCACCATTTACCTGATGCAGAAGTCGTTGTGAATATCCAAGGAGACGAGCCTTGTTTAAACCCCGAAGTGATCGATATTCTTGTGGATGATCTTCTGGCTCAAAAAGATGCCGTAATGACAACTCCCGTTGTGCCCCTTTACCTCCCTGAAGATATTTCAAACCCCTCGATTGTCAAATGCGTCTTTACACCTGCAAAAAAAGCCCTTTACTTCAGTAGATCCCCCATTCCTTTTCCACAAAAAGATCACTCCGCTTCCTATTTTCGTCATTTAGGAGTATATTGTTTTCGAAAAGACTTTCTCTTAGAGTACGCAACTCTTGGTAAAACACCTCTCCAACAAACAGAGGACCTTGAGCAATTAAAGATTTTAGAATATGGTTTTCCCATTTATGTCTCCATGGTTCAAGATGACGGAGTAGGCGTAGATACAAAAGAAGACCTTAAAAGAGTCGAGCTTTTATTATGCAAAGAAAATATGTTTTTATCACCGGAGGCGTAGTCTCCTCGCTGGGCAAAGGGCTCACACTGGCGTCTATCGCACTTCTTCTTGAAAAGAAGGGCTTTACAACGGCTATGTTGAAATTAGACCCGTATATCAACGTAGACCCCGGCACGATGAATCCCTTTGAGCACGGCGAAGTGTATGTCACCGATGATGGCGTGGAGACCGATCTCGATCTAGGACATTATTACCGCTATACTCTAGGCCCTCTTTCTCGCACATCAACTGCCACAACGGGGCAGATCTACGACACGGTGATCAAAAGAGAGCGCAAAGGTGATTATCTAGGAAAAACAGTACAAGTGATCCCTCACATCACCGATGAGATTAAAAGACGCATCCTCCTTTGTGGAGAAGAGGCAGACGCTCAAGTGGTGCTTGTTGAAATTGGAGGCACCGTAGGAGATATTGAGTCTCTGCCTTTTCTAGAAGCGATTCGTCAGTTTCGTTATGAAAATCCCTCTGATTGTCTCAACGCTCATCTCACTTATGTGCCTTATCTAAAAGCTGCTGGAGAAGTGAAGACCAAACCCACCCAACACTCGGTTCAACAGTTGCGCAGCATAGGCCTCGTGCCAGATATTATTCTCTGCAGATGCGAAACACACCTCTCCTCGGAGATCAAAAAGAAAATCAGTCTGTTTTGCAACGTGCCTACTGAATCGGTTTTTGAAGAGATTGATGTAGAAACATCGATCTATGAGGTTCCTCTCCATTTGCATGCCCAAGGCGTTGACAACACCATTTGTAACCACCTGGGTATCAATGGAAAAGCAGTAGACTTAAGCGATTGGGAAGAGATGATTCAGCGTTTGAAATATCCTAAGGGGGTTGTCACTGTAGGGATTGTGGGCAAGTATTTGCAACACAAAGACGCCTATAAATCGGTCTTTGAAGCGCTCCAACATGGAGCTATTGCTTCTGGCTACCAATTAGAGATCAAGACCTTCGAATCTGATAAAGTGGAAAATGGGGAGAACATCGCAGGATGCGACGGCTATTTAGTGCCAGGTGGATTTGGTGAGCGCGGTTGGGAAGGAAAGATCACGGCTGCCCAATACTGCAGGGAACACAAACTCCCTTATTTTGGCTTGTGTCTGGGGATGCAGGTGATGGTTGTGGAGTTTGCGCGCCATGTCGCAGGTCTTACAGAGGCCAACTCAACAGAAATGGCGCCTGAGACTCCCAATCCTGTGATCTCGCTTTTGAGCGAACAAGAAAATGTCACAGATTTGGGCGGAACCATGCGTCTTGGCGCCTATAAGTGTGTCGTCAAAGAAGGCTCCAAAGCTTATACGGCCTATCAATCTACTCTCATCTCAGAGAGACATCGCCACCGCTGGGAGTTTAATAATAAATATAAAAAACTGATTGAAAATCATGGGCTTATATTTTCAGGAATGCTTGAAAAAGGCTCGCTTTGTGAAATTGTAGAGCTCGAAGATCACCCCTGGATGGTAGGTGTACAGTTTCATCCAGAATTTAAATCAAGACCTACAGAACCCCACCCACTTTTCCGTGACTTTATTGCCGCCACAATCGCTCATAAAGAGGGTAAAACCCTTTGACCCAAGGACGCGTCGTTAGCATCGATTATGGACTTGCCCGCATAGGGCTTGCTGTCTCCGATGAAAGGAAGATCATCGCCAGCTCTCTTGGCGTCTTAGAAAGAGAGAAGGGCATGGAGGCGACTCTTCAAAAGCTGCTAGCCAAGCTCTCTCCCTATACAGTTGAAACGATCATTGTGGGCCTTCCCCTCCATCTGGATGGCAAAAAGAGCTTTCTCTCTGAAGAAACGACTTTTTTCATGAAAAAACTCCAAGAAGCCATCTCCTGCCCCGTCCTTCCTTGGGATGAACGCCTTTCTACTGCACAGGCTGAGAGGTTTCTTCGAGAAACGACTCTCACTCGAAAAAAGAAAGCAGGCATCATCGATGCAATTGCCGCTATGATACTCTTACAGAGTTACATAGATTCTCTCTAAGCTCATCTATTCTTTGCAAACCATTTGTATTTCTCAAATATAGTAAAAAAATGCTTTAATTTAATTACAAATTATACAAAATAAGACTTATATACATTTAATATGGAATTTCAAATAAATCAATCTTTTTTGATTGAAAAAATAATCGATGGAGGTTTTATGAAAAGCAAGAAAGTCGCGATAATTTTAGGGATGGCCACTTCTCTTTTGGGAGTGAGTGGGATGGCGAGCTGCCAAAGTGGAGACTCTTCTGCGCCACAAGGCAATTCTAATAACTATGGAAACCATTCCCAACAAGGAAATTCTCTAAAAAATCATCCTGTTCAGCAAAACACGGGGAATGCGAAAGGAAACACTGGAAATACAACAGGGAATAAGAAATCCAATCCCTTAAACGTCGAAAGAGTGAGTGGTGAAGTGACCGATAAAAAAGTGATTACAAATCCTGATGGTTCTTCAATGGTCTCTATCACATTGAGCACGCCTTCTGAAGATATTAAAGTTCTACTTGCTCCTTCTTCTTATCTCGATGCAAGCAGAGTAGGCGTTCAAATTGGTGATACAGTAGAGATAAAAGGCTCTCGTATGCAAGTAAACGGCTCTGAGATGATGATTGCGAGCGAAATCAACAAAAATGGTAATGTGATTCCTTTACGCGATGACAAAGGAAATCCTATGTGGAAAAACGCTACAAAAAACAGTAAATAGAACAAATTAATTTATTTTTTAAAAAAGAAAGACCTTTTAAATAAAAGGTCTTTCTTTTTTATACCCAAATGAGCTGAAAAGGCGGTTTTTGGGCCACGCGAAAGCCGCCTTTTCAGCTCATTTGGGTATATATACTAATAATCCCTAAATAGTTATAATGGAGATATGAGTATACCATTAGGGATAAATCTAGTAACCTCAAAAGGCTGTCATAGTCTCACGGTAGAAGAGGGATCTGCTCTTTTATACAACCGCCTGCACACAATTGGAGAGCAGGTGGCGTTAAGAATAGAACAGGTTCATGAGCAAATCCGGGGGCTCCCTACCAACACTGATGTATCGATTGAGTGCCTCAAATTAAATCTAGACGAAGACATGCAACTCATTGAAGCCACTCTTGAACATCTCAGAAAACCCTCTTTATATACTGTAAATTGCATTCACACTCTAGCTATTCAAAGATTCAATACTCTCTCTTCTACGGGATGTGGATACCCACAGCTCAATCAATTACTTATACGCCTTCGTGAAGAAAGCGGGCGATTAATGACAAAATACTAGATATTCTTCTCCTGAATGAGCTTAGCAATCAGAGCCGTCCACCCTGTTTGGTGGCTGGCCCCTAGTCCCCTTCCCGTTTCCGCATGAAAGTATTCATGAAATAAGATGAGATCCTTCCAATAAGGATCACTTTGATAGAGAGGCTCTTCTCCATGGCAAGGACGCTTACCCTTTAAATCTGGAAGAAACATAGAAGCCAGGCGAGAAGAGAGCTCTCTTGCCACCTCTTTTAAAGTGAGCATCTTTTTAGAACCTATAGGGCATTCGACCTTAAAGTCATCACCATAAAAGTGGTGGTATCTCTCCAAAGCTTCAATAATGAGAAAATTAAGAGGAAGCCAGATGGGCCCCCTCCAATTGGAATTTCCTCCAAAAAGGTATGTTGTCCCCTCACCCGGCGCATAATCCACATGATACTCGTGGTTACCAATTGTAAATACATAAGGATTTGCTTCATATGCCCTTGAAAGTGATCTAATCCCATAGGGAGAAAGAAACTCCTTTTCATCGAGTAGGTAGCGCAAAAGACTACGAAGCCTTTCCTCAGAAGGGATAGCAAGAAGCCTGCGCCCCTTATCCGTTCTAAACTTACAGTAAGTACTGACTCCTTCAAGATCTTCTCTATGATTTAAAAACCACTCCATTCTTTTTGAAAATCCTTTCAATTGAGAGATGTGCGATTCTTCCAGACACTCCACAGCAATGAGAGGAATGAGCCCCACAAGAGACCTTGTCCGCAGAGGAAAGAGCTGCCCCCGTGTGCTCAACTGATCGTAATAAAAACCATCTCTCTCGTCCCAAAGGCCCGTCCCTCCAAATTGATTGATCGCATCTGTAATCCGCACAAAATGCTCGAAAAACTTAGATGCAAGATCCTCATAGGCAGAATTATAAATCGCAAGCTCTAGAGCGATCGCAAGCATTGTTAAGCAGTAGAAAGCCATCCAAGCAGTCCCATCGGCTTGTCTTAAATGGCCACCTGTGGGGATGCTCATCGAGCGATTGAAGACACCAATATTATCCAGTCCTAGAAAGCCTCCTCCAAAGAGGTTATTACCTTCAATATCTTTGCGATTGACCCACCAGGTAAAGTTGAGAAGGAGCTTTTGAAAGGTGCTTTCTAAAAATCTCTGATCGCGCTGACCTTTTGCCCCTGTGATTTTATAAACCCGCCAGGCAGACCAGGCATGCACGGGAGGGTTTACATCTGAAAAAGAGTATTCATAAGCGGGCTGCTGGCCATTGGGATGCATGTACCACTCTCTTAAGAAAAGAGTGATCTGATGTTTCGCAAAATCGGGATCAATTCTCGCAAAAGGGATCATATGAAACGCAAGATCCCACGCAGCAAACCAAGGGTATTCCCATTTATCTGGCATGGAGATCACATCTCTTGCATAAAGATGCTTCCAATCTTGATTGAGGGCATGTTTTTTGCGCTCAGGAGGAGGTGGCGGCTCTCCAGGATCTCCCTCTAGCCATTCTTTGACTGTGTAGTAATAGAACTGCTTTGTCCAGAGTAGTCCCGCAAAAGCAGCCTTAGCTATCGCCCTCTCTTCTTCCACAGGTGTGACAATATGCTGCTGATAAAATTGTTCAGCCTCTTCTTTTCTTTTATCGAAAACCTCTGCAAAATCTTTTCCAAAAGGCTGATCTTTGCTCTCTTTTTCTTCATAAAGCCGCATGCGGAACGTTTGAGAGCTCTCTCCCTTGATATTCACCACATAAAGAGGTGCAAATTTTGTCCCGTTACATTCAGGATTGACAACGCTCTTATCTCCTTTAATCACATAATTATGAAACGCGTCTTTAACGTAGGGAGTCAGATTTTTTTGCCGATAAAGCTTTTCGAGATTGGTCTGATTCTCTGTAAAAAGAGGTGTAGGCACTTGATCTTCAACCCTTTCATAGGCAAAGAAAAAACGACCTAATGTCTTGTGGTTTGCCGCAATGACTCCTTCTTCAAAGAGTTTAAGCTCAGGCTTTTCCATTTTGCCTTCATAACTGCATTCCCATGACCAGGTATTGCGAAACCAAAGAGTAGGAAGCAGATGAACTGTTGCCTCTTCTTTTGCACGGTTGTGGATGGTGATCTGAATCAATAGATCATTCGGACTTGCCTTCGCATACTCCACAAAGACATCAAAGTAGCGATTGTCCTTGAAAACACCCGTATCAAGAAGCTCATATTCAGGAAGTTGAAGTCCTCTTTTTCGATTTTCATCAATCAAATGCTGATAGGGAAACTCTTGCTGAGGATATTTGTAGAGAGCTTTCATGTAGGAGTGCGTGGGCGTTGAATCTAGATAGTAGTAGCATTCTTTAACATCTTCACCATGATTGCCTTCGAGTTCTGTAAGACCAAAAAGACGCTCTTTCAAAATAGGGTCTTTTCCATTCCAAAGCGCAAGGGCAAAGCAGAGTCTGCCCTCCCTGTCTGTAATCCCTAAAAGGCCATCCTCGCCCCAGCGGTAGGCACGGCTGCGCGCATGATCATGGGGAAGATAGGTCCATGCCGTCCCTCCAGGAGAATAATCCTCTCGAACTGTAGACCATTGTCTTTCAGATAAATAAGGGCCCCAACGCTGCCAATTCGCCTCTCGCGTGCCTGCCTGCTGCAAGCGTACTTCTTCAGCACCCAGCGGTTTCTCATCCATTCTTCTATTAATACATTTTTTATTTTAATTTACACGAAGAATTCGTAAATTGAATTCGAAAGAAGTATGAGTCTTTTGCAAAATCCCTCCTGCGTCGGTATTTTGCAAAAGACGCATATGTCAAATCTTTTTCATCAGAATGCTATGGATCAACAAAAGGCTCTTTTCTTATGTAAACCCAAAAATTTTGTTTTGGTAATTTTTCTGGATAATCGATTCTAACAATTTTGAAATCATGATCATATAAAAAGTTGTCATAAAAGAAATCCGCACTAGCTTCACAATCGATGCAAGAATAATAATTTTCAATTGCTGGAAGAATTTGTCCATCATGAAAAAAATAAACCATAATAAATTTCTTGTTTGAATCTATTTCAAAAGAAACGCCTCTTAATGAAGGATTTATACTTCCTAGTAACGCTCGAAGGATTGCCAGTTTAATTTCACCGTATAGGCTTGTATTTTTGTTCATTTATTTTTCTCTTTTGAACTTAAAAATATTCGGATGAGCAGGCACTACATGATAACCCCCCTCCGCATTATAGTGAATCTTTCCTATTGTTGTAGGCAAACGGGTTTGGCCGTCTTTTGAGACATAAATTCCTATAACTTTATCGTATTCAACAAATTCTTGGTATCCAGATTGGCCGAATAACCCTCTTGCCGGTAACCCGGTACCTATTTTTGGTAAAGTTTCCTGTTCCAGTTCTTTTAGAGAAAGCGAAAGTTCAGATCCATTTTGTCGAAAATTATTTGCTCCAGGAATATGTTTTTCTTGCTGGCCATGATGCAACCAACAACCTTTTGTATATTGACCCCTTGCTTCCGAGAAGTTTTTGGAAGCCAAAGATATTTCTTCCGCATTTTTACCCGAAAAAGCAACTTTCTCCAAAGTAAAGACAGCATTTGCTTCTTTGAGGTGCCTATACGCCTGCATGCCTCTTGCGCAACCACCCCAGGCCAAAATATCAATCCCGTATCTCCCGATTACATAGCCAATATAATGTCCTTTTTGTTCATCTTCTAATCTTTCCCATTTTTGGATGCATTCTTTTAGTTCAGGAACCAGTGTAGCTAAAATTTCTGCTGAAATGTTTTCCTTAATAAATTCGAAACAGTTAACTGCACTTTCGACAAGCTCTACAGATACTCCGATTGGATTCGCAGCAAAGGCCCACGCTCCTCTTCCTAATCCATAAATAGAAGACAACAATGAAGGGATAAAGTTGATAGCAGAATCAATCCCACCTTTTATACATCCTGCAGCGATGCCCTGAGAAATCTTGTATAGTTTTTCATATTTTTGAACTTCAATGATGGTTGGTTTCAATCCAGATGCAAGATAATCTGAAAGAGCTAATTCCTGATCACCATTTTCAAAATAAGCGATTGCTCTCTGTAAATAAGCCTTTTTATTTGTAGGATCATTTTTAATAGCATCAGAGAGCGCTTGGATAGCTTGATTGTAAAGATTTGCCTCATTATAAGCTTCACCCAGTAGTACGAGCGCTTCTGGATTTTGATTGGTATTCAAAGTCAATAACAAAGAAATATCTTCTACAAAATTTTCTGTGTCACCCCGATCAAAAAAAATCCTTCCTTTTTCATAAATAGCCCGCGGACACTGGTGACATTGAAAGCAATTGTTATATAAATTTAATAGCTCTTTTGTTACGTCTTCGAATCCATCTTGCAAAGCCTTTTGAGCAAAAGGTTGTTTGGATTTTAAAGTTTGAATTTTCTCTTTCAACTCCCTGATTTTATTTTTGCAATAATTAATTTCTGACTTGTTGTTTTTTTCTATCGTCAGCTTGTAATTTAATTCATCTAATTCTTGCTCAAACGCAGTTATTTCATTACTAAAATATGCCTCACACCATGAAAAGAGCTTTTTATATCTTTTAGAATAAGCAGCATACGACTCAATATAATAATTGGAATATGAACGTTGCGACTCATAAAAATACCAATCAACCCAAGGTTCGCCTACGCGGTAATAATTGGTCGATTGCCAAAAAGGATACCAACCAGTGCATTTTATAGAATCTTTTAATGAATTTCTGGCAATTTCATAAGTATCCTCTAATTCTTCCCTATGGTAATAATAAAAATGACTGCCATAACCACCTGTTAAATGAAAATGAAACAGAGCTAAGAAAGCAATTAATATTTTGACAGCAAGATTGATCAAGTTATTACCAGAGTTTTTTGAAGACTGTCTTATAGCTTCATAAAGATTTTGTCAAGAAATTAAAAGAACGAGTTATGGAAAAGCTAGCGCGTTTTACCCTCCTCCTTCGTCGGGAGGTGAAAATTTACAAGAATTCTATTGTCTAATACTAAATGATATGCAATAATCCCCGCCTAAAACCAGGGTTTATATGCTCCCTACACAAATGTTATCTACAAGCGCACATCAGATCAAAGAACACCTCTCTCAAAAATTTGCCCCGAATGTAGGGATTCAACCCACTGGGTATCGTTTGCAATTTAGAGTGAACGGGGAGCTGAAGAAGGTCGATGTTTTGCATCCTCCTATCCTTGAGGGAAGTCCAGAATATCAAAAAATATGCCAACAGAGAGCATCGAGTGCTAAACAACGCGATGAGAAAATGTATGCCGCTCTTATGGTAGAAGGTCTTCCAAAAGCAGACACTCTGAAAGGAAAGGTCGATATCCTTCGCAAAGAGGTCCCCTACAGCTTTTTTCAGCTCGCCCTTTCTGCGGAGGAGTTGGAAGATAGACTCAGCAAAGGAAATGAACTCCTTTTAAAAGAGTTGGGCAACTATTCAGGTTCTCTTGTCTCAAAGACTTTTACCTATGTTGTTTTCAATTTTGACTTAGATCGGCTCCAAGTGACAAGAACTTCTCAGGAATATGAGGATCAATTTGAAACCAGCTGCGCTAACTGCCATCAATGGAAGTCCACTGCCCAGAAACTCTATCAGTGTGCAGCCTGTAAAAACACTCTATACTGTTCAAGAAGTTGTCAACGTCAGGCTTGGAAAACTCATGCTCCTCAGTGTGACAAGCCCATCCCACTCACATTTGATCAGGAAGCCATTCCAACTCCCCTTGCAAAAAAGTAAAGAGTTCCTCTGTCTTCCATCTGTACAGACAAATGGCCTCCCACTTCTCTTCAGGAGCTGTCATCACTGTTTTTCCAAAGAATTGACGTAGTTGAATATCCACATCAATGATATTGATCCAACTCTGCAGATGCTGATCCTTCCGAGTGAAATCATCCAACACCCTTGTCGAAAAAGGGTAAGAGCTCACCATGGTGCGCACCAGATCTCTTTCATAGACGAGATTTTCCCGAATTTCCTTCAACAGAGGGAGAGTGAGACCCTCCGCCTCCTCTTCCTTTAGATAGCTAAGAGCAACCAAATAAAAAGCTGTCTCTAAACTGCCAAAACGGTAAGCCTCCCCGTTTACAGGCTCCAAAGGATCAAATCTGCAGCCCACCGAAAGATAGGGCCTTTCTTCGCGTAAAGGAGCAAAAAACTCCACTGTATTGACGTTAGCCTCCTCCAAATAAGCCTCTACTAGCTCATCCTCGCGGTCTGTTGTTAACATCCGGATGTGAAACCCCTCTTTTTGCTCGATCACTTGATCAACCGCTTCCCGCAATGAGGTTCCAGAGTCGTAGAAATAGACTTGGTAACTTCTCTTTTCTGGAACCCGTGAGCGCTCCTCCAAAGGAACAACGAGCGTGGCAGACTCTTGAAGCTCATAATTGCCCAGAATAAAGGTATCGTAACAATTGAGGTTAATTGTCTGAGGAAGGATCTCTGAAAGCGGTGTCACTACTGCAAAGGCACACCCCTCCCAACTCCCCGCTCCTTCTACGGGCCTTACCATCTCGCCTAAAGCAAAATGAAGGGTGCACCGAAAGTCAGGATAAAGATCGACAGGCACCTTTTTATAACCGGGAACTCCTTTCAATTTATCCCCCAGGCCTGCCTGTAAAACACCTTCTCTGGGATAGATAGAGGTGGCATGAACAGCAAAAATCTTCTCGCCTAAGATCTTTTGATCGTAAGCATCTAGCAAACATGAAAAAAAGAGTAAGATAAAGAAAAAAGGCTTCATAATGGACAAAGTTTAGCTTGTCTTTTATTTTTTAACTACTCAAAATGAGCTATCTTTTTTACAACCCATAGTGTTAAGTACATGTCTCATTCCCCTTCAAAGATCCGCAATATCGCCATTATCGCTCACATCGACCATGGCAAAACCACCCTTTTGGATGCACTTCTTAAACAATCAAATATTTTTAGAGAAAATGAGGCTGTTCCCGATAGAGCAATGGACAGCTACGACCAAGAAAGGGAGCGCGGGATCACCATCTTTGCCAAACACACAAGTTTGCCCTATAAAGACTACATGATCAATGTGATCGATACGCCCGGCCACTCCGATTTTTCTGGAGAAGTGGAACGGGTGCTCGGGATGGTCAGCTCCGTTCTACTCATCATCGATGCGCAAGATGGCCCTATGCCACAAACGCGTTTTGTGCTTTCCAGGGCATTGAAGATGGGACTTTGCCCTATTGTGGTGATCAATAAAATCGACAGACCCCATGCGGATCCCGACAGAGCCTTAAATGCCACTTTTGATCTCTTTGTAGAGCTAGGTGCTCATGACAAGCAGCTCGATTTTTCCTACTGTTACGCCTCTGCCCTTTCTGGCTATGCGATGATACATCTGACAGATCCTAAGGAGAATATGAATCCTCTTTTCGATCTGGTCGTATCTGCTGTCCCTCCTCCTGCTGATGATCCAAATGACCCTTTTTTATTGCAAGCGATGACAGTGGACTACGATGAATATGTCGGTAGAGGGGCTACTGGCAGGATTTTGGGAGGAAAAGCTGTCAAAGGTCAGCGGGTCATGCGTATCACAGCAACAGGTGAGCAGACGCAGCACACCATCACTCGCATCCAAGGGTTTTTAGGGCTGAAAAAAATTGAAGTCACAGAAGCCATTGCTGGCGATATTGTGAGCGTTTCAGGTGTTCCCGATGTGATGCTGGGAGATACTCTCTGCGACCCAGCCCATCCTCAGCAGCTGCCCCCTATTCGCATCGATGAGCCTACACTTTCTATCAATATCATGATCAACTCGGGCCCTCTTGCAGGGAGAGATGGAAAGAACGTCACTTTCAATAAAATTAAAGAGCGCCTTTTGAAAGAAAAACGCTCTAACCTCTCGCTGCGTATCGAAGAGACGCTCGGACAAACAGAAGCGATGACTGTTTATGGACGTGGTGAGTTACAACTTGCTGTTCTTCTAGAGGCTATGAGACGAGAAGGTCTAGAGTTTACTATTTCTAAGCCTCAGGTGATCATTAAAGAGATCGATGGAGAAAAATGCGAACCTTTGGAGCGCGTCTTTATTGAGACCCCTGAAGAATTTTCGGGATCGGTCATCGAAGAGCTCTCTAAAAGAAAAGCAGAGATGCAATCTCTTGAAACCAATGAACATAAAATCACCAGTATGGAATTTCTGATCCCCACACGTGGGATTATGGGATACCGCAATGACTTTTTAACGATGACGCGAGGGTTAGGGATCCTCACTTCACTTTTTGAAAACTTCACGCCTTGGAAGGGGTCGATTCCGAAACGTGCCAACGGAGTGCTGATTGCGAGTACCGATGGAAGAGCGACCACCTATGCGATTGGAAACATTCAAAAACGGGGCACCTTATTTACAAGCCCTGGAGATGAAGTGTATGAAGGGATGGTGGTCGGGGAAAATAATCGCGATAATGATTTGGTGGTCAATATCATGCGCCCTAAGCATCTCACCAACGTCAGAGCTTCTGGTTCTGATGAAAATATCTTGGTGACGCCTGCAAGAAAGCCCACTTTGGAAGAGGCACTTGTCTATATTGAAGATGATGAGTTGATTGAGATCACTCCTAACTTCATCCGTCTGCGCAAAAAACAGCTCAAAGAAGGGAACCGTAAGCGCGAAGATTAATCTTCAAAAAAAACTCTATAGCTAATAGAGTGCGAAGGATGATCCAAGAACACAAAATGCGCAGATGGCTCGGGCTTTTGGCTCTGATGCCGGCTGTCGCGATGATCTTCATCGATCAATCCGTCCTTCCTGTTGCTTTGCCGACCATTCAAAAAGAGTTAGGCGGCACGCATACAGAGCTTTGGTGGTGTATTAACGCCTACCTTCTCTTATCTGCTGTCCTGCTTCTACTGGGAGGAAAAATTGGAGAGTGGATAGGCTACCGCAGGGTCTTTAGCTGGGGCATACTGATTTTTGCTCTTTCCTCTCTGCTCTGCGGCCTTAGTCAAACAATTGACTTGCTAATTGGTGCAAGAGCCTTGCAGGGTGTAGGCGCTGCTCTGCTGATTCCTGCTTCCTCCTCGCTTACAATGTCTCTTTTTCCTCAAAATGAAAGGGGCAAAGCTTTGGGCTTGAACATCAGTATCAGCTCTATCTTTTTGGTCTTAGCCCCTCTAATCGGTGGCTATTTCACGCAAGAGCTCTCCTGGAGGTGGATCTTTTGGATTAATCTGCCTCTTGCTGCTGCTGGCCTTATACTTGTTCTTCTTTTTATTCCTGCCTCTCCGAAAGGAACAGTGAAATCAAACCCCCTGGGATTTTTCTTTTTTATTGTAAGTTCAAGCGCGCTGATTATGCTGATCATGCAAGGACCTGCGTGGGGATGGGGCTCTTTTGCAAGCCTCAGCCTTTTTGTCCTCTGCCTTGTGAGTGCTTTTTTTCTTTTCCGGGAGGAAAAACGTGCTCGCTATCCTCTCTTTGATCTCTCCCTTTTTCGCCATCCTATTTATCAAGCAATCACCATCAGCGTCTCTGCGACACAATTTGTGTTGATGATTACCATCTATCGAGCGATTTTCTTTCAGCAGGTGCTGGATTTAACTCCGTTGAATAATGGGCTGATTTTGTTTTTCACCTCTCTTCCGCTTCTTTTTATGGCTTTTGTCGGGGGGTGGTTAGCCGATAGATCAGGACCCAAAATCCCACTTGCTCTTGGCTTTACTCTGTTGATTTACTCCTTTTTCTGGCTCGCCTTTTTTATCCAAATGGGACTGGGAATGGTCGTTATGGGGCTTCTTGCCTTTAGTATTGGGGTGCCTCTGATTTTCACTCCCTCTTATTCTTCTGCCATGGGGGTAATTCCTCCTAAAAAATCGGGGTCTGCCTTTGGAATTCTTGCTACAGCGCGTTCTTTTTCAGCATCACTTGGGGTGGCTGTGATTGGCGCTTTTTCAAGGCATGTGCAGCTTCATTCTTTCCAAGATCTGCTTGAGAAAAACCCAGAGACGCACTCTTTAAATGCTTCTGCTTTGGAAACTCAGAGCACTTTGGCTCCGGAACAGACGCAACTTGTTTCTAGCTATTTGAAAGAGTCTCAAGTCAGTGGATTTTTCTGGGTCCATTTGGCTATAGGGCTTGCGCTGATCATCGCCTTTGCGCTTGTATTTATCTTTTATCATCGAAAAGCTTCGCACCATCTCCCTGAAACCTCAGCGGAAGGCTGGGATTGACAAGACAGTAAATTTTTTAAGACAAGCAAGATTTGGAAATTCACCACAGAGCTCACAGAGCACACAGAGAATCTTAATATGAAACAGTTGCGTGTAGCCGTAGGGCTACATGTATAACGAGGGCGCCTTTTTTCTGAAATCATTTATTTCAGAAAAAAGGCGCCCTCGTTATACATGGCGTCGCTTGACGACGCGCACGCAACTTTCTTCTCTCTGTGTGCTCCGTGCGCTCTGTGGTGAATCTCCAGATTAGACTGGGAGGCGGCCTTAAGGAAAACTTAAGACCGCCAAAGCATCTATACAAACCTCATATTCTCTTCTCTATGAAGATTTTCTAGCCATGTAGAAAATGGTGAAAGGATGATTCTCTACATAAGAATGGCCAAGCCCCTTCTCCCCTTCTTTTAAAGAAGCAATATGCTGCTTGTAATCATATTCACAAAAACAAGGCCTCTTGATCTCTTCAACTACAAAACCTGCATTAGCAAAAGCTACTAAGTACTCTTCTTCAGAATGATAGATGCACTTTTCGATCTCATCAAAGTTTTTTCTCCAGACAGGCTCGCCTAAAAGAAGCTCTCTTTCATCTGTTACCAGTGTCAACATGTCATTTCTTATGGCAAATGTAGCATGGCAAACTTCTGTCAGAGCTTTGAGATTCTGCTGAATGGTATTTTCGTCTGTAGAGGCGCCCACCTGCGCAAGGACTGCTTGAATGTGCTGGTAGACTTTCTCATTTCTATAAGAATTGTCTCCAGGACATGTACCCTCTTCGCAAGAACTATCTGTAAACACAGCTCCAAAAGAAGCCGGTGCCGTCACAACCACACGTGTGCTCGGTGTCACATCCTTAGCCATATTTTTGAAATAAGCTCCCAAACCAACTTCTTTGCAAACATCTGTTGAAATAATATGTCTAGTAGAAGGAAGGCTTGTCCCAATGTTAATGCTGACAGCTGCAGTTTGATGAGCAAGTTCGTTGATATAACGATCTAAAAAAATCTTCCCATCTAGCTGCTCACTGCCTGCATAGTCAGCAGCATACAGCGCTGTGCTAACAACAAGGCCTAATAATCCTAACGCCCATTTTTTCATCGATTAACTCCTTTTTGAATAGGTGTTTTCCTTAAGTGCCCTCTTGTATATCCTTTCAGGGGTCTCTTACGCAATCAAAATCTTCTCTAGTAATAAAAAGCCCTCTTCACTATTCTTCTTTCTATTCTTAAAAATATGAGGAATTTATGGTCATTAAAGAATCTAAACTCGCATGGATCGTTGTCTCTGATTTGGCAAAAGCACGCAAGTTTTTTACTGAAACACTTGGAATGAAAGAAACTTCTTATGATGAAGGATTTGGGTGGATAGAGCTGACAGGAAGGGATGGCGGGTCGACTTTAGGCGTTGCCAAAAACAGCTCTTACAGCCCCCTTTCACCCGGACAAAATGCTGTCGTCACTTTTACCGTTGAAGATCTTGAAAAAACCAAGCAAGAGTTTATCGAAAAAGGGGTTGAGCTTGTTGGAGAGGTCCAAGAAGTACCCGATCACGTGAAAATGCAGCTTTTCAGAGATCCCGACGGAAACTACTTCCAGATCGTTGAGATGCTATAAAGTTAGCTGAAAAAGCGGAATTTTGGCAAAGGCTGCGCCTCAGATAAAGCCGCCTTTTCAGCTCATTTGGGTATAATATGGAGACGCCAGCTCGGTACAAGAGATGAGGATGCAGACGAAGCCAAAAACCGATTTTTCAGCTAACTTGTGTATACCCAAAAGCATTGAAAAGTCGGATTTTTGGTTGCGCCAAAGCCCCGGGATTGAACGATCCCAAGTTGATCAATATTTCTAATATTCATCAACTTGGGATCGTTCAAGCGCGGGAGCTTTCGCGTGACCCAAAAACCGACTTTTCAATGCTTTTGGGTATATATTAAGCACCGTGAACTAAAAGGTTTTGGAGAATAGTTTTTGCTGTCTCAAGATCTGGTCTTTTAGAAGGATCACTATCTAACATGCTTTGCACAAGAGCTCTAAATTGCTCAGGAATAGGTGAGAAATCTGTGACAGGAATGAAGGCAGACTGTCCCTCACCTCTCAATGCCTCTTCTCTTTGTTCACTATAATGCCGCCAGGCTGAGTCAGGCTTCTGATAATCACTCAGAATCATATAAGCAAGAACGCCTATACTGTACACGTCGGATTCTTTTGTATAGCTAGCCTTCATATCTTTAAGAGCTTCTGGAGCTACAAAGATAGGAGGTTGTCGCAAATTCACTTGTAATTTAGGGTCTGTCATATGAGAGGAAATTCCAAAATCCGCTACGAGAGCCCTTCCTTCTGAAAAAAGAATATTATCTGGTTTGATATCTCTATGAATAATCAAATGATCATGTAATGTCTGGACTCCCGTCATCACATCGAGGAGAACCTCTGCTTTTTCTAAATCACTGAGTGATGAGCTTTCCATCTTTTCTGCAAGATTGCCGCCTTCGGCAAATTGATAAAGGAAAGAGGTCCTTCCATCTGCAAAATTCATCACCTGAATCGGTCTGCAGAGGCCTTCAAAGGCATCTTTGGGAAGACTTTCCACTAGGTACGTGCATATGGTCTCTTCATGTGCCATCCCTTCTTTTCTTTTCATCATCTCCGTTTTTCTAGCCTCTATGGCCCCTGTAATGGTCGAGTCTATGGTAACTTCTTCTCTTCCATAGACTTCACTAATAGATTCTTCGGATTGCCTTTGAGTAGGCGAAAAAGAACTACTGGGGCTCATTCCTCTTTTTGGAGTTGATTCAATAAAAACACTACTATCTGAGCGGGTGATATAATAGGGGGAGGAGCTCAAAGAAGAAGGACTTTCATCAGAAACTAATCCTGTAACTTCTTCTACACCTTCAGAGTCACTCAAAACAGAAATATCAACACCTAAATAGGCATTATCGCTTCTCTCTTGAGCAAGCGCCATTCTCTTACCGATAGAAGAGATCGCATCTTCTCCTGTCACTCCTACTAAGTAAGTTTCTTCTACTGATTTAAAAAAACCTACCCTTTCGGTATGGGGAGCCCTTAAAAGTAATCTTCCTTTTCCAGCAATAAATTGAACAGCATCTGCATGAAAAGTGCTGGGAGCTTCGCTTTTCATGGCCCCAGCAAGTCCCTTGATATGTCGCTCTATCTGTTGATAGATGCTCTCCACCTTTGCCCTTAGCTCGGGTTCTTTTTGAGCACCCGCTATTTGAAATAATTTTTCCCTTGAAATAATCGTGATATTTTCAGGATTTTTGACTTGAGCAATGATGCGGCCTGGATCTTCAAATCCTATCCCACCTAGCTGACTGGATGGAAGACGGCTGCGAGCCAGCACCTGCTGAAGCTGGCTTGCCTTTCCCGTAGCGATCCCACTTGCTTTTGTTGCAGACTGCCACAGCTTTTGCTGTCTGGCTGAGAGTTGCCTTGGCAAAGAAGGCTGCTCATCTGATGCAGAAATTCTGCCTGCACTCATAATAAACTCAATTAAGTTATATTATGTATTATATAAAATTAAAAATTTAATTATTATAACTATTATGAAGCCATCTATTCTCCTGTCTGATATAAATAGAATAGAACAGCGACTTATTGAGGGGGGATCTCATGCGAAAAGTGTGGATTTTAGTTGCCAATAGTAGTAAAGCTGATCTTTATCAAGCGAAAGATGTTAATACACTAGAACTTAAGAAGTCATTCGAACATAAAGAGAGTCATTTAAGAAGTCATGACCTCGTCTCTGACAAGCCAGGATTAAATACCTCTCCTTTTGGAGCGCCTCGTTCTGCCCCCGAGAGAACACCCCCTAAACTCAAAGAGCGCTGCCACTTTGCAGAGGAGCTTTGTAAGTTTTTAAAAGAAAGTAATGGGAGCTTTGAAAGACTCTACTTGATTGCTTCTCCCCCTTTTCTAGGAGAATTAAGGGCCTATTTAAACCAGGGGGTTGCAGAGCATGTGTATCTAGAAGTCGCTAAAGATCTAACACATGCAAAACCTGAAGAGATTAGAAGCTACTTGCCCCCTGTTCTCTAAAAAGCGAGTGTTCTACGAAAAATCGTACGTCGATCGGGGGTGATGTCTCGGGAAAGTATTGGGCTTTGCCTGGGAGGGGTATGTTGTTCAACTCTTAGTAACGCTGCCCCCTCCTCCAATACTTCAACTCTTGAAGTTCCGTCATAATTTTCTCGTAGACAGTGCTCTAATCCCACAGGGATAAAGATAGTATGACTATCAAAATCAAACCGGATAGGGATTGCTGTTAACGAAAGGCTATTCACTTCTCTTGGTTCTTCCTCTCCGTCTATAGGGGCTATAAAAGGAGGCTCAACGGGCTTCTCTATCACAATCGTAAATCCCTGAAAAACAGAAGCTATTGATGGGCTGTGACCACTTCTTAAAATGTCTTTTAGTTGCTGTAAACTAAAATTCATCTGGACTACACCTTTATCAGGCAAAAGCCTTTGAGGTCTTCCAAATAATTGATTTTGAGCATGTTGCACAAGCGCTACCTCAAGAGGTCCATCCGGAATATGAGTGTTCTCTTTAGGTTTTTCCTCTTGCGAAGGCTCTACTTCAGCATCCTCCTCTCTTTGGGAATACTTGTATATTTTATAGATCGTAACGCCGCATGCAACGGCTCCTACACCCACTAAAACAGCAACCCAAAGGGGTACTTGGATCATATGGACCCCATTCCACCCTTTCATAGTGAGCGGAAGGATATTGCGCTGCATCAGTTTATTTAGAAATGCCCCTCCATTCCCTGTGGCTCCCAAAATAGCAACCAAAGCTAAGGATGCAAGCGCTACAGCACCAATTACTTGAAAGACACTAGTTGTTTTATTATATTCCTCTTTAGGAGGTTGCGCAATTTGAGGAGAGGAATTTGCTTGATTTACAGAAGGCATAAAAACTTTATTTAATTGGTATTTAATGATTTAATTATATAAAGAAGAAAGTTTTAAAGCAAGAAATTCTAAACACGCCTGAAATTTCACGCCTCTTTCGATGCCTAATTTTGCC
>Ga0207127_10032_pt2 | contig 32493 bp, 24 predicted proteins | sample Alteio_BWMinHeat_17_FD_153574 | JGI IMG/M metagenome (GOLD analysis project Ga0207127, IMG submission 153574) | Enriched cells from forest soil in Barre Woods Harvard Forest LTER site, Petersham, Massachusetts, United States -... | ecosystem: Environmental > Terrestrial > Soil > Temperate forest >...
GTGCTAATCGGGGTCTCAAGACTGAGTACGAGCAGCAAGTCCCCCACCCCGGATCGATTCTCGCGAGTAATGACGCAGGTCAGACGCGATTTTTGCGCTCCAAACACCCGCCAGCAAGTGGTGGGGAGTCCAAACCACTTGATCTCTGCTTTTGCCTTTGAAACTCGAAACTGTTTTCTAAGCGTTCATCTGCGGCGAAAAAGTCTTTGCACTTGCTTTGGCTGAGAACTGAGAACTGCTTCAGCAAGTCCCCCACCCCAACTCGATTTTCTCCAATAACGACGGGGGTCCGAAGCGATTTTGGGACCAAAAATACCTGCCAGCAAGTGGGGTGGGTACGTGGTTTTTTCAGGCCATGCCCCCCTGCGGATTCACGGTCTTCAGCTTCACTTCGCGTTTTCCTGCTTTCTCATGTTCGCCCTCCGCGCCTTGTAGTCCGCCCAGGCCGATGGTGCGAGTTCACCGAAGCCGCGGCAACTGCGGAATACGGCGGTAAGACAGCGGAGATCTACGTCGAAAGCACGCTGTGTGGGCGCGTCCGCGGTCTGTGACAGACTTGCGAGCAAGATATGTGCGGGTCCTCCTGTAATGTACGGAACACCGATTCTGTAGCCCTCGGTGGAGGGGAAGGTCACGGGATCATCTGTAGACTCGACCTCATATTCAAATGGGACCAACTCTTTGTCTATGCCCGAGTTGCTTCTTACCAGCTCACTTCTTAGCTGTGCTATCGAGGTCCAACTCTTCTTTAACTTGCCTTCTCTAACTTCAAAATGAGAGTAGAGGGACCAGGGCTGGACACCAGAATAAGCTAGACCTGTGGACAATAGCTGCTCTGCCCGATATCTCAGCGGAAGTTCCAACACCCGAGGTTGAATAACGATGTTAAAGGTGCACTCTCGCACTGTGCAGGTGAACGGTCCACCTTGGTTTGCCGAAATCTCGACCTTTCCTCCCGGATCGTGAAGTGTTATGCCGTACTGCGGCAATTGGAAAATCGGAGACTGTAGAACAGCAGTACCACCGTAGCGATTTGCCAGTTCACGGACTTCGAAAAATCCCGCTGTGGCAAATGGAAATGACTTCAGCTCGTTAACCAAGCGCTCAGCTTTGTGGCGCTGGCGGACTGAATCAAGATACAGCAGAAGCCAGTTACAGGAAATGAATATGAGGAAACCGAGAAGGAGAAAGCGCCCAGCTCTGCGAATTCGACGCCAGTTGTGCATATCTGCAGGCCAAGCGAAATCCGATATAGTATTTAGACTCCGCATGTGGAGCTTATGTTCCCTGGCCGCGGGGCATTGAGCGTGCCGTGGACTTATGGCTCGAAACGTTAGAAACTATTTCTCTGCAGGAGACCTCCCCATGTCCGCTAATCGCCGCGCTGCCCTGAGTTTTATCTTCATTACAGTGCTGCTCGACATGATCGCTCTGGGCATTATTGTGCCCGTGCTGCCCAAGCTTGTAGCTGACTTCGTGCATGGTGAGACAGCGCGGGCCGCCAAGGTGCTTGGGCTATTCACCACAATGTGGGCGTTGATGCAGTTCATCTTTTCTCCGGTCCTCGGCCTGCTCTCTGACCGCTTCGGGCGGCGGCCAGTGATCCTGCTTTCCAACCTGGGGCTCGGGTTGGACTACATCGTGATGGCGCTTGCGCCCACGGTAAGCTGGCTGTTCCTGGGACGTGTGCTCTCCGGGATCACTTCAGCAAGCGTGAATACAGCCAATGCGTACATCAGCGATGTCGTTCCGGCGGAAAAGCGGGCCCGCGCTTTTGGCATGCTGGGTGCGGCTTTCGGGATTGGATTCGTTCTGGGTCCCGCGCTCGGGGGATTGCTGGGAGCAACGAATCCGAGACTTCCCTTCTGGTTTGCTGCCGGCTGCAGCTTGCTGAATGCACTTTATGGCTTGCTGGTGCTGCCCGAGTCTCTTCCCGTCGAAAAACGGGAGACGCGATTCGACTGGCGGAAGGCTAATTCTCTGGGTTCGCTTAGACTTCTTCGCTCCCATACCGAGTTGCTCGGCCTGGCAGCCGTAAACTTTCTGGGTGACGTTGCCCATGAGATCTATGCCACAGTCTACGTTCTTTATGTAATTTATCGATATGGATGGGATGCTCGGGCGAGGGGCATGTCCCTCGCAGTGGTTGGTATCGCGACGGTAATCATTATGGGGGCGGTGATTGGCCCCGTGGTCGCGCGCCTCGGCGAGCGGCGTACGCTGTTTGCCGGTTTGCTGCTAGGCGCACTTGGATTCGCGCTCTTCGGCTGGGCGCCGGCCGGATGGATCTTCATGATCGCGATTCCGATCAACTGCCTGTGGGCGCTGGCCGACCCGGCTTCAACGTCAATGATGACGCAGCGCGTTTCGGCATCGGAGCAGGGACAACTTCAGGGCGCGATCGGATCGGTTCGCAGCATTGCCATGATCGCTGGACCTGGAATCTTTTCGATGACCTTCGCAACTTTCATTGCGCCGGAGCGGCGCTTTCATCTGCCGGGAGCGCCGTGGTATTTGGCGGCCTTGATCTTATTGATCGCGCTGGCGTTGGCGTTTGTAGTCGCGCCTAAAACTGCTCCCGCCACAAACAAGAAGTCGGAAGTCGCCGAAGCCCAGGCGGTTTGAGGCATTTAAGTCCGCAGGGATGGCACGCGTTGCATCCAGCGCTGTGCAGTGGTTACGCATTGCTCGAGTGACCGCTTGGCCTTCCAATTCAGAATTTTCTCTGCCTTTGTAGGATCAGCAACCAGCACAGGGGGATCTCCGGGGCGGCGTGGCGCAATACGCTTGGGCACCGGGCCACTTACCTTCTCAACCGCATCCAATATTTCTTTCACGGAATAGCCGCGCCCCGTACCCAGGTTGAGAAAGATCGAGCTTCCTTGATTCGCCAGATACTCCAGCGCCAGAGCATGGGCTTCGCCCAGGTCATTGACGTGGATGTAGTCCCGAATGCAGGTGCCATCGGGCGTAGAGTAGTCGTCTCCGAAGATCTGCAATTCCGGCCGCATGCCTGCGGCAGCTTCGAGTGCAACCGGAATCAAATGGGTCTCCGGGTCATGCAATTCGCCGATCTCACCGCTCTCATCGGCGCCCGCAGCATTGAAATAACGCAAGGAAGCAAAACGCAACCCGTAGGCCGCATCGTAGGCCTTCAATGCATATTCAAAAAAGGCCTTGGAGGAGCCGTAAGGATTTACCGGTTCACGCGGTGTATCTTCCGTAATGGGAATCCTGGCGGGCGTGCCATAGACCGCGCAGGTTGAAGAAAAAACAAGATACTTGATTTTTGAATCCACCAGGGCGTTGAGGAATGTGAGCCCTTTTCTCACATTATTGTCAAAGTACTTACGCGGATTTTGCACCGACTCGCCGGCCTGACTGTTTGCGGCAAAATGCATTACGGCCTCAACCCGCGCCAGGGCTGGAACTAAATGAGCGAGATCGGCAATATCGGCCTGGATCAACTCAAAACCGTTGGCAAGAAAAGCATATCCGGTGGCTAAGTTGTCGTAAATCAGGACCTCGTGCCCGCGATTTCGAAGAATCCGGGCAGTGTGGCTTCCAATGTAGCCTGCTCCGCCGGTTACAAGTACACGCATTGCGTCTCCTGAAAAATCTATCTTAGTCCTTGGCTTTAATTTTGAGCTGGCCCTGCAGGCGTATATCACGTGAGGATGAACCCACCAGGACCTTATAGTCGCCGGGGGCCACCACCCAATCATGGCGCTTCACATCCCAGTAAGACACGGCGTGCGCGTCCAGTGTCAGATGAATGTGCGCCTTCTCACGCGGGGCCAGGCTCACTTTTTCAAAGCCCTTCAACTGCTTGGGAGGTTGCGGAACGGTGCTGGTGGAAGGCATACCCAGGTAAAGCTGCACCACCTCGGCGCCGGTCACACTGCCGGTGTTGGTTACGTCAAGATCTATACTCACCGTAGGCTGATGTTTGCCGTCGAAAGAAACATCTTTGGGCGAGATTTTCAAATCTTTGTAGGAAAAAGTTGTGTACGAGAGTCCGTGACCGAAGGGGAAAAGAGGTGTGATTCCCTTGGCATCGTAGTGACGGTAGCCGACAAAGACGCCTTCCGAATAGTGTGCAACCTTATCTACACCGGGGTATTGCTCGGGCGTGTTGGCAGGAACATCGGCGAGATTTTTGGGGAACGTAAGGGGAAGTTTGCCAGATGGATTCTGGTATCCAAAAAGTACGGCCCCTACGGCATTACCATCTTCCTCACCGGGATACCAGGCCTCCAGAATAGCGGGCACCTGGTCCGCCCACGGCATAAGAACTGCCGATCCACTCTTAACCACTACTACTGTGTGAGGATTTGCGGCAGCAACCTTTTGTACCAACTCATCCTGATTCCCTTCCAGGGAAATAAGGTGGTCACGTCCTTCCCGCTCATTGTCAGCAACCATGACTATGGCTACATCTGCGTCGTGAGCCACTGAAACGGCTTTGGAGATATCACTCCCATCACTAAAGTTTACGGTCACCTTGTCGCCTGCGCGGCCGCGTATGCCATCCACAGGATCAACCGTGTACAGCGGAACGACATGCGAACTGCCTCCGCCGCCGGTGACGGCCTTGACCGCAGCGGGTCCAATTAATGCAATGGACTTGAGATGAGCAGCATTGAGCGGAAGCACCCCACCATCATTTTTGAGCAGCACTATGCTTTCCTCAGCAAGACGCCGCGCCGTGGTTCCGTTGGGTTGCGCTGGCAACGGCTTGGGGATCGGCGGATGGTCGAAGATGCCAAAGCTCATCATGCTTCGGAAGCGGCGGATTAGTTTGTCGTCAATTACGGACATCGGTACTTTTCCTGATTCCACCGCAGCTTTCAGGTCGTCCCCGAAATATTTTCCGGTAGGCATTTCCAGGTCCAGTCCAGCCATGGCTGCGGGAACCGTGCTGTGAACAGCACCGAAATCAGAGGTAATGAAACCATCAAATCCCCACTCTTTTTTGAGGATCTGGTTCATGATGAGATCATTCTCACAACAAAAAGTGCCGTTGATCTTGTTGTAGGCACACATCACAGACGCCGAGTGTCCCTGCTTGATGGAAACCTCAAAAGCAGGCAGGTAAATTTCACGCAAGGCGCGCTCGTCAACTTCTTCATTGATGACGAACCTATCTGTTTCCTGGTTGTTGGCGGCGTAGTGCTTGACGTTGGCAATCTCTCCCTGACTTTGGATACCGATAATGTTGTTGATCGACATCTGGCCGGCAAGATAAGGATCTTCTCCGTAGCCTTCAAAAGTGCGCCCATTTTGGGGCACACGCACGATGTTGATGGTGGGCGCTTCCACCAAACCGTTGCCCAAGTCTTTGGATTCTCCACCTACGATGGTGCCGTAAAGATTCGCCAGCTTGATGTCCCAGGTCGCCGCCAGAGCGATCGGCGCAGGCAGCGCCGTGGCCGGGGCTTGAGTCTGGGGAGTCAGATTGCCTCCCGGGCCTGCACCCGCGGGCCCATTGGTGATATGGAAGTCAGGAATGCCCAGGCGCGGAACGCCAGGTACAACCCGATAGTGTTCCGAATCCTTGATGCCATGCAACTCCTGGATCTTTTCGTCCAGGGTCATCTTGTTGACAAGCTCCCGGGCGCGCTCATCGGGAGTTTGAGATTGGGCCCAGAGTGTGGCCGTGCTCACTATCAGCGCGGCCATCAGGGCATACATTGTTCTGCGTGTGGACATCGGTGTCCTCCAAAGAAATTAGATATGGTTCATGAATAGTTTTAAAGGGCACGGCTTCAGCCGTGCCGTAAACAACAGTAAATGAAAACTGATCCAATTACTTATGCAATCTGGTTGACCAGGGTCCCCACCCGCTCGATCTCAACTTCAACCTTGTCGCCCGACTTCATAAAAACAGGCGGCTTGCGCGCAAACCCCACGCCGGGAGGAGTACCAGTCGAGATCACATCGCCGGGGTTCAACGTAATGCTGCGGGAGATGTACTCGATCAAAGCAGGAACATCGAAGATCAAGTTGGCTGTGGTGGAATCCTGCATCACGTTGCCATTCAGGCGCAGTTGGATACGCAAACCGCTGCCATCACCGATCTCGCGCTGGGTAACAAGCCACGGGCCGATGGGGCCAAATCCGTCCGCACTTTTCCCGCGATACCACTGGTTATCGGCAAACTGGAAGTCGCGGGCGCTTATGTCATTCGCGCAGGTGTAGCCTGCAACATACTTAAGAGCATCTGCCGCCTTCACCCGGCTGCAGATTTTGCCGATCACAACCGCGAGCTCTGCTTCATAGTCTACCTGGGTGCTGTCAGGCGGGAGCGGAACCGGCAAGTTGTGAGCATGAATGGCATTGGAGGTTTTGGCAAACAGGAGCGGAGCTTGTGGCAGTTTCATATCAGATTCTTTGGCGTGATCACGATAATTCAAACCGACACAGATGAACGTCTGCGGGCGCACCGGCGGCTGGAATTCAAGTGATGAACCGAGTGGTGTAGCCTCTCGCAAAAATTGCCCGTCGCGCGCCAGAAGTTCTTCTATTAGCGGAAGCGCCGCGCAAAATGCTGCATCGCTCGTCCCCTTGATAGCATTGGCTACAGCTTCCCGGACTGGTTGTGGTGTTGCGGGACGATCAAGAATGCCCCAATCGAGCAACCGCTGATCGTTGCCGACCAGGAACAAACCGGCCTTCCCATTTAAAACGTACCTACCTGCCTTCATGTATTCCTCTTCCCTTCCATGAATAATTTTGAATGAATAAAATAAAATGTTCAGCGTAATACCGACTCGGTTTTCACTTGCTGCTGTCCGGCGCTTGATTTTGTTGTCGCTCGCAGCCTGCCGGCGGCAATCTCAGGCGTGATATCGCGCTGCGGTGTGCCCAGCATCTCGTATCCGACCATAAATTTCTGTACCGTGGCAGAGCGCAGCAGAGGAGGATAGTAATGAGCGTGCAGGTGCCACTCGGGATGCTCTTTCTTATCCGTAGGGCGTTGATGGAAGCCCATCGAATAAGGGAAAGACACATCGAAGAGCTTGTCATAGCCTGATGTGATCTGCTTCAGAATGTCGCTGAGCGCATCCCGCTCTTTCTCAGCAAGTTCGTCCATCGCTCCCAGATGCCGCGTGCTCATGACTAAAATCTCAAACGGCCACACCGCCCAGAATGGCACCAGGGCAACGAATGCCTCGTTTTCACAGACGATTCGCTCTTTGGCATTTTGCTCCAGCTTCAAATACTCGCACAGCATGCAGGTGCCTTGCGTCTTGGCATACTGCTCCATGGATTCCTGCTCACGAAAGGGCAGGTTGGGCAGGTTCGCATTGGCCCAGATTTGGCAGTGCGGATGCGAATTGCTGGCCCCCATCATGGAACCGCGGTTCTCGAATATTTGTACGTGATTGATCCAGGGAATGCTGCCCAGTTCGTTATACTGCTGGATCCAGACGTCCACTACGCGCCGGATCTGTTGCAGGTTCATGCTGGCAATCGTGAGATCGTGACGGGGATCGAAACAAACCACGCGGCAGATGCCCTGCTCGGGATGAGCCACGATTAATCCGTCGAGATCCAGGTGCGTGTCAGGGACAGAAGGCAGCAGCGCCGGAAAATCGTTATCGAATACCAGCGTTGTGTTGTAAGAGGGATTGCGCACGCCGGCTGCCCGCGCATTTCCCGGACACAAATAGCAATTGGGATCGTAGGCCGGTTGAACTTCCCGCGGTGCTTCATGAACCTTTCCCTGCCAGGGCCGCTCGGTGCGATGAGGAGATACCAGTACCCACTCGCGGGTAAGCGGGTTGTAGCGGCGATGAGGTGTATCTCGCAACTCCATCATGTGTCTTTTATCTAAAGGGCTCCGCTCGTGCTATCCGGCGCTCGCTTCGCACTCACCCTCTATCTAAGGGCTCCGCAACGCTCCATTTCGTTCCGCTGCTGCGCCCTCGCGCTCCGCTCGCGCTATCCAGCGCTCGCTTCGCGCTCAGCCTGTGGATTCGTTGTCTTTCGTTTTGCAGCGTCCTGCGCCTTCGGCAGAAGTGCACGCGTAAATCTCTGGGCGGCGGCCGGTCTTTTCTTCGTAGGCATCTGCAATCGTTCGCTGCAGGTGCACTATGGCCTCTTCCTTGACCAGGCTGATGATGCAACCACCAAACCCTCCACCCGTCATGCGGGAGCCGTAGACGCCTTCCTGCTTTGTAGCGATTTCTACCATGATGTCGAGTTCAGGACAACTGACTTCGTAGTCATCGCGCAAACTACGATGTGAGTCGGCCATAAGACGGCCAAAACCGCTTAGATCATTACGTTGCAGAGCCAGGGCCGCTTCCGTAACGCGCTGGTTTTCTGTAACTACGTGGCGGCAACGGCGGTAGAGAACTTCGGTAAGCCGGGCGCGGTGGCGGTCGAGCTCCACCAGGGTAATATCACGCAAAGATTGAACTCCGGGAATCACCGCAGCAAGCAGCCGGACACCTTCTTCGCATTCAGACCGGCGGACGTTGTATTCCCCGCCGGCCAGGTGGTGGTTCACCATAGTGTTGCAAATCAGCAGGCGGATATCTCCATTCAATGGCAGCAGCCGGTAATTGAGAGAGCGGCAATCGAGCACCAGCGCGTTACCCGTCTGTCCGAAGCAGGCAATGAACTGGTCCATGATTCCGCAGCGTGCGCCTACGAACTCGTTCTCCGCTTTCTGGCAAAGTTTGGCCAGCTCCTTGCGGTCAATCTGCAATCCAGATGCATCCAGCAAAGCATAACCGGTGGCAACCTCGATGGCCGCAGAAGAACTCAGACCCGCACCGATGGGAATATTGCTTAAAACCGCCAGGTCCGCGCCGCGAAGCCTATAGCCTGCGTTCTGCAATACCCAAGCCACACCGCGGATGTAGTCGCTCCAGTGTTGCGTGGGAGCGTTGTTGTCATCGAGAGACAATTCGATGGTTTCATTGTAGTTGGCAGAATGCACAACCAATCGGCGGTCATCGCGCGGAGCAATAGCAACACAGCAAGAGAGATCAATGGCGGCGGGCATAACAAATCCGTCGTTGTAATCGGTATGCTCGCCAATAAGGTTTACCCGTCCAGGTGCGTGGTAGAGCGTGGGGGAAACGCCAAAGATGACGCTAAACTGGGCTTTGAGCGCAGTCCACGGATCTATGCGTTGAGCTAGCGATGATGTTGTCATGGAGTTTAGGGATGTGCCGCATCCTTTTTCTGAGGTGGAGAAGGCAAATTGGCGGTTTCTTCCAGGTCCAGTGGCACAGCGCGCCGCCGGCCGAGCAGAAGCATTCCCAGCCCAAATACCAACAGAACCACCCCCCAAAGCAGATTGATATTAATGCCCAAAGACCGCTCGTAGAGCGCTTGATTACTCAAGGCACCAAATACGGTCAGTACTATCCCAAACAACGTAAACAGCACGCCGATCGGCAAACGTATATCCAGTCGCATTGTGCAAAAACCTTCCTTTTAGATTCCGTCTTACTAAAAAACTCTTACCAAAATATAAAATTCAGTATCGCTGCCCCGCCCAGCACACAGACCGCCAGCAAGACCGGCCGTTGATACCACTTCAGATGCTCCTGCGCCGGGCGCGGGGTCAACGAATATACCAACCCCTTCAACTCTTCTTGGTTGCGCGGCTTGGTTGCCAGACCGATGATAATTGTGATGACAAAACAAGACGTCCAGGCGAATATTGCCGCCCAGAAGTTCTGCGCCACCTCGCTTGGGTAGATATGCACAACGTGCAACCAGCCGCCTTTCACACCGGCTACAATTACTTTTCCAATCACTTCTACAATCCGGCATAGCCCAGACGGGTGGAGATTACATGAGCGCCTTTTTTGACCGCCGCGGCGAAAACCCGCGCCTTCTCGGCTGTAATCCTCGTAATCGGACCACTGGTACTGATGGCTGCTGTGACCTTACCGCCCTCGTCAAAAATAGGGGCGGCCACGCAGCGGGCGCCCAAAACCGCCTCTTCATCATCCATGGCATAACCACACTGGCGGATCTTGGCGAACTCTTTCTTAAGACGCGCCGGATGCGTGATGGTATGTGGTGTGAAACGTTCCATGGTGCGGGAATCGAACATCTCTTCGATATCTTCCGCAGGCAAATAAGCAGCGATGGCCTTGCCCAAAGACGTGCAATAAATAGGACGCCGGGAGCCAATCTGCGAAGCCAGACGGAACGTGTGCGAGCTCTCAATCACATCCAGGTAGAGAAGCTCGTGACCGTCAAGAATTCCCAGGTTCGTGGTTTCGCCGGTGACCTGCCAAAGCTTTTGCAATACCGGGCGGCTGATCTTGCGGAGCGTTTCTTCGTAATTGATTCCCGCCCCCAGGCGTGCGAGCTTGGGACCAATGACGTAAGCACCCGCATCATCCCGGAAAAGATAACCTTCACTCTCCAGATGTGCGAGGAAACGATAAGCCGTGCTCTTGTTAATGGTGGTAAGCCGGGCAATCTCTTTCAACTGCAACCCGGTGGGGGCGGCGTGCAGAGTGTCTAGAATTCTCAGCACTTTCACCACAACCCCTACGGGCGCAGATTTCGATTCTCTCTGACGAAGCATCGGATGACCTCCTAAGGTGCGGGCGTGAGCCATACAATCAGTCTCTTCCGCCCCATGCCCCCAGTTCCGCAATGCGAACCTTCGGCGATGCACATTTTACTTCATAAAACGTTTTATTAAATGAAATAAGCGTTTTCAATATTGGATTCTACCCGAAAATCGGCCTAATGTCGCGCCTGCATAGCACAAATTAATAAATGTTCTCCCTGGGAGAAGTAAACGTTTTATCTTATGAAGTAAACGTTTTCATAGTGAATTCTATCCCACAATTTGTTATAGGTCTCTGCCGAATTGACTGAGACCGCATTTCATCAAGAAATACGGCGTTCCGCCGCATCTGCCGGACCAGGACCCGCAAGATTGCTTCCCTGCTCTGTTAAGATAACTACGCTTTGAATATCTCGCTCTTCATTGCCTGTTATAACGACACTTTATTTCCTGAAACTGGCATAGCCGTGGTGCACGTGCTTGAGCGTCTTGGGCAAACCGTTGATTTTTCCAGGGCGCAGACCTGCTGCGGACAGATGCACTATAACAGCGGTTACCAGAGTGAAGCGCTTCCGCTGATGCGAAAGTTCATCGAGACCTTCCGCAATGCGGAAGCTGTTTGTATCCCTTCGGGCTCATGCGTAGCAATGATTCGCGAGCAATATCCCCGCATTGCCGCCGAGACTGGGGACCGCAAGCTGGCTGCTGAGGTTAATGCATTACTGCCCAGGGTCTACGAATTTACAGAGTTGCTGGTGAACAAGCTGGGAATTGAAGATGTGGGCGCGTTCTATCCTCACCGTGTTACCTACCATGCTTCTTGTCATTCGCTGCGCGGCCTACATATTGGTGACATTCCACTGCGGCTTCTGCGCAACGTGCGCGGGCTGGAGCTGGTAGAGCTGCCGGAGTGGGACCAGTGCTGCGGCTTCGGAGGCACCTTCGCGATAAAAAATGCGCAGACATCGGCCGCCATGCTCGCTGACAAAATGAAAAACATAATCAATACTGGAGCGCAGGTATGCACGGCAGGCGATAATTCATGCCTGATGCACATCTTCGGAGGCCTGCATCGTGAACAGGCCAACGTAAAGACCGTACACATTGCTGAAATCCTGGCTTCTACGGAAAACGCCTCGACAGAAAATGCTTCAACCGAAGAAGCCTCTACCCAGAAAGTTTCAACCGGGAAAGGCAGCAAAGAATGACGGTTCGCATAGGATGGTCGGCAACCGCACCTGATTTCCAGGACGCAGCTAAAGTCTCTCTGGGCAATGCGCAACTGCGCCGCAACGTGAAGTATGCGACAGATGTAATCCGCGCCAAGCGGGCCAAGGTTGTGGGTGAGATGCCCGATTGGGAGCAGCTTCGCCAGGCGGGCGGCGACATCAAAGCCCACACCATGCGCCATCTCGACCGCTATCTGTTGCAGTTTGAAGAAAACATGACGCGCGCCGGCGGGCAGGTGCATTGGGCGCGTGACGCCGATGAGGCCAACCAGATTGTCCGCGGCCTTATTGGGCAGTACGGTGGGAAAGAGGTCATTAAGGTTAAGACCATGACCTCTGACGAAGTTCAACTGAACCGTGATCTTGAAGCGCACGGGATCACTCCCTATGAAACCGATCTGGCCGATATGATCCTGCAGCTTTCGCAGGATAAGCCCTCGCACATCGTTGTGCCGGCGCTTCATAAGAACCGCTTCGAGGTGCGCGAGATCTTTAAAGAGAAAATGCATCTTCCCGAATTGGGAGATCAGCCGACTGACCTGACCGACGCAGCGCGTCACTATTTACGGCAAAAGTTTTTGACGGTGAAAATCGGATTCAGCGGAGCAAATTTTGCCGTAGCGGAGACCGGCTCTTTGGTCGTAGTGGAATCGGAAGGCAACGGGCGCATGTGTCTTACCTTGCCCGATGTGCTTATCAGCCTGGTTGGAATTGAAAAGATCGTACCTACCTTTCAGGACCTGGAAGTATTTCTGCAAACCCTTCCGCGCTCAGCAACTGGCGAGCGCATGAACCCCTACACTTCCATATGGACGGGCGTCACGCCCGGCGACGGTCCACAGGCAGTGCACGTAGTTCTGCTCGACAACGGACGCACCGCGGTCCACGCCGACCCCATCGGACGGCAGACGTTACATTGCATCCGCTGCGCCGCATGTCTGAATGCCTGTCCTGTGTATCGCCAGACCGGAGGTCATGCCTACGGCTCGGTGTATCAGGGCCCGATCGGCGCCATTCTGACACCGCAACTTCAATCCATGGAACACTCTCAGTCGCTGCCCTATGCGTCTTCCTTGTGTGGCGCTTGTTATGAGGTGTGCCCGGTCAAGATCGATATCCCCGAGGTGCTGATCCACCTTCGCAGTAAGGTCGTGCGCGAAAGGCGCAGGCACCTGAGCGGCAAGCTTGATCCTGAAAACCTTGGCATGCAGGCCATGACGTATATCTTTGCCGATGCGAGACGGCTGGAAGCAGCACAACGCATGGCCCGCATTGGACAGTGGCCGTTTGTGCACAAAGATATGATCACCAAATTGCCGGGAATGCTGGCGGGATGGACTGCGGCGCGCGACCTGCGTCCTATCCCCAAACAAAGCTTCCGGCAGTGGTGGCGTAAGCGCGAAAGGAACCCCAATGCCTGAAGCCAACTCCGCAAGAGAAGAGATTCTGGCGCGCATTCGTAGTTCGAACCCGCCGGATAGCGATGATACCCGGCTCATTCAGGAATGGATGGCCATACGCCGTCCCTTTCGGCGAAAAGGCAGGCTCGATCCTGAAGATCGCCTGCAGTTGTTCGAAGACCGGCTCAATGACTACGGCGCGGGCGTACACCACGCCATCTCTCAGACCGAATTGCCGCAAGTGATTGCCGCAGCGATACAAGCCCGTGGAAAACGCAAGATGCTGGTGCCGCCTGAGTTCCCGCAAGCATGGCTTCCCCAAACCATCGAAGCCATTAGAGACAACCAGTTGAGCCATGACGCTCTTGATCAATGCGATGGTGTAATCACCGGCTGTACACTCGCTATCGCTCTTACAGGCAGCATCGTGTTGCAAAGCGGACCTATGGAAGGACGCCGGGCCCTCACCCTGATTCCTGACTATCAGGTATGTGTTGTGCGTGCCAACCAAATCGTTGAGTTTGTGCCCGAGGCCCTGGAGGAGTTGCACTCGATGGGCACAAGGCCTATAACTTTTTTCTCCGGCCCCTCGGCTACCTCCGATATTGAGATGACTCGCATCAAAGGGGTGCATGGCCCGCGCGTGCTCGACGCAATCATCTTCACTTAAACAAGATTTTGCTTAAACAAGATTGCTAAACAAGATTTTTCGCGCATGTTTCTCACCCATCGCATCTAAAAGATGAGTAGAGGCCACTTCTATGAAACATGCATTCTCTGTTTTGATTCTGCTGCTGGCTCCGGTCGCTCTGTTCTCGCAAAGCCAAACATTACAAGCTGAGAAGTTCCAGACCGGCAAAGTTTTAGCTGTAGCCGAGCACCCTGAAGGCCGTGTCTTCGACTGGGTAAACCACGGCACCGCTCCAATTTACGACGGGTATGCCTTCTATGACATCAATATCCAGGTGGACAACATGTGTTATGTAGTGCGATACGAATCCCAGACGGGGTACTACCCCTCGGCCTGGCAGCCAGGTAATGAAGTTAAAGCCCGTATCGAGAGTGGACGGATTTATCTTCAGCGCTATGACAGCGCTGAAGTACCAACCAGTATCTTGAAGCGCTGCCCTGGCCGGCACTGAATTCCAGCAGCGACTGGGATCATCCAACCGTGAACTGCCGATATTCCTCGGATAGAAAATGCTCAGCAGAAGTGTCTCCGGCCCAAGGCTAGGTAGATTTACCCAGCCTCGAACTGGAAACAGTTCTAATGTGCAGGCACGCAGCCTGGCAGCAGATTACCCGCCGACTATCATTCCTCGTTTAATCATAGTTTCCCGATTTTCTCTTAATCGGAATCCTCCTCGTCGGAGTCGTGGTGCTTGGTGGTAGCAGCGTCCGCATTGACCAACCCGTTGCCGGTGAACTTGTTAATGCGCCGCTTGGGAGCGACGAAAAACGAACCGGTCCGGGTTGTTCCATTGTCCAGGGTTACGCTCACTGTCCCTCCTTCGATCCTGTCCGCGTCCACTTCGGAGACAAACGGGAAGACCGTAGGGAATGCGAAGTTCTTGAACGTGAGCGAATCACCACCGGCGAACGTGCCCGGCGTGAAGCTGAGGGTAAGCGTGGTGTGATCGGCGCTGCGAGAAGCGGTAACATCCGCGGGACTAATACCGCGGGTGCTACCCACCGCGAAACCAAATACCCCCGCCGGGTTTGAGAAGTTCATTCCTGGTGTCGTCAGATTGATTGCGACCTGATTGATTGTGTGCGATGTAAACGGTTCTACGGCAAGGGTCCAATAGCTGGTCAGATCCGGGACATCACCCTGAGCAGCGGCAACCACAGGCCCGGCTTCAGTTAACGCGAGTGTTCGATTAATAGACAGGGGAACTCTCGTTGCCGAGTCCTGGAGCCTGTCATAGATCTGCTTGGGCTGAAGGCTTCCGGGACCGCCAGCCGCTTGCACCACAAGAGCAGCCACTGCCGCCACGTCGGGGGCTGCGGCACTGGTTCCGAAGAAATTGCCGAAGAACGTGGTGCTCACGCCGTCAATACCCGTAATCTGCGGGACCCTGCGAATCTCAGGATCCTCGAGCCGATTGCCGGCATTGTCGAAGAAGATTGTTACCGGACCCGGAGAACTGAAGTCTTCTGGAAAACTAAGTTTGGCCCAGTTCATTGCTGCAACCGACTGCCCGTGCCGCGCGGCTGTATGGCCGAAGATGGAAGGTGCATTCTCGCGCTGGCTCTCGCCCAAGCCGTTGATGTTCACGTACTTTATGTGGCGCGCCGGTCCATTGTTTACACTGGCGATCACGATCTGATATGTGCCAGGGTTAACCTGCATCAACTCCAGCGCTTCATCGGTAAGCAGGTTATTGTCCGTGGTGTAGAAAACGTTCGGGTCCGTGTTGGGGTTAAGAAAGTGGCCGGCCGCATCGAAGAGATAGATGTTGTAGTCGGTCTTCACCTTGCCGAGATCGAACGGCTCATCCCATTGGAAGTCAGTGATGTCTCCGAAAAAGGACGTATATTTCTGGGTGATACTTACACTGCCATCTGCATTACGGAAATTATGGAAGCTGCTGGCTGGAAAACCGGCAGCCGCCAGCCCTGCCAGATCCACATTTTCCTTGCCGGATGTTACGAGTTCCTGGGCTTCGGCGAACGAAACGGGACGATAGACGCTCTCATAGGCCTCGAGACCATTGTTTCCCGCCGATGAGTAATAAGCGGCTCCTTCAGAGACAACCTTATCAACGGTCTGGGCCAACAAGCCGTCGGAGTACATGGGTTCCGCAAAATAAACGACATCATCAACAATGACATCGGCACCAAATGTGCGGCGAAGATTGAGGATATTGTTGGAAAATGAAACCTGCCCCTTATCGGCGGTTGCAAATCCGAGCTGCGCTCCGGGCGCGATCTTGTGAGCGAGCTGGCACATGGCGCGGCCCTCATCGGTGCCTACGCCGGCCGCAAGATCGTCCAGCACAGTCACGGTAGGGGGAAGATCACCCGTAGCCTCGTCGTCAGCGGCATTGGGATGTACGGCAATTTGGGAGTTGAAGCTGTCGGAAAGAACGCCAATGCGAGTTCCGGTCCCATTGATACCGCGCGCCTGGGCTATGTCAGCTTTCTCCGCTGGAACGGCCTGACTGGGCACGGGTCCAGCAAACGACATAGGCCGCTGGACCGCAAGAATGCTATGCACTCCAGCTACTTTGGCAGTGGTTCGGGCGGCTGAGAGCGGCAGGTAACCTTCCAGCAGACTCGGATCAAGCTCGCTGATCACTTGTAACTTGAAGCCGGTTGCGGAAAGCAGCTTCACCGCCTGGTCAGCGGAAACACCAGGCTGAAGACGGATATGCACCAAGACATCGCCATTCGGCGCAGTAATGTGAAGTTGAAGCGCCCGACCAAGATTGGGACTGGCGGTTTCGTAAAGGGTAACCAGTTGCTGCATTCCACGACCGAGAACGGCAGACTGGGCCGACACTGGCTTCGCCGCTACGCAAAGTAACAGCAGCACTATGCAAGGGAGAATCGCGAACCTTTGAATCGCACGCATGAATAGCCCTCCTTAATTTTTTAGCTTCTGGGTTAAAGTTGATGTTGGTTAGAACTTGCCTGTCTATCTATTGCGAGCGCGGTGAGAGCGCTGAAGGAATTTCCTTCAGCGCCGGCTTATTTAAAAAAATTCTTAAAATATTTCGTTATTCGTCATCCCCGCCTTCGTGAGCACGCGTAAGCCGCAGGGCATTGACCGCATCAATGAGACCGAAGCCATCATAGATCTGGTATCCCCGATCGAGATCATTGAGGAATACTCCCGTCAAGGCATCCGAGTCGTGGTCACGGTCTCCTTTGGACGAAAGTTTTGCGGTCACCGTTGCTCCTCCCATCTCATCGCCGGAATTGCCGCCGAATTCGACCACGTTGCCGCTTACGTTGGCAAAGTCACGGTCAACCCCAAACGTCAGCGACTGGCCGGAGGTAAATCCGCTGAAGTTCAGCGTCACCTTTCCCGAGGGGGTGGCGGGTGTGGAAGAACTGATGACCGGACCGGTCGTGGTTCCCACATGTACCGGATGCGCCACGGGATCGAACAACAGTCCCGTTCCAGTCAGGTCAATGGTGAGAGAGTCGAGAGTCTGGCCGGACCTTCTGGAGTGGAAGGTCACCTTGAAGAAGTTATCACTCAATCCAACAGCTCTTAGATCTTCGCCTGTTGCAGTCACAGTTACGGTCGCATCATTGTTGGCAGCAACAGCTTCACTGAAGAAGAGGTCACTGTCCCGCGGCGGCGCCGAATCTTTCAAGATCCTGCTCACGCGCCTAGGTGAGATAGATCCCGGGCCTCCGGCCTTCTGAATGACCAGCGCCGCGACTCCGGCAGCATGCGGAGCAGCCGCACTAGTTCCGAAGAAGTTGGGGAAACCATCCGGCAAACCAACGATAGCCTCATAATCGTTCCCTGGCCCTTCCGGGAAGAATGTTGTGTTAACACCATCCACCGCTGCGATGTCCGGCTTCTTGCGGATTTCAGGATTGGCCAGCCGGTTTCCGTTCTTGTCGAACACGATCGTGGCCGGACCGGGTGAGCTGAAGCCTTCGTAGGCTGGCGTGAAGCCGTCAAATGCCGGATCAGTGTCGTAGACGTAAGCAGCGACGCCATTAGCTCCGCGCGCTGCAGGATGTCCAAAGGTAAGGGGGGTCTGCGCCGTTATCACACCATTGAAATCAATCACATTGCCAAAAGCCACATACTTGATGCGCTTGGCCAAGTGGGTGCCCTTTCCGGTTCTGGCAACTACCATAAGCAGCTCGCCAAAGGTGCCGGGGCCGCCGCCCGAGTTCAAAGCAAAGAGCTCCAGAGGCTGGTTGGTAGCGAAGTTATCGTCGCTGACGGCAAAGACGAAGTTCCCTGTGGCTGGGTCAAAAAACAGCAGGTTCAGGTCGGTAGTAATTCCAGAAGGGCTCAAATCGAAAGGATCATCCCACTGGAAAGAAAAAGCAGTACCGTCGGCAAAAGCAAAATCTTGCGCAATGTTGACGCCGCCGGTGGCATCAAAGTTGTGGAACCCGCCGGTGGTATCAATGGCCGCAGGAACCGTACTCAGGTTCACGCCCAAGGCTGCCGGTGAGATGGTGCGCGCGGTTGCATCCGGAATAATGCGAAGGTCGGAGGCATATCCCTGTTTGGCCTCATTGCCGGCCGATGAAAAGTATGCCACTTTGTGTCCGGGCAGAGTGTCGCTGGTGGCGACGTCATCCACCGCCCGTGCCAGGATGCCATCCGAGAAAAACGGCTCATCAAAATACGCCACATCATCTACGATTACATCGGCATTGCAAGCCGGATTCGTACGAAGTGTGCGAATGTTGTTGGCGAAATCTACCTCGCTGCTAAACGCGGTGGCGAAGCAGAGCGAAGCATTCGGCGCCATGTCGTGCACGATTTGCGCCATACCACGGCCTTCATCTGTGCCCGGCCCAAATACCGTGGGATCGAGTTCGATAAGAAACTTGAGGCCCTCGCCGCCCGGAATCGCGGTTGTATTCGGCAGGTCGCCAGTACCTACGTCGGTCAGGGCCGTGTCGGCTGCGCCACTGGTGTTAAAACTGTCGGAGAGAATGCCCACGGTAATGCCATCGCCGTTGAAGCCTCTTTTGTTCGCCAGGTCAGACCGCAATACTACTGCTCCCTGCGAAGTTACCAAACCAACGTGGGTCACGGCGCGATGCGCAAGATGCAATGAGCTCACACCCGATGTGTGCGCAAGTTTTTCCGCTCCAGCAACTGGAAGATACGCGGAAATGACGCCATTACTGTACGCGGAATCTATCGCAACCACAGACCCGCCCGCGCCATTGATGAGGTTTTTAACGTTTACCAGCGAAACGCTCCCATCAGCGTATACGTTCGTTAGGACTCGGTTCTGCGCATCCACATGAAGGCGGAAAACCCCTGTCGCCTTTTTGCCGCCTGCAACGCGGAGTTTTGTTTCGGCGTTCTTTAGATTAAGGCCGGGGGTAGTGCGCTCAAGTTCAATAAGCTCCCGCAAGCCGGACCCGGCATTGGCCACAGACTGCGCAGAAACAGGTTTCACGGCAAACACAAGCATGACCACGGCAGCCAGCGCCATGGCCATTCTTAAAGGAAATTTGCGCACAAGAACTGGGATGGTTTGCTTCATAAAATGTTCTCCATTCTTTGTCAAACCAGGCGGTCTCGCATATGCGCGGATGAGACTTGCTGCCGGAGGGTCTTGGGCTGCATTACCTCGCACGGATGAGTTTTTGTGGCCATCCTAACGCGGATTGCTGGTTCGTAAGAGAATAAAGTCCTTTCATTCTCTGGGATAAGGTTAGGGTTTCGGGCTTGGTGTGACTTGCTTGGGACGACACCTCTAGCCCAGCTGCAAACCTGAGCTGAACAGAGCGCCCCAAGTATAACTGAAATTTATGGGGTTAAAACAAAAAATCTAGTTAGCTTTGGCCAGCAAAAAAACGGATTCCCTCTCCCCTTTTCGGAAAATAGAAAGCTTGGCGTGGATGGAAAATATTCCGTTCCTAACCTTGGCGCAGTTGTGACCAGCAGTCCCCAACCGGCCTAGGGTACTGTCCACCCGAAGCCCAATTGAAGCAATTAACGTTAAACTAAAGACCCCATTCTAAATAACTGAAGCAAAACAGCTTATTTTTCATTTTTAACCTTCTGTAACCGTTCCGACACTTCCAGATTAAGCCAGGTTGAACCATCCTGCCTCGATACGCGACGGCAAGTTGTGTCCAGGGCAAAGGTTTCTCAAGTCTTGAAAACAGTTAAAAAATTACAAAGTCAACGGAGAAAAACACGATGAAGAAAATAATAGTGACGAGCGTCGCCGCCGTTCTCGGCGTTTGCGCTCTATTTGTGGGGCGTCCCGCATTAAAGGTGCAGGCTGCTCCCCCAGCCGATCCGCACGCCGGCTTCACCCAATACACCGATACTTACAAAGTTCAGCATCCTTTTAACCTACCCGAATCCGCCAGGTTTTCGGTTACCGCCGGTCCCACGTACAACGCGTGGATTTTTAAAGGTGACAAAGGCTTCACATCTACCACCAAAACTGGCCCTCGCACAGAAATGCGTTGGAACCTCGATTGGACGGTTAAAGAGCATATGTGGGAGGCCGACGTAAATATTGATCCTGGTTCCCAGGGCAGCGCCATCATGCAGGTTCATGCCACCGCGTGCGCCTGCGAGCCCATCTACGTGCAGGTGCTTCCCGGCGGAAACCTGCGCAATGACAACGGATCCACGATCATCGCCCCTGCCATGTGGGGCAAGTGGTTTCACATGCTGGTTGCCTATGACCCGGTCAGCGGCAACGGTCGCGTGTGGATCAATGGCAGCCTGGTGCTGACCCGGCACGATCCTCATCCGCTCTCGACCGTCTGGTATTTCAAGAACGGCGTGTACGGCATCACGGGCGCCAAATCGGAAACCCATTACAAGAACTTCAAGTTCTGGACCCGGTAACAATCTCGTTTGGTTTCACTGAATAGCAGTTTTCAAATTTTGCGTTTGACTCGTCAATGACGAACGCTTATTGTACGGGTCTCCGCGCAATGTGAAAACGTTTACAACAACGGAGGAAACACAATGAAGCAAGTTATCAAGAGGGTCGCCCTTGTCCTGGGCGTTTGCTCTCTACTCTTAGTGAACGCCAGTGCGGGCCCCCTCGGTCCAGGCAAGTGGACCGAGATCCATCCTGCTTTTACGGTGCAGAACCGGACATCCGCACCGTTGGCCCAGCGCTACACAAACGTGGGCGGGGTTATCACCACGACGGTCTTTGCCGGCGAGCAGCGCGTCGAGTTGCGTTGGGCCTCATTCCCCAACGAACACACCTTCAACCAGTTTGAAGCTGACATGATGTTTGACGCCGGCACCCAGCACACGGCCATCCATCAGATCAAGAGCAACACGGCGCATGAGCCTGTCTATCTCCAGGTGAATACCCCGGGCGTCATCCGCAACGGCGTCGGTCCGACAATAGCTTCGGGTATGGCCAACAAATGGTTCCACGTGAACTCGGCCTATAATCCTGCGACCCGCAAGTTTTTCTTGTGGATCAACGGTTCCCTGGTGTCGTCAGGAACCCATAACAATGTGGGCTTTGATTTCTATTTCAAGAACGGAACCTACAACAATGGTCTGCCGCCGGGCGGCAGATCGAGAGCAATGTTCAAGAACATCCATCACTACATGCAGTAAAACTACATGCAGTAAAAAAGGAGCACAGTAAACAATCCTCCCCCGTTACTTCAATCCTGGCCTGCCCTCTTGAGGGGGCAGACCAGATTTATGAATAGCAGCGAGTCATCATTATGATCATCTCTTCGACAGATGAGTTAATAAAAACTACGTTTGCGAAAGTGTTCAGCTTTGTATTTTCGAGGCACAGTCGTCCTCTGCTGGGCTGGCTTGCAGTTTGCAGTTTGGAGCTGGTAACTGTTTTTGTGTTGTTGGGATGTTCAGCATCGCAATCTGAAAAGCCGAACGTCAGCCTAGACGCGGCTACCTTCGCCGCGCCTACCGAGTTGACCGCCGCTCTAGCCGACCCCATCAACATTGATTTGAGGTGGAAAAACAACGCTACCCATGCCGCCGGCTACTTTGTGGAATACAGTCCCAATGCCGACAATGAATTCATCACCATCGCCGCAGTTCCTGCCAGCGAGGCCAGGTATCGCCATCCCAATCTCATGCCGCAGACCAGGTTCATCTTCCGTGTGCTCCCTTTTTTTGGAGAAGCTTCCAACATCGCCGAGATTACGACCGGGAAGAAGGGATCTCAACAAGCTCCCCGCAAAGGCATCAAAACTGGTCCATCATCGGCACCAACAGAAACCAGATATTCCGTCAAGTCTGCCTCAACTCTTGCTCAGGCCGCGCCTACGGATCTGAAGGCAACACTTGTTCCACCTGCCGGGGTAAAGTTGGAGTGGAAAGACCATGCTAAGGATGAAGATGGGTATTTGATTGAAATCAAGTCAGACCCAAATTCCGACTTCAAAGTCTCTTCTTTTTTGGATCCGGGCACTACGTCGTTAATTACCTATAACCTTCCTTACGAAGCCAAGTTGTCTTTTCGAGTCCGGGCTTTCTTTTACGGTCAGCCTTCCAATCTGGCTGAAAAGACCACAGGGCGTGAACCATCGGATCAAACCACTCAATCCCAGCCGTCAAACAAACCCTGAAAACCGGGTGAAGCTTCTTAGATTGGACATGGCTTGTATCAATTCCACAGTAATATAATTAATGTTTTCAACATGTACCGAATCCCGAGTTGTTTCTATTTTTGTTCCGTGGCTTTTTTCCTACTGGCTGGCACTTCTGTTTTTGTTCCGCCGGCGAAAGCACAGATCAACTCTGGCACCTTCCTATCCTCGAACGAAACAGAAAAATCTTCTTACACTTTAAGTGGCACGGTTGTGAATTCTGTGACCGGAGAACCGGTCAGCCGGGCGTTAGTGCAGATCAGTTCGAATCAGGCGCCGGTATTTCACCCACCCATGGGGGAGGAGGACGACCCAAACGCCTTTGACCCCGGTTACCGGCAGCGCACAATGCTTACTGATCGGGAAGGCCGTTTCAAATTCGAGGGGCTGCCGCAGATGCGAACAACCCTGATCGCGAGAAAACCGGGCTTCTTCAATCAACAGGAGCTGAATGAAGGCTGGCCTCGGGAAAACCACGTTGATGTTGGCCCGGATGCGCCTGCTGTGGTCATAAAACTTATACCGGAAGCGGTGATTACCGGACACGTTGTGGATGCCAACGGAGAACCGCTCGAAGGGGTGATCATAAGAATCAGCGGCTTGCTTAGGGCAAATGGCCGCAAACAGTTGCAGGCGCTACAGCAGGAGCAGGAGCAGCCACAAACCCTGGGCACAGATGAAGACGGCGAGTTTCGCATTGCCAACCTGGCTCCTGGCACATACTACCTTGCCGCTGTTCCTTACCCGATCCGCGATCAGCCCCAATTTGCGAGCAATCCGAATGTTGCCTATCCGGTCACTTATTATCCCGGGGTTGCGGAATTCTCCGAAGCCGAGCCCATTCGACTTGCGCCCGGCCAGCACGCGCAGATGGATTTCACGCTTCGACAAACACCAGTAGTTTCCGTTGCCGGCGTGATCACCGGCTATCCTCATGGACAGGAAGCGGACGTGCAATTCCTGAATCAATCTGGAGATGATGTGGCTCTCGAAAAGCAATTTGATCCGCAAACCGGCAAGTTCGAGGCGCGGATTGTCGCAGCCGGTCTTTGCACCATCAAGGCTGACGCCAAGGACACTTTCGAGCGTCTACTGCATGCAGAGCTCACAGTAAGCGCAACCACAAACGCAAAAAACCTGCGCCTCTCGTTGACGCCGGCACTATCCATTCCCATTGTGGTACGCGTGGAAACAACCAAATTCCAATCCGAACCCCAAATTGAGGGGGTTGGCACCATAGGAGGCAGCGTCGTAAGGGTAGGCTCTGTTCCAGCCTCCGTCAATCTTCATCCCATTGACATTGGCCATCCTGATCTTACCGCCAATGTTGAAGGCGGGCCGAGAAACCCGCTGCTTGTGCTGCGCAATGTCGAAGCCGGCAAATATAAGGTTGAGGTGGTTCCCAACAATTCGAACGATCTTTCCTTGTATGTTAAGTCTATCCAATACGGCGGCGCAGACCTTTTGCGGGAAGAGCTGACAGTAACGCCGGGCCAATCTTCTACGATGGAGATCGTACTGCGAGACGACAGCGCCACACTGAGTGGGACCGTGCAATCGCAGGAGAATGACGGGCAAGCGGCCGTGTTAGTTGTTCCCGACTATGCCCCGCTCGATCCGAAAATGACTGTTGCTGACGATCACGGTGACTTCCAGATTGATGGACTTGCTCCCGGTGAATATAAGGTGTTCGCCTTTGACCGTCTGGATGGACTTGAGTATTCCAATCCTGATGTTCTGAGCGAATATGCCTCCAAAGCGGCCCAAGTCAGCCTTCAGCCCAATGAAAAGACAACCGTCAGAGTTGGTCTGATTCCAAGAGGAGAGTAATCAGCTTGCTATCGAGATCCATTTGTCTCTTGTTTCTCACGCTTGGGCTGGCTGCGCAACAACCGGTTACGCCTGCGCCTGCTCCGGCTGCACCGCCTTCTGCTGCACCAAGTGGCTTTCAAATCAACGGCACTGTGGTCCACGCACTTAACGGTGAGCCCATTGCAGGCGCAGAGGTCGTGATTGCCTCCACCAGCAACCCAAATCAACTCCAGACCGCAGTTTCGGAAGCCAATGGGCACTTCTTGTTTAAGGACGTTGCTCCCGGCAAATATACCCTGGCGGCAAAGCACAGGGGATTTCCGCAGCAAGCGTTCGACGGGCACGGCCCCTTCTCTACAGGCATCGCAGTCGGACCGGAGAAAACCTCAGAGAATATTTTGTTTCGTCTCAAGCCTGAAGGCTCGATTTCCGGAAGGGTCACGGACGAGCAGGATGACCCGATACGTAACGCCGCGGTCATGCTGTTCGTTCGGCATTCCGATACCGGAGAGCGTACCACCGACCTCAGCATTCACGGAGCGACCGATGACCAGGGGTCCTACCACTTCGGCCATCTTCCCACGGGGACCTATTTCGTGGCCGTTTCGGCCAAACCTTGGTATGCGTACCACGATCCCTCGGGAAGCAGAGTGGCAAAGCTTGCCACAACTGACAATTCTGAACTCGATGTCGCCTACCCCATCACGTATTACCGGCAGACGATTGAACCAGAGGCGGCCACACCTATTACCTTGAGCTGGGGCGACCACCTCACAGCAGATATCAGCTTACGGGCCGTGCCCGCTATCCATTTGCGATTGAGCAATCAGAACCCGAACTCATCTCTTGGGATCGAGGGAGCAACGTTAAAACAAACTCTGATCGGGGGCAACGTGACCTTTGTGGAGACCCAAATTGAGAACATCTCCCCAAATGTGATTGAGATTTCCGGCATACCTCCGGGCCGTTACGACATGGGTGTGGAAACATCGAAAGAGAAAAATGGAGGGATAAGCACAAACTCCCGGCACCAGACCTTGAACGTACAAAGCAACGGCGCCGTGGATGCCGCTGCCGGCTCTGAACTCGCGACTGTCACCGGCGCCGTGATATTTGACGACCAGCACAACCCTCCGCAGGAAGCATCGCTTCAGCTTCACAACCGTGAGTCCGGCCAGCAGTTCGAGATTCCTGTCTCGCCCAAGGGAGAGTTTGATTCGCCGGAGGTCAGCCCGGGACACTACGACCTTATTCTGCTCAACTCTGAAGGGTTTATTTTGAAGAGTATCTCCGCCCTCAACGCCAAGGTGGTGGGCCAGTCGGTTGAAATCAGCGGCTCTGATCACGTCCAACTCGCGCTGGTAGCTTCCAAAGGAAACGGCCGGGTGGAAGGTGTGGTGCGACGCGACAACAAACCCATCGCTGGAGCGATGATTGTGCTTGTGCCGCAAGACCCGGCGAACAACTGGCCCCTGTTTCGCCGCGATCAGAGTGATAGCGACGGTACTTTCGAGCTATCCTCGGTGCTGCCTGGCAAGTATACGGTGCTGGCCATCGAGAACGGCTGGGACCTGGAGTGGGCAAATCCTGCGGTGCTGCAACCCTACATGTCAAAAGGTGAGGCCGTACAGGTGGAATCGAGCAGCAAAATCAGTCTTACCGTAAAGTGCTCCGTTGCAGATGGCAGCCCGGAAAAAGTCCATCCTGTGAAATAACCGGTAAAACTCAATAGAATCAAGGGTTTTTAACCTCTGAACCGCTTTTAACGTTAATACTCAATTAACAAAAATATTACATTTAAGTGACAAATCCCAGAACTTGCCTTTTCTATACTTCTCCCGCCACATTGATTTGAATGTGGGTGAACTTTTGATGAGCGTAGTTCCGCGCGAATCAAAAGGGAGGCTATAGCAGCCGCGTTTTGGCTGCGGAGCCTTTGGCTGTAAAGATGTTGAGTAAATAACTCGTCTCTTAATTCGTCAGGGAATTTGAGACAAAAAAGCGCTGCATTAAGTCAACTCGACTCCATTTTGTTCCAGGCTTTTGTACGTTGTCCCAACTTTTGTCACGAGGAGAATCTTAAGATGAAGAAACTTGTGTTAGTTGTTCTCTGTGTATTTTGCTTTGGCATGTTGTGCTCGGCTGCCGATAATGACGATAGTGTTTTCTTCAGGACGAGTCTGAACGGCCTGAATGAAACGTCGGTTGGGGGAGCCCCAATCAACACCCCCGCCACGGGCACATTTAAAATGACCGTTCACCCGGATGGCACCGTTACCTTCACGCTTACCTTTAAGAACCTGACTTCCATGCCCCTCTTTTCACACATTCACTTTGGCTTTCCAGCCGAGTCGGGGGGTGTGATGGTCTTCCTGTGCGGTGGCGACTCCCAGCCGGCGTGCCCTGCAGCCACCTCAGGGACGATAACAGGTACCATCACTGCAGCGAATGTTGTTGGCCCTACGAAACAGAACGTTACAGTCGGTGATCTCGTTACTGCCCTGCGGTTGGTGGGCGAGGGCGCGACCTATGTAAACCTTCACACTACGAATTTCCCTGGTGGTGAAATCCGCGGGCAGGTCCACTTTGCCGGCCGGCATGATTAAGTAAAGTCTTTTGTCTCTCTTTCACCAAGCCTCGTCTTCGGACGAGGCTTTTCTTTTACATTTCACTTTTGGGTTCAATTCTTAGCAAGGCCCATATTGGGTTTGCCGTAGCGGTCGACTTCGGCGAGAATAGAAGTTGCTCGTTACGTATACTTTGCATGAAGATTTTTACCTTTGACACCACGCTTCGCGATGGAAGCCAGGGCGAATCCATTTCCTTCTCCCTGGAAGACAAGCTCCTCATCGCGCAGATGTTGGATGAACTCGGTATTGACTACATTGAAGGCGGCTGGCCCAGCTCCAACCCCAAGGACAAGGAATTTTTCGTCAAGGCACGGGAGCTGAAGCTTCATCACGCCAAGCTTACCGCGTTCGGCTCTACTCGCACGGCAAAAAATACCGTGCAAACCGACCCAAGTGTTCTTGGATTGATCGAGACCGGCACGCCCGTGGTTTCCATTTTCGGCAAGAGCTGGGAGCTGCACACCAGGCGTGCGCTGGGCGTCACCGAAGAGCAAAACCTGCAATTGATCTCCGAGACTGTGCGCTTTCTTAAGGAGCATGGCAAGGAAGTCGTCTACGACGCCGAGCATTTCTTTGATGGATATAACGCCAATAAAGATTTCGCACTCAGAACGCTGGAAGCTGCCCAGAAGGCTGGGGCCGATGTTCTCTGCCTGTGCGACACCAACGGTGGAACGCTTCCCGGACGAATTGCCGAGGTTGTGGCCGAGGTCCGCCGCCGATTCGACGGGATCATCGGTATTCATACGCACAACGATTCCGACGTCGCAGTGGCCAACACCCTGGCGGCCGTCGAGCAGGGCGCCACTCACGTCCAGGGCTGCATCAACGGATATGGCGAGCGCTGCGGCAATGCCAACCTCTGCTCCATCATCGCTAATCTGGAATTGAAGATGGGATACCAGGTCATCGGCCCTGAAAAGCTTGCCCATCTCTCTTCCCTGGCCCGCTCAATTGCCGATGTGGCGAACCTGACCCCGCGCGGTGACCAGCCTTTTGTCGGCAAGAGCGCCTTTGCGCACAAAGGCGGCATCCATGTCAGCGCCATTCTCAAAGACTCTGCAACCTATGAGCACATCGCCCCGGGTGCCGTGGGCAACAGCCAGCGCGTGCTGGTGAGCGACCTATCGGGACAAAGCAACATTCTTTATATGCTCAAGCAGCGCGGCCTGGAAGAACGTCTCAGTGAAGAAGGAAGACGCGAACTTCTGCAGCGCATCAAGCAGATGGAATTCCTCGGCTATGAGCTCGAATCGGCAGAGGGTACCTTCGAGTTGCTGGTGCACGAAGCCTTACACCCGGAAACCCACTTCTTTAGCGTAAAGCACTACGAGGTCACCACCAAAGTGACCGAAGGCGGGCGCTCTTCCTCGACGGCCAGTGTTACTGTGGAGCACGAAAATCGCATCCACACCACCACCGCTGTGGGTGAAGGCCCGGTGCATGCGCTTGATCTTTGCCTTCGAAAATGTGTCTCCTCGCTTTACCCTCATCTCACACAGGCCAGCCTTACCGACTACAAAGTGCGTGTGCTGGATTCGCGCAGCAATACGGCAGCGAAAGTCCGTGTGCTGGTACAGTGGGCCCACGACGGCGGCAAGAGTTGGTCCACGGTAGGAGTCTCTACCAATATTATTGAAGCCAGTTGGAAGGCCCTGCTCGATGGCGCCCGTCTGGATCTCATTCGCTTGTCACAGAAAAACACTCCCACGGAAATCGCAGTGGGAGAGCAGCCGTAAACCGGTCGAAAAATTGCATTCCTAAACAAATCACCCCACGAACGTTACTTCGTGGGGTGGCTTGATCCCATACTGGGAATTCTGAAAAAGATTAATTAGCGGTGCCATCCTGAACCCGAGGAGTGCGAATCGCTGCGCCCGCTCGGTTGGCTGTGGCTACCGCTATCATTGCGCGAACCGCCACCGGAGTTGCTGCTCCCACCGTGAAAGCTGCCCCCGCCTTCCGACTGACGTGGCGTTACGATAGGCTGGCTCATATTTAGGGGTGGCCGTGAAGAACCTCCTCCTCCCCAACCCCGCGATCCACCGCTGTTGTCTGAGGGAGTATTGCCCCAGCCTCCTCGAGTCGGCGCGGGTGAATCCGACCGGCTAGGGTTGCCGCCGCCCCATCCACGATTGTTGTTCGTTGGTGCTGGTGAGTCAGACCGGCCTGTGTTCCCGCCGCCTGTGGGTTGCTGTCCACCGCCCCATCCACGATTGTTGTTCGTCGGTGCTGGTGAGTCAGACCGGCCTGTGTTCCCGCCGCCTGTGGGTTGCTGCCCACCACCCCATCCACGATTGTTGTTGGTCGGTGCCGGCGAATCAGACCGGCCTATGCCTCCGCCGTTCGTGTGCCAACCACCACCGTTTCCATTGTTGTTTGTTGGTGCAGGCGAGTCAGACCGGCCCACGCCTCCGCCGTTCGTAGTACGCCAGCCGCGATCATTGATCCCGTTATTGTTGTTGTTCGTCGGTGCTGGTGAATCCGAACGGCCTGGGAAGCGCTGCCAGCCGCCACCGCTTCCATTGTTGTTCGTTGGTGCGGGCGAATCAGACCGGCCGACACCTCCGCCGTTCGTGTGCCAGCCGCCACCGTTTCCATTGTTGTTGGTTGGAGCAGGCGAGTCAGATCGGCCCACGCCGCTGCCTCCGTTTGTAGTGTGCCAGCCATTGTTCGTTTGAGCAGGCGAGTTACCCATCCTGTTCGTATCAGCCACACCTCTTCCGTTCATCGAATCTCCTCGCACCATTCCGGTTTGGATGGGCGCGAAGTGACCGTCCCGCTGAATAGCTTGCTGCAACTGCCCAGCCTGTACATCGAAGCGCTGTGGCGAGGCAGGTTGACGTCCGAAGAAGTGCCGGTCTCCAACACCAGGCAGCGTTGCCGGATTGGCCGCACGGTTGCTTGCCAGCAGGCTTTCCCGTGATGGAACCACAGGCAGATTTCCCATCATGAAGTGCCCGTCGTGGAACTGCTCCGCACTCACCGCGCTCGCAGCCACCCGTCCCGTTCCGAAATGCTCTGCCGGCACGCCGGAGAAGGCCTGGCGAATTTGCGGATTGTTCATAGCCCGAAGATTCGAGAAACCGTTCCCGCCACGTAACGGCGCAAAACCTTCGTTGCGCACGTTCGTAATATTGGTGATATTGGTCACATTGGTGATGTTGACCTCATTAAAGCGCGAGCCATATCGCCCATACCAAGGATAGAAGCGGTCACACGGTCCAATCGGCAACCATGCCACGTGGCCGAAGTTGAAACCGATGCCAAATCCGCCACCGAATCCGAAGAACGATACATAAGCCGGCGCCCATATCGGCCGGTAATAGCTGTAGACGGGTCCAGGCCACCATACCCACGACGATTCATAGAAGAACCAGCGTCCGTAGTGATACGGCGCCCAGCCCCAGGGCTCATAGGAAACCCATGTCCAGCCGTAATACGGCTCCCAGACCCAGCGGCCATCGCGATAAGGAACCCAACCCTGCGAAACTGCCGGTACCCACACTCGGCCATAATCCGGAACATCGTCCCAGTGCCCGTAGGCATCCAGGTCTTCAGATCCCACGTAGTAGCGGTTGGTGTTGCGCCAGCTATTGGCGGTGTGGATCAAGTTGTCGCGGTCATTATTGAACCGGTCCCAGTCGTCTTTTCCCGGGGCCTCGCTGATCTGGTACTGCGCGTTGTCATTACTGCCGCGCACCGTGATCATCTGTCCTTTTTTAACTTGCGTGCTGCCCTGAGGAGTAGAGATGTCTGCCTGCCCGTTGCGCACGATGATGCGCGTCTCATCGTTGCTGAAGGTCTCGATGCGGAAGCTGCCATCCTTCTTATAAGGATGGATAGCCGCATTGGGCGTATCAATCTCCGGCTCGGTCTCGCTGTCTTTAAAAACGGTGTAATTGACTATGCCTTGGGCCACTTGCACCTGGATTTGCGTCCGCGAAAGTGTGGAGATGTTGGCCTGCGTGCGGTTGCCCAACCGCACAATGTTGGAGTAATCCAGTTGCACCTCGGCGCGGGATTCATCGCCGGTTGAAATCTTGTCCCCGCTCACGATGGGCGCATTCAGCGTGGCCGCCGCCCAGTCGCCGGAATCACCGCGCTGGGTGGAAACGTCGCCGTGAATCAAGCTGATGCGGCCAACGCCCGTGTCCGTCTGGACCGGCGCCTGTGCATGTGCACTGGCCAGCAAGAGCATCATCATCACCAAAACCCCAAGCTCCATTAATCCGTTTTTCACAACCCACGCGCTTTTCATAATGTGGCCCTCTTTCGCGGAACCCCTCAAATTAGGGAGAATCCTCGCTTTCTATAAGGCACGTCTCATGCCAAAGCGATTCTGTTCGGATGATGTCTGCAAACCATTGACTTGGAAGGATATGAGGGCGCAACTAGAGACGCAGGTTCTTTCGCGCTCGCACGCTTATTGGTGGATTGCAACCACAGGTGGTGGATTTCAACCAGTAAACGCTAATAACCTCGCGAGTTTGCGGAGTTATAGATTAGTGTTTTCTCTTGATTTACCTCTCTGCCGGGGCCTTGTCGTTTCAGTTCCCTACTGCAGGAAGCCTATGCGGCGGACTAAATTAGCAAAGCGCGGGTCCGAATGCAGGCTGTCGAACATGGGATTGACTCTGAAAAAATAAGGCAGATACCTACTCCGCCGCTGGTAGGCTTTTTCCAGCCAGGCAAACGTTTGATCGCGATCTCCGAGACCGGTATAGACGATTGCTATTTCCACATCTGTCGGCGAAGCCGAAGAAGACTCCGATTTTAGCGCGGCGATGATGGCTTGCGCCTGTTCTGTTTTTCCCGATATGGCATAGGCATGACCCAGGAGCGCCCGGTAATACGAATCTCCTCGCGAGAGAGCGACAGCCTTTTGAAACTCGGCGATAGCCTGCTCATACATTTTTTTTTGCTCATAGGTCTGGCCGAGCCAGCTATGGGCCTCTGGGTAGTTCGGGTCCATCTTCAGCGTCTTCTGGAACTGTTCAATCGCAGCGTCGTACTGCTTTGCGAACAGGTAGTACCAGCCGAGATGCAGGTTGGGAGCGGGTGAAAGCGGATCAAGCTCGAGGAAACGGTTCGATTCAATGTGAGATTCTTCGGGGCGGTCCATTTGCATGAGATAGTGGGAGTACTCGTGGTGAGCTTCCCCGGAACTGGGATTCAGTTCGATAGCACGCTTAAATTCTTTCTCTGCGCCGGGCAAGTCCCAGTCGTCAATGAACCTGACCATCGCTAAAGACCCGTGGGCTTCGCCCAGAGTTTCATCAAGCTCTATGGCCTTCATGGCCGCCGCCTTTGCTTTTGCGGCCGATTCCTTTTGTGGTAATGGCGACCAGTGCATATAACATTCGGCCAGTCCGGTGTACCCCAGGGCAGAGCGTGGATCTTTTTCCGTGGCCTGCTGGAAATACCCGATAGCTTGCCTGGTCCCGTCTGCTGACCACTTCTCCAGATAGTAGAGGCCCTTCAGGTAAGCCTCGTAGGCCTCGGGGTTGACTGGGCGCGCACTGGCAAGACGGTTATCCTCCTGCGGCGTAAGCTTGATCTGGATCTCACTCGTAATGGCTCGCGCC
>Ga0207127_10022_pt1 | contig 30540 bp, 26 predicted proteins | sample Alteio_BWMinHeat_17_FD_153574 | JGI IMG/M metagenome (GOLD analysis project Ga0207127, IMG submission 153574) | Enriched cells from forest soil in Barre Woods Harvard Forest LTER site, Petersham, Massachusetts, United States -... | ecosystem: Environmental > Terrestrial > Soil > Temperate forest >...
CTTCTTCACAGTTTTTTATTAATGTTGCTAATAATGCATTTTTGGACTTTAAAGCCGAAACACCCGATGCGTTCGGTTACTGCGTCTTTGGCAAAGTCACCGATGGTTTGGATATCGTTTTAAAACTCAGCCAAGTTCCTACAACACAGCGATCCGGACATAGTGATGTGCCAGTGAATGAAATTTTGATTGTGAGCGCTGAGCAAATTTAATGGCCACGTATTTTATTTCGGATTTGCATCTTTCGGCGACTAAACCGCACTTATCCGCATTATTTTTAAAATTTCTCAGTGGGGATGCAAAAAAAGCCGATGCGCTTTATATCTTAGGCGATCTCTTTGAAGCTTGGCTCGGTGACGACAACCCTGATCCGCATAATATGGGTATTATCAATGCCTTGTATCATAAATCCTTTAATAACACGATGAAAAATAGTGTTGTTATAAAAGCCCGCGTTGACATAATTCAGGAAGTTCTGCGTAGTCTCGGGAGTCGCTTTATCATCTAACTCAATCGTGATGGCGCCTAAGGAAGTCTGTAATTTAACCATATTCATTACCTTTTTGTCCTCTAAAATAACCCTCACCCGCCCTTCGGGCACCCTCTTCCGACCCTCATCCGGCACTTCGTGCCACCTTCTCCCGTGAAACGGGAGAAGGAAATCTTAGCATAATGCTAAGTGTTAGATAAGGGCTAAATTGTGTACAATGGGCAAATGAATACTTCTCTAAAAACGCGTTTTGCCCCAAGCCCTACAGGGCTCATGCATTTTGGCAATCTTCGGACTGCTTTGTTTAATTATCTCTACGCCAGACGTTTTAATGGCAGTTTTTTACTGCGCATTGAGGACACTGATATGGGGCGCTCTGAAACGCAATATACCGATGCCATTTTGACGGATTTGCGTTGGCTTGGCTTAGAATGGCAAGAAGGGCCTTATCATCAGTCAGAACGCCAAGCGATTTATAATGATTATTACGAAGCCTTAGAAAAAAAAGGTCGTGTATATCCCTGTTTTTGCACAGAAGAGCAATTAGCGATAACCCGAAAGGTTCAATTGGCATCGGGCCAACCTCCCCGCTATCCTGGAACCTGCAAACATTTATCGACAGAGGCTGTTTTAGCAAAACGGGCTTCGGGGTTGTCGTTTACCTTACGGTTTGAAGTCTCTGATGGTGCAGTCGTTGAATTTGAAGATCTCGTGAAAGGGCCGCAACGTTTTGAAACCGATCACATTGGTGATTTTATTATTCGACGTAATGACGGTACGGCGTCATTTATGTTTTGTAATGCCTTAGATGATGCCCTATTAGGAGTGACACACGCCTTGCGAGGAGACGATCACCTGACCAATACGCCGAGACAGATTTTAATTCTACAAGCTTTGCAATTGCCTGCACCGCATTATGGACATTTTCCGACCATTTTGGGTCCAGATAGCAAACCTTTATCGAAGCGCAATGGTAGTAGAGCGATTCAAGATTTACGGGAAGAAGGCTTTTTGCCGTTAGGGATCTTAAATTATTTGGCACGTTTAGGGCATCATGATGCAGATCAAACGCTATTAAGCCTAGACACCCTTTGTGCGCATTTTGATTTATCACATATTAGCAGTTCCCCCGCGCATTATGATGCCATACAACTTAACCATTGGCAGAAGGAAGCCATGCACCGTAGTACGGCGGCGGAATGTTGGCAACAGATTGCGCCTTATGTGATCGATCATGTGCCAGAGGCGAAAGTGCAAGCTTTTGTAGAAACGGTACAACAAAACCTGGTGATGCCTAAAGATGCTTTGCAGTGGGCGAATGCGATTTTTGTAGATGCCGCGGCGCTGCATTATTCTGAAGAAATCAGTGGGGTTCTCTTCGACGCCGGAACTGATTTTTTTGAGCATGCGTTATCATTTATCAATGGATTGCCATCCTCTAAGATCTCGAGTGCTGGTCCGATATTTCCCGAGCTCGTAAGTGCTTTGCAACAAAAAACAGGCCTGAAGGGCAAAGCGCTCTTTTTTCCCTTAAGGGCGGCGTTAACGGCAGAACTGCATGGACCCGAATTAGCAAAAATGTTAGATTTGATGGGATTAGAATCGGCTAAAGCCAGATTAAAAAGAGCAGAAAATCATGTTAAAAATTTATAATACCCTGAGCAAGCAGAAAGAAATCTTTAAGCCGCTACAACCTGGCAGAATAGATATCTATGTGTGTGGTGTTACACCGTATGATTATTGCCATATCGGACATGGCCGGGTTTTTCTAATATTTGACGTCGTGATACGCTATTTGCGTTCTCTTAATTTTGAAGTGAATTATGTTCGAAACATTACAGATATAGAAGATAAAATTATTACAAGAGCACAAGAAAAAAATATTTCTTTTAGTGCGCTAACGGCTGAATTTATTCAGGCCATGAATACGGATTTTCAGAATTTAAATATTCTGACGCCAACAACAGAACCTCGTGCAACGGATTATATTCAGCAGATGATTGATATGATCCAGCAATTGGTTGATAAAGGATACGCCTATGTGGGTGAAACCGGCGATGTTTATTACGATATCCAAAAATTTGAGAGTTATGGTTGCCTATCGCATCGTGATTTGGAAGATCTCAAAGCAGGCTCGCGTGTAGAAATTAACGACGCAAAACAGCATCCTTTTGATTTTGTATTATGGAAAATGGCCAAACCCAATGAACCGAGTTGGGAATCGCCTTGGGGCCCGGGGCGCCCAGGATGGCATATAGAATGTTCTGCCATGTCGTTAGCACAGTGTGGCGAAACGTTTGATATTCATGGTGGCGGTCCTGATTTGAAATTTCCACATCATGAAAATGAGCGTGCGCAATCGGAAGCGGCAACCGGTAAGAAATTTGTGAATTATTGGATGCATGTTGGATTTGTGCAGCAAGATAAAGAAAAAATGTCTAAATCGCTGAATAATTTTCTAACGATTAGAGATTTTTTAAAGCATTATCATTCGGAAGTGTTGCGGTATTTTAGTATTATGAGTCATTATCGTAGCCCAATCGATTATGCAACAGATAATATTGATGCTGCGGGCAGAGGACTTTCGCGGCTGTATACGGCTTTGCGAGGAATCCCATTAGAAAAACCCGTTGAGAAAAATACACTGGGCTCCGTTATTCCCGTGGTGGGTCAGTCAATACAAGCACCTTTAGGTTCCTTCATTCCCGCGAAGGCGGGAATCCAGTCAATACAAGCATCCTTCGAACAAAAGTTTGAAGACGCAATGAACGATGACTTTAATACCCCCGAAGCCATTGCTGTATTATTTGAAATCGCCCATGAAATTAATCGTCACCGAGAGACTGAGCCTGAAAAAGCGATCGTGCTTGCGGCGCACTTAAAAAAACTGGGCAATATATTAGGGTTATTGTATAGCGAACCCGAAGCATTTCTGCAAAATGCCAGTGGTAAAGCAATTGATTTAGCGCTTGGTGACATTGAACAGCTGATTGCAGCACGCGATCAAGCTAGAAAATCTAAACAGTGGGCCGAATCCGATAGGATCCGAGACATATTATTAGAAAAGGGTATTTCGCTAGAGGATACTGCAGCAGGTACAACCTGGCATGTCATGCATTAGGAACGTGCACGCGAAATAACTTCCCCTTTTTTCGATCAATCAACTCGCTACGCTCAGACATTGGCTCGCTCAAAAGAGGAAGTCATTTCGTGCACGTTCCTTAGGCATAAGATAATTCTGAAATAAAACCATCATGGATGCATTGTTGAATAAACCCCAGTGTAACAGGGGGAATAGTCTCAGAATCCATTATTTCAGTGAGTGATTCACAAACATCGCTGAAATCGTGATTTTTTTGAAATAACGCCAGTATGATGGCTTGTGGTTTTGTGAGAGAACGAAACTGGCTTTGAAGTTCTTTGCGCCAGAAAATCCAAGTAATCGCTTCTTTTTGTTTTTTAGGTAATCGTGCTGCTTCTTTGTTTTCTATTGCTTTCCAAAGTTGTGGAATATCCCATTCAAAAGCGTGGACCTCTAAAGAAGGATGGAAACGAATCTTGAGATTACCCCATTGTTCGGGTGGAATCGATTTAAGATTGTCTAATGTTAGGGTGTTCGCATTTGCTGCATCTAAAGTATCAGCAAGCGCCCATTCAAATTTTGCCATTTCGGCCAGATAAGATTGTTTAGTATAAGTACTTTCTTCAGCTAAAAATTGTGCAAGATATTGGCCAAAATATCGCGCAGAAAAATGCTGAGAGGGGTATGCAGCAATGTATAAAAGCCCTAAGGTCTCGAATGCTTCATCACCCATTAAGGTATGCAATTTTGGAAAATCATTTTCGAGTATTTCCAATAGCCTTAAGCGATAACCATCGTAATAAATTTTTAGCCGTCTCGTTGCGCTAATTTGTGTTGTATCGACAGTAAGGCTTTCCATGGTATGGGTTGATTCAAGTTTGTGATCGCTGAGATAAGCTTGAAAAATATTTTGGACGTTGTATAAAGAAAAACCAATCATTCGAAATGACCCACCTAAAAATTTTCTGCTAAGCTATCTTTTTTGGTTTGCTTGGCTACAGGGGCAGTAGAGGATAGAACCTGATCCATTATCGCTTTTGCTTGGTCAAGTTCCGTTAATAATTCAGTTAAGGGCGGAATGTTATCATCCCGTTCGATCATGGTTGCAACCCGACCAAAGCGTTTAACGGCGGCAGCGTACAGTTGCCAAACCGGATCAACAATGGGGGCATCGTGTGTGTCTATAATGTGATCCACATTATTGGTATGCCCTGCAAGGTGAAATTGTTGGACGCGATCGCAGGGGATCCCTTCAAGGTATTGATGGGGATCAAAGCCATGGTTAAAACTACTCACATAAATATTGTTAATATCTAATAAGATTTTACAATCCGCTTCTGTAGCGATGGTGGCTAAAAAATCCCATTCAGATAATTCAGAATTTTTAAATGTGATATAGCTGGATACGTTCTCTAGTAAAATTTGTTGGCCTAAAAAATCTTGTATCGCTTTAACACGTAGCACGACATGCTGGATGGCTTCAGCGGTGTAGGGCAGGGGCAATAAATCATGAATATTTTGCTTGTTGATGCCTGTCCAACAGAGGTGATCGGATATCCAAGCAGGATTTACACGCGTTGCTAAATTTTTTAGTTGTTTTAAGTAGTCCCAATTGAGTGGATCGGTGCTGCCTATAGATAAAGATACCCCGTGCATTACCATTGGGTAATGTTCGCGGATCTGATCAAGGAAATAGAGGGGTTTCCCCCCGGGGATCATATAGTTTTCGGATAGAATTTCAAACCAATCGATTGGGGGATGGGTGTCTAGTATGGCGCTATAGTGATCCGTTCTTAAACCAAGCCCGAACCCTAACATAAATGCTCCATACTAGACATTCCATCGTTCACGGATTAGCTTTTAGCTTCTTCCTCTGTTGTCATGACATGTCCACCGGCTTTTGTGCAAGCTTCGGCAGATTTTTCCATCATCCAGCCTTTACCTTTGCACATGTTTTTGCCTTTACAGTCGTTGTTTGCTGATTTGCAGACACCGTGGCCTTTACACTTGTTAACGCCCATGCATTTTACGTCTGTACTGTCTGCAGTTGCTGCTGTTGCAGCAAATCCAGAAGCCAATAATGCAGCTGTGGCTGTCGCGAGGACTAGGCCTTTCATTCCTTTCATACCAATTTCTCCTTAAATGTCAAACTGTGATCACAATAGGTCAAGTCTGGGCAAAAGGGGTCAAGTCTGGGCACGGACAAATTATCCCTGGTTTTTGTTGAATAACAGGACTAATCAATAATTTGTCTGTGCCCAGACTTGACCCTTTTCGTCAGACTTAATCCTTCTGCAAGAATAGAATAAAAACAGGGAAACTACAACGAAATTTTTTTAGATCGGGGATAAAAAGATCGGAGATAAAAAAAGGGCAGGTTTTTACACCCGCCCTTTTTTGTTGCAAAACTAGCTGTGTGCTAGATTTGACTTCTTAGCTTTCAGCTTTGCAGCCGCTATTTTTTACAAGCGCATCTTTGCATGCTTGATCTGCACAGGCAGCCATCGCTTTTGCACAATCTGCTTCAGTCATCGTTGTTGTCGTTGTTGTTGTTGTCTGTTCAGTGTTGGTTGTGGCAGTGGCTGCTTGTGCAGCAGAAGCAAATACAAGTGTTGCAGCAACTGCAGTTAAAATTAATTGTTTCATTGGTAACTCTCCAAAAGAAAATGACGTCATTAGATTACGGAGCTACCCAAATAATCTGGGAACCCCGTGGTTATTGTCAGAATCTGCACTGGCTAACCGCGGTTTCCAATACAAATTTCTGATGCGTGCGTAGTTTATCATACAATGTTGAAGTGTCTAGTCTTTTTTTTGGCTATCGCTAAAAGAGGGTTTTTTAGGTCTGCGAGATATGAATTGCTGGGGAAGAGGGCAGCCTAATATCATATTTGTTAAAAGCCGTTTGGATATCTGTTTGAATGCTAGTTTGTAAACTAGTAAAAGATATTTGTTTGCCCCAAACTGAAAATTGTAGTTGTAGAGCAGCTTCGCCAAACTCTAGAAACAAGAGCTCTGGGGCGGGGGATACTAAGCACAATGAATTTTGTTTGGCAACTTCCAAAAGTATTTTTTTAAGCTTTTGCAAGTCTTCATTAAAACTCATATGTAGCTTAATGTCGCACCGACGGATGGGAAAGCGCGTTACATTTTCAAACTGAGATTTCAACAGCGATTCATTGGGAATGCGCACAAAAATATTGTCTTTCGTGCGGATTTTAACCGATAACAAATCAATTGAAAGTACTTCGCCCAAAGTATCATTATTAATACGCACGAAATCACCCACTTCAAATGGCTTTTCAACAATTAAAAACATCCCACTTAAAAAATTTGAAATGGAGGTTTGCGAAGCAAATGCAACAGCAGCGGTAACAATTCCGGCTGCAATGCCTGCGGCTTCTAAGAGCCCCGTTACATTGACGCCGAATGCGTGAAGCGGAAATACAAAAGAAAGCACAAGCCCAATATAAAATGTAATGCGGCGTAGTAATTGAGAGTGATGTGCCGAAAAATGTCTTGCAGATACTTTTCCAACGAGGCGACACATATACAGCGTCAACAGGATGCCGATAACAATATAACTGCTCAGCTTTAATATAAAAAAGAAATCGAAATTTTTTAAAGCATCTATAAAATTCTTAAAGGTGAGGCTGAGATCGGGTAGCGAAAATGGCATAAGATTATTCCCACATAAAAGAGCTAAAAAAGTTTTTAAGACCAGGCTTTACCATAACACGTGCAGGGCTTACCAATTGCAAATCGCTTAAGGGTAATGGGGGGCTTTTTACAGCCAAGGTTTCGAGACTGTCTGAATCTTCTTGATACAGATGCAAATGTTCTGTCCACAGTCGATTTTTTTTGTCGCTATAAAGAGAGAGATTGTCGAGGGGGATTTTTAATTCGTGTAACAAATTGGTTCCTTTTGTACGATTTTCAATCGATACTGGAATAATCGCATGGGTAGAATCTTGTGGCAGATCTTCTAAACGGGGCGAGCCGTGTATGGGATTGTTGTAACAGAGTTCTCCTGTCCGGGTACTTTTACCAAACCAAGTATCCGCTAAAGTTTCGGTTGCAAATTCGTCCAGTATGGTTGTGGGATGTCCAGCGCTGATTTGTATCCAAAGCGGGACACTGATATAAATGCGCAATGTTTCACCCAGCGGAATATAACAGGGGCGATCTAACAGAGAAAGCAAGGCGCGATCGGGTAGCGTTGGCTTAAATGTGATTTCATTGGATGTTTGTGCTGCAAAGGTTTTGAAGGGTTGTTCGCCTTCGTGATAAGTTGTGATATGCCATTTATGGTTAAAGCGATCGACACAGGTTACAAGCTGACCAATTTTAAAAAAGCGCGATTGTTCTTCTTCAATTAAAAAAGATCCCCACCATAATTCTTGTTCTGCGGAGAGTTCCCCATCGGTTGGCTGAATGAGGTTAGATTTTACCTTTTTTTGAATAAAAGGTAAATTTTGCAGTTTTTGTAGGAACCAAGATTTCATTTTTCCATTATCCATTCGTATGCATACAGGGTATTCGACAGCAACGTTGCAACCGTCATGGGCCCGACGCCACCCGGCACAGGGGTGATAAAACTTGCCCGTGCTGAAGCCCCTTCGAATTCAACATCACCGATTAATTGTCCATTATCCATGCGATTCATGCCAACATCAATCACTATCGCACCGGGTTTTATCCAATCGCCCTTAATGAGGCCGGGTTTCCCCGTAGCTACAATGAGCAGATCGGCATTTTCAACGGTCTTTTTTAAATTTTGGGTAAATCGATGGGCGGCAGTAACAGTACAACCTGCCATCAATAATTCTAAGACCATCGGTCGGCCTACAATGTTAGACACACCAACCACGGTCGCATCTATGCCTTTTAAATCGATATGGGTTGATTTTAAAAGCTCCATGATCCCTGCCGGTGTGCAAGGTCTCAGCCGAGGTTTTTCTTGAGCGAGCCGCCCTAAATTATACGGATGAAAACCGTCTACATCTTTATCAATTCGGATTTGTTCGAGCACGGGTTGGGTTGCAATATGATCAGGCAAGGGCAGCTGGATTAATATGCCGTCTATTGTGTGGTCATTATTTAGTTTGTCAATAAGCTTTATTAGTTCGGTTTGGGTGGTCGCAGTGTTGAGACGATAATGCTGTGAGACTATTCCAACTTTTTGGCAAGCGGCGAGTTTGCGAGCTACGTAGATTTCTGATGCGGGTGCAGCTCCAAGGAGGACAACAGCAAGTCCGGGTGCGCGTTTGCCCTGTGCTAAATAATTTTTAATACGTTGGCTAACGTGCTGCTGAATTTCTTCAGCAATAAGGGTACCATTTAGAATTTGTGCAGGCATAGCTGTCTCTCAAGATCTTTGAGCCGATGATAACTTGGACAAGGTCATCATAAGAGCATACGCCCCTAGAAGGCAATTTATTGATAAGGCAATGATTGCGATTGTGGGTAAGCAGCTAATATGGCACAATGGGCGTCACTATTTTAATGTAGTGATTGAAGACGACTTATCGGGGCATAGCGCAGTCTGGTAGCGCACCTGCTTTGGGAGCAGGGGGTCGTGGGTTCGAATCCCCCTGCCCCGACCATTATCCTGGCGCCCGTAGCTCATCTGGATAGAGCATCAGCCTTCTAAGCTGGGGGTAGCAGGTTCGAGTCCTGCCGGGCGCACCACAGTGCTAATGGTTAGAGACAAGAAATTAGAATTTGAAATGTTTTACTTAAGTTCAATTGTTCAATGGCGGACGTAGCTCAGTTGGTAGAGCCCCGGATTGTGATTCCGGTTGTCGCGGGTTCAAGCCCCGTCGTTCGCCCCAGTTTTTTTCCTTTAAAATCATAAAGTTATAAGCATTTATTGAAAGTGGCCAAAATTCCTTGTGGCCATTTTGTGGGCATCGGGCCAACTGACTTTTCGTGAACATCATAATTAAATCACTATTTTATATGCTGCATTTTTTTTACTTGATAATACCCTTGGAAGGGATTATCATCATAAATTATGCAAGATAAAAATCCTGAACTTGGCGCTATGGGTGCAAAATTTTTTGCCTACATGCAAATGAAGGGGCTAGAAATTGTCCATACGGGCCAATTACAAAAACCTTTTAGAATCTCGGCTCTGCAGGAGCGCAAATTACTCTATAGGCTTAATCGAAGCGGATTGATTTTTCGCTTACTTCGTGGTGTCTATCTTGTGCCTAATCATATACCCCCTGGAGGCTTTTGGCGACCAAATGACTATTTAATAATTGCAAGATATATGGCGTATCATAAGGCTAATTATTACATAGGTGGTTTAACTGCGTTCAATAGACATGGCTTTTCCACTCAAATTTCAAACCAATTATCTGTATACAATGATAAAGTATTGGGGTTAAAAGACTTTGGTGGGATTAAAATTAAATTTTATAAGATTGCTAAAAAATATATAAGTGGTTTCGATACCTTACCAATTGTATCGCAGGTGCAAACCGTTAATATAGCAAATTTAGCTAAAACGATTTTAGACGCCATTAATTACAATAAACGCTATCAAACGTTACCAGAAGCCTATTCCTGGCTTAAAAAACACGCTCATGATAAAAATTTTTTAAAAAACTTTATTGAACTTACGTATAAAACAGCTAACAATAATGCGACTAGAAGAATTGGTTATTTTCTTGAACAGCTAGGTGCAAATAAAAAAACACTCCTACCGTTATTGGAAAAACTACCATCGACTAAAGGCTTGGTTGCGTTAGTGCCGAATGGCTCACGCCAGGGGAGAATAAATAAGAAGTGGGGGATTATTGACAATGCTCAAAATCGTTGATGATATGTTGAATTTTTTTCAAGAAAATAACGCGTTTATTACGGCTGTTCAGTATACGGCAGCTAGATTTAAGTTTTTGGATGTGTTGGTAGAAAAAGATTTTCTTTGTTCGTTGATTCTGAAATATCTATATGAAACGGATGATGTAACGCTTATTTTTAAAGGTGGAACACTTCTTAGCAAGGTGCATGCTGATTTTAATCGGATGAGTGAAGATTTGGATTTTATGATTCCTATGGCGCGTAATGTAGCACGGAACCAAAGAAGCCAGAGTATTAAACCGATTAAAGAATTATTAAATAATATCCATTTGACGTTACCAATATTTACAGTTAAACAACCGTTAATAGGGCATAATAATTCTTGCCAGTATACAATGGAGTTAAATTACAAATCTCACCTTACGCAATCCTATGACAAAATATTGATTGATATTGGGATGCGTGATGAATTATTTTTGCCCGCAGATAGTTTTAAAGCCAAGACTTTACTCATGGATCCTTTTGTAAATGATAGTATGGTCGAACCATTTACGGTAATTGGACTTAATTCACAAGAAACATACGCTGAAAAAACTAGGGCCGCTCTATGTCGCAGAGAATTAGCAATTCGAGACTATTATGATTTAGATTACGCAACAATGAAGGGCATCATTGATTTTGAAAATGAAGCTTTCCTGTCGTTAGTCAAAAAAAAGGTGCAACATGAAGTGTGCTTTCACAATTTTAAAGAGCCGGCGGTAATTCGGTATTTGCAGGCCAAAATTAAAAGTGAACTTGAGCCTACGCTTAAGCAGCATGGAATTGCTGATTTTAATCTAGATAGAATACTTGCACAATTAACAGTATTGTCGAAAATCGTCGTCAGTCCCACGACTGGGATGAAGCTTTGTTTATGAGAAGGAATAAGAAGTTAGGAGAATAAGAATGGATTTATTTTTTGAAAGATTAAAGACTGAGCGAGATGAGTGGCCTAAAATGCTAGTTGTTGATATTTTTCCTGAAAATGTAAGGTGGCAATGTTGGCATATTTGGGAAAGAAAATTCACTGATTCAGAGGAAGAGGCGAAAATAATTGTCAACATCATGACTCAGCATATAGGATTAAAATATTTAGCTCCGCAAAGCGGGGTTCATAGATTCTATTCTTCAGAATTAGAAAAATTCTTTATTAAAGGTCTGGATAATATTTCTGAGATGGATAATGTTAATTATGCTTTTTCTGTATTAGAATTGATGTGTCAACAAATATCTTATAATAATAAAACTCTTATCGTAGATATTAATAAGAGACTAAGGCTTGGAGGTATAGGTTATAAATTTATCAATAATAAACTGTTTTCTATTCAAGATGAACACTTAAATGATTCTTGTATTGTGCCTGCTATTACATTACTTAATAACCCTGAATTTTCTGAGGCATACGAATATGTTAAAAAAGCATATGATGATCTTCGGGGAGCTCAAAATACTAGCTTAGAGTCGGCAGTAGATAATATCCAAAAAGCGGCTGAATGTTTGTTGAAGAAGATATTTAGCAAATTAGACATACCTTATGGAAGTAAAGATACATATATGCCTCTTATACAAAAAGCTGCTGATAATAATCTGCTTTTGCCTTGCAATGGCGATAAGTTAAACCCATTGTTACCAAATATAAATGATACTTTAAAAAGATTAGGTGAAATTAGAAATAAAATCGGAGGGCACGGTAAAGTTCATGCTGGAATTACCGATGCGATGTCTAGATTGGCTATCAATCATGCAATGGCAGATATGTTGTACATTATGGAATCATATAACATGAAAAAAAATCAACCAACGGAGAAGTGAACTTAATTTAGAATCTCCTCAAATCCCATCGTGGGCATTTAAAAAGGGATCTATACTATTGATAGCATGTGATATAGTGTTTTATAGGGCAAGTGGCAAGACCTATAGAAAGATATTGAGTTAACATGTTTGACCGTAATTTTTGAGACTAGCTTTTTTAGCCACAATATAAGCCAGTTTTTTTGTTATAGTTTTTGTTAGGAGTGAAAGTAAATATGAAGGATTGGATGGAAGAAAAAAGTGGTAACATTATAGCAAGTGTTATTAGTGGAGTTATTGTTGCTATCGTTGCAACAGGTGTAAATTATGTTATTACAATACAAGTATTGAAGTCACAGGTTGACGATCTTCGCGTTAACCAAGCAGGCTTATCAAAAGATGTAGAACAAGTACAAGAAAAATATTGGCGTTTAGAAGGTTTTTTGCAGGCTAAACTAAACTACAACTTTAAGGCAATGGTTCAAATAAGTAACAAGAAAAAAATATCCCAAGAATCTTTTGCTGAGGCTCTCCCTATACTTGAAAACAAGCCCGCAGAAGCTGAATCTTATCTAATTCAACAACTACAATTTACTCCTGCGGAAGCAAAAGAAGTGCTAAAAGCCCCAAGGACTCAAAATTAATTAAAAATCTAGAAAAATGTCTGCTAGCACTTTCAAAGCCCGCAAGATTTTTTTGCTAATAGCATTTATTTGGGATTCAGTATGAAACATCCGATTACTAGATTTAAGAGTATGAAAATCGCATTGAAAGAAATAGAGCCTTTCATCCGAAATGGCATGCACTTACAAAATGGCAAACCATTCAAGAAGCTGGGTGACATGCGTTCACGAGAGATTTTGGCCAACTGGTTGCTCTGTGCCAGCATTAACGCGATTGACAAGAACTGCGAGCTAATGTTTTCCAGTGATCCGACTGGCAGTGATGGTATCATTCGAGATAATGTGACTGAGCAGACATGGATAACTGAACACGTATATGTGCCAAGGCATAGCACGATAGACTGTATTGATACAGAGCAATTAATTTTGAATGCGATTGAAAAAAAGCGAAAAAAAGGTGGCGTGGCTTATGCTGCTGGAAAGATACTGATTATACTTCTGGATGCAGATGCTAATGTGTGGTTCCCAAATAAAGTCGCGCGAAAGTTACCAAATCCACTGCTCTTCAATCAGGTTTGGGTTATCTCTCTGCAAATGGTCAAAAATGACGCGTATGAATATGGCGTGACTCTCTTGGATACCAGTTGCGGAAACGCACCAACTTACCTAGTGCACATCAACACTGATTTCAACTCGTGGGAGGTAAGTGTCGTTCAATAGTCGTATCGTACAAAACCGACTGAACCATCTAAACATTCTTTGGGGCGAGATCCAAACAAGCGGTAGGTTGTTCTTTAGGTTTTCAACTAATTAATGGGAATCCTTATTGAATTGCCAAATCAGTTTTTTTAAAGGTATATAATTGATTTGCTCTAGTCGGCTAGATCAGTTATAAGTGTAAAAAATTTAAAGTTTAAAGGTAGGTATCTCTGGCTTTATACCTTATGAGGGCAATTAAGTTGTTTGATTTTAATATAAATTTAAATACTGATCTTATTAAAAATTTGGATAGTAATAAGCTAATAGTTTTGGGGGCGGTCATCTTGCTGGCAGCATCGGTTGTTGCCACATGGGGATTCGCGGTACTTATAACCTTAATTTTAGCGCTTTTAGCATGTGCAAAGCTGCGTGCCTTCTATGTTAGAAAGAAAAGAGAACGGGTAGTTTATAAGTATTCCAACCTATTTTCACAATATCGCCATTTTTCAGAGCGTTTTAAAAAAGCAAAAAAAGAGGCAGAAAACCATTCTATGCTGTGTAAAACAGAAGTGTATGATAACATGTACAAATCACAATATGCTCGTGATCAAACCAGCCGTTTAATAAAGGAAAGAGAGACTATTGGGGAAGAATTAAAATTATTAGACGAACAAGCAAGCAAAATTATTTTAAGGGAAGATTATCATAAATTTAGTACACCACATTTTATAATCGAGCACCATGAGAAAGGGTCTTTTTCTTATTACCTTGCTATCATAGAGCACAAAATTAATTTCTTTGACAATAAACTAAGGGCATTTAGTGAACTTATTAAACACCCTATTTATTCAAACTGAGATGCTAAGATGGAATTGAGGCTACGCGATCCAGCGCATGAGGGGTGTATACGGAGGTTTTAAGCTGTGGCCAATTTGTGGCCATCAGCTATGCAGAGTTGTGCATTTTGGTGCGAATGTAGCGGGTTCTGCGGTAAATATTGTTAATAAAATCAAACACTTAAAATATGCGATTAGGATTGTGATTTCGGTTGTCGCGGGTTCAAGCCCCGTCGTTCGCCCCAGTTTCTTCCTTTAAAATCATAGGCTTATAAGTATCCCCTGAAAGTGGCCAAAATTCCTTGTGGCCATTTTGTGTCCACTAACAAAAATCATTGCGTAATTTTTGCGTAAACTGGAATCAAAACCCATATAAATTTTTCATTTGCAATATGTGCCGAAAAATGCTATATATTGCAAATGAAAAATGGAAATCTATACGAATTCGTCCAAAATATTCAAAGCCGAGGAGAATATACCTTTAGCTTTGAAGATGCCTTAAAAAATTTAAGTATTTCCCAGATTGCTTTGAGATCAGCTCTGCAACGTCTACAAACCAAGAAAGTTATTGTTCGTCTCCATGAAAAATTTTATTTAATTGTACCTGTGGAATATCGTAAAGCTGGAGCCTTACCCCCAACGTGGTTTATTGATGCTTTAATGAATCATTTGAATTGTGACTATTATGTGGGGCTTCTTAGCGCTGCAGCTTTACAAGGGGCTGGTCATCAACAACCGCAGCAGTTTCAAGTTGTAGTTAATAAAATTTTTCGCCCTATCCATAAAAACAGGATAGACATCCAATTTTTCAAGAAGTCTTATTTAAAAGATAATCAAAAAATAAAATTAAAAACCATAACTGGTTATTTGTGGGTCTCAAAGCCAGAAATTACTGCTATTGATTTAATTACGCACATAAAGAACGTAGGATATTTGAACAATGTAGTAACTGTATTAACGGAACTTTTAGAAAGATTAGATCCAAAAAAATTACTTGAAAGCGCTAAAGACAAGGTTCCACTTGCAATTCTGCAAAGATTGGGTTATTTATTAGATTTTTGTGGTGGAGAAAAAGTAACTTGTTTGCTTCATGAATGGTTGATGCAACAGAAAATCCAAATTATTTCGCTAAGACCCGATAAACATGCAGAGGGTGCAATCGTAAGCAAAAAGTGGAATGTACGAGTGAATGATATCATAGAGGTAGATGAATGATCCCACGCGTTGAACGGGCTGGTTTCTGTGCTGCAAAAGCCTTTTAATGAATATTCAAAAAATTGGTATAATTTGAGAGCATGTATTACTGATTTAGGTGGTAAAGAATATTATTCTAAACTGATTTTTCGCAAACCAACATGGGGGGAAGGAAAAATTAATGTTTGGTCGGCGGGGCATGCACATTTTACTCCTCGCTAAAGAGTCGGCAACTCCAATCTGCTACTATGCCAGTATCTTTATTTTCGACATATTTTTTGAAACATTCGGTGACATAATCAGCAGCACAATGCAGCTCGAATGCTTCTACGTTAATGTATTCTTGGAGCAATACAATTGTATATTTTGACTTTCCCGGAGAACCTGGATGAGTAATTTGCCGAGTTGCATGAGCTCGTACGCAGCCATTTTCATTTTCTAAAGTTAAGGCCATTAGTTTTTTAAAATGCATCCATAGCACTTCTTCATGAGTTGCTTTGGGTAACCATTCAGAAACAACAAAAACATGACCTGCCATTTTGATCCCCTTTTATCATCCATGCCGTAAAACCTCTGGCTTTAGCTGGAGGATATAAGGCATACTAAAATCTCCTAATGGACTATGGTCGGATAGACCAAAAGTTACGCTTGTGGAGATATGAATCTCGTTGGAGATTCAGCCCAAGAACCATCCCGATTAATCGGGAATCCTACCGCCTTTAGGCGGAGGAGGATGTCAATTGTCAATTACGCTCATATTCTCTTCCGCATAACGAGAGCCTAAGGCACGAAACGAAGTTAAGGCTTGATCCAGAATGCTCCATGCCGCGGGAGGCAGCATTAGCGTCGCCGCTGCCGCATTTTCCTCAAGGTATTGAAGATGGCGTGTGCCAGGAATAGAAACAATATCATTACCTTGGCGCAATAACCAAGCGAGTGCTATCTGTGCAGGTGTGGCATGGTTTGCTGTCGCAATTTCTTTTAACACTTTGACGAGTTTAAAATTATGATCAAGATTTTCGCTGTGCAACAATGGGATGGTTCGACGAAAATCTGATTGATCTAAGGAATTCGTTCCCGCCATTTTTCCGGTTAGAAATCCACGCCCGAGCGGGCTATAAGGAACAAATCCTATTCCCAATTCTCGTAGAGTAGGGAGAATTTTGTCCGCCACATCTCGTACCCAAAGTGAATATTCTGATTGAATTGCGGAGAGAGGATGTATAGCATGTGCTTTGCGAATCGTGGTTGGGCTGACTTCAGAGAGGCCGATATACTTCACTTTCCCTTGCTTCACTAAATCTGCGAGCACTGTCATCGTATCTTCAATCGGTGTGTTAGGATCTAAGCGATGCTGGTAGTAAAGATCGATATGATCCGTGCCTAATCTTTTGAGCGAACCCTCTATGGATTTTTTAATATGTTCGGGATTGCTATCAAGACCAGTATTGTTGTTGGTGGGGCTATATTTAAAACCAAATTTTGTCGCGATAATGACATCGTCACGTTTTACTTCTTTGAGCGCTCGTCCGATAAGCTCTTCATTAATATAAGGACCATAATCTTCAGCAGTATCCCAAAAATTGATCCCAAGCTCTAAGGCGCGACGGAAAATACGAAGACATTCTGCTTCGTCCGCTGCGGGACCATATGCAAATGACATTGCCATGCAGCCCAGGCCTAGGGAAGAAACTTTGAGGCCTTGTTGGCCGAGTGTGTGGTGTTGCATGCGTTGTTCCTTAAGGTGGCAAAACATTTATTCTATAGGACAACCGGTATTTTGCAAATGCCGATTTGGCTTGATGGCTTGATGTTGGATAATCCTGGTTTAAAGTTGGGGCAATGAGGACGGCAATCTTTTTGACTAACAAAATTTTTTCTTGTATGTTCTAAACGCTATTGGGACTAAAAAATTTCTCAGATTTTTTTGCATTTAAGATTCATTATGAAATATTCGATTACTAGATTTAAGAGCATGGAAATTGCATTGAAAGAATTGGAGCCTTTCATCAATGGTATGCACTTACAAAATGGTAAACCGTTTGAAAAGATAGGTGATATGCGTTCACGAGAAATATTAGCTAATTGGCTCTTATGCGCCAGTATTAATGCGTGTGAAAAAAATTATGACGTAAGGTTCTCAAGTGATCCAACAGGGGGCGATGGTGTAATTGAAGATAAGACGACAAAGCAGACATGGCTCACTGAGCACATATTTATACCAAGGCATAGTTGGATAGGTAATGTTGAGACAGAGCAATTAATTTTAAATGCGATTAAAAAAAAGCACTGCTTACAGACGTTTACCTATTCACGGGCCTATGTATTAAGAGATGTTGCCCAGAACAAAAAGGAAGAGCTGATGGTATAGCCATTTAGCATGAGTTTTGGAGAGGATACGTTTAAAGTTTTTCAGATAACATTAACAGAATGAGTTGTTAAACAAAATTGTTTGCTTATACAGCGAAAAATGGCCTTAAAGATGGACAGAACAACTTGCGCATACTCGCCAATCATTTTTTAGCTTGGCAAAAATTTGAACAGGATTACGGTATTCAACAAGATATTCCCAAAGGACTTAGAATATTGCATTATCTTGCGAATACCTTGCAAGATACTACTGCAAACGAACAACTAACCCAAATTTGCGCATTGAACATACCCGTTCCGATGCCAAATGTACCTGAATCAGGCCCTCGGTTTACAAGCCATGGTTTAACAAAGTGCACGAGCTGTAAAATAATTTTAAAAAATAACTACGTACTAAATACTTAAGTAATTATCTCGTATTGGATTTAAGAAAATAAAGATGTAACTTTATCTCAGAGTAATTTTTTAAGAAATGTTTATCAACGAGACTTAAACATTTTAGTGGTTAAATCTTAATAAGTCTCAAAAAAGGGGCGATGATATGCGAAAAAATCAATTAATGAACAAAGTCATGGAATTTGTTGAGGCTTACGAAAAAACGACTCAAGATCAGAAAACACGAGAAGAGCTTGTGATGGTGGTTGGAGAGACAGGTGCTGGAAAAAGCACCCTTATTAATTATATAAATGGGGTACCTTTAGAAGCATTTTCAGACGATAATGGGAACACCTATAGGCTTCGGGTAGCAGCAGGAGCGACTTCGCTGCATGGTATAGAGATTGGTCATGGTACTTCTTGTACGCGTCATCCTGTTGTTTACTCACCAGATCAAAAAGATTTTAGTTACATTGACACACCTGGCTTTGGCGATACGGGCGATCGTAAGACAGATAGAGAATCAGAAATAACCCAAGATGAAGCGAGAATCGCTCAAGATATTGCGAATGCTTATTTGAGGTACGCGATTACGAAAAGAGCGGCCAAGTTTAAATTAGTACTAGTGATGGATTATAAGGCTATTGAGGATCATCGAAGACCAACTCGTGCTTTAAGTGATCTTGAACGTTTTGTGCAGGCTATTGGCAGTGCTGATGCGGATGTTCTTGAAAGAATAAAAAGTGCAACTTGCATTGTAGTTACACAGCTAAAAAATACTGGTGCAGAGAATAAGGAACAAGAGGAAGAAATTGCACGTACTAGAAATCTAATAAATGGTTTATGCCAACTTAATGGTTCTGCTCATAACTGTTCATCTCTGATACAAGAACAAGAAACAAAATTAGCAGCTTTATTAGGGAAAAACACTCGAAAATCTCCAATAGAGCTTGTAGAAGAGAAATTAGCACTCTTTATAGAAGGTTCTCCAATGCTGTCAGGTGAGATGAGAAATTTTTTAAGAGGGATTCAAGTATCAGTTTTTACGAAACCTACACAATCTGGTGTTAGGCTAGCAGACGATGAAGCCAAACAAATTCGGGAGTTGGTTGAAACTCGCCTGAGCTTTGTTCCTATAGAAAACGCAAACATTGGCATTAGAGTATCAAAAGAAAATGAAAGCCATGTTTTAAAAGAAATAAGAGATGGTTTTTTCGAAATATCTCAGGAACTTTCTAAAAATCTTGATGAGCACATAAGAGAAAAACTGAAGATTGCCTTTGAAGAAATTCCGCTTACAATTGAAAAAGCAAGGGAAATAGAAAGCGCAATTAATCGCATAATAACATGCCCTGTACCTGTTCCTTTAAGAACATTTATTAATGTTATGTACGACGCATTTGGCATTTCAAGCGCTTCAACTATTTTTAAAAAATGCGAAGAACTTTATCGTCCTTTGAGCGTTCTGGTGAACTTGTTGCCTCCAAAAGAACATAGCGAATATCTTGAAAAAAACTGGATAGAAGAGCTGAGGCTTAAAGATATCCTAAATAAATATATGATCAGTGTCAGAGAATTATTGCGCGCGCCTCAAGTTGAATTTGGGGCAGGTAAATTAACCGTTAGGGGTTATTATATCAGAACGAGTCAAGTAGATGAACATATAAAATATTTTAGTGAAGAAAAAAGACAAATCGAAAACATTGAAATTCAGTCGCTACACGCTATCATCATTGACAGTGATTTAGCGGACACTAATCCTAAATGCGCAGGAAAACTAGATGGCGTGAATGTGTCGATGATAGCCCCAAGAGTGGTTGTTGATGGCAATAGAGTTATTAATTTATCAGGTAAGGATGGTACTGCGCCAAGTGTTCCAAAAGCTGATGATGGCGGCAAGGGCAAGGATGGAGACGGTGTAGGAGCGGATACCCGTGGTAATTCTGGTCTCAAAGGAAATCCAGGCACGGATGGCGCACCAGGACAATCTGGCGGTAATGCTGGTAGTCTTTTTATTGTTTGTGAAGAATTTTCTAATCAAGAAGGCTTAAGTGTTTGGCTAAAGGGTGGTAATGGTGCTCGAGGACAAGATGCTGGAAATGGTGGACAAGGTGGAAATGGTGGGAATGGTGGGAATGGTGGAAGTGGTAGTCCACCAGCCACAGGTAGTGTGGTACAACCGGGCGGCTCTCTTTCAGGAGCATGGGTTATACATGGTAATTCAGAAACAATAGATACTGTAACTAATCAAGGAGTTATTTTACATGGTGGACAAGGGGGGGGCCGGCGGAAATAGCGGTAAGGCTGGTCAAGGTGGCTTTGGTGGAAAAGCGGGAGAATGTCGTATTGTTGTTGCTAACCAATTAGCAAATCTGGCTCAACAATTAGTTGCTGGGGAAGGTAATCCTGGAGGCCAAGGAAAAGCCGGAAAAGCTGGAGGACCTGGAGCAAATGGCCAGAGTCCAAGTGGTACGTGGCGTTCGGGTGGAAAGAAACATAAGGATCATTGGAATCCCGGTAAAGGTGGAAAACATGGTCACGGGCATCCGACTCTTGTAGGCAGCATATTAGCACCTGCGTCTTTTGGCAGTATTCTGACCGATCTTTGTGCAGCTACTTCTCCTGTTCAAAAGAAACCCCAAAATGTTGCAAAAATTTTATTAGATTACAAAGTACTTTTAACTCAAAAAGCAAGTGAGCATTTAGAAATCATTGGAGAGCCTTTAGATGCATTTAATGAGCATTGTGAGGATTTACAAATTTCTGGCTTATTAAGAGTTAGCGTTAATGACGTTTTAGCAGAAGCAGGCACCTTAGAAAAGTACGATGCTCAGTTTAGAAGAGAAGGCGAAGTTGTAGATCTTGTCCCGCTTTATTATTCCTTGCTGGATAGAATAAAAGCAATGGCTGAAAGTCCGGATAGAACGCTCGAAGAACGTAGGGGTTTAGAATATCTTTTTGTTGCCATGTTAGGGAAAGTAGCCTCTCTTAATGCTGCTGCGGATAACTTGATGCCTAATAAGATAGAAAAACATGTAGAAAATCTTATTAGTAATTTTGAAACCCTAGAAAAATTAAAAGCAGATCAATTAAGAGAACATTATAGAAGACAATATCAAGAAAAGATAGAAGGCAGAATTGAAGAAGCAAAAAGACTTTTAGAACGACTCAAAAAAGATATTCAAAACAGGGAAGCAGAAATTGAACCTGCAATTAATAAATTAGAAGCAGAGGTGCGTCAAGCTAAAACAGTGGGGGATGCTTATAAATCAGCTTTGCAGAAAAAAGAGAAACAATTGAAACAAGCCTTAAAGGAACGTGCAAAGCTTCGTATTTTCAGCTTTGTTTCTCAAGGCATTGGCATGCTATTTCCACCCTATGGCTCAATGATTGCCGGTGTGGTTAATGCAGGTATGAATGTGGCAATAAACCCTTCGTTTGAAACAGCAAAAAACTTTTCTGATCAGACTCTCAATATGCAAGAACAGTTAAGTAGATTGACACGTAGAAGAGCGCAACAAGAAGTGGTTGGAATGGTATCTCCTTTCATCGGAGCAGTAATGGGTTTGTTAAATGAGCAGAAAGAGGGACAAGAGCAGTTGCAAAACTTAAGAAGTCAGATTGCAAAAATTAAAGAATATACTGACAAACTAGACGGTTACTTGAACAATACTGTACCAGATTTAGGTCATTCCTTGCAAAGGATGGTGCATGAAGCCGGAGATTTTCAAGGGGAGTTACAAGATAGATCTTTGGTTGCTTTAGAGTTTAGCAAGCCTCAGATCAAACAGTTTTTTGAAGTGATGAAGAAAAATATTGGAATTGTCCTGGAAGGGTTTGAAACACAAGCTGACTTTGTAGGTATAGCAACCAGGATGAACGAAGCACTCGATACTTCTGTTAAGATTTGTGTTCGAATCCAAAAGGATAGAGATCATATGGCTTTTGCAGATTATATAGCACATTTGCACACACCTAGGCTGGAAGCAATTGATGTCGGACTAGATTATAAAGGACGTATTACTGCATTAAACAATGAAATAAGCAAAAATGTTCTGCAAGCCGCATATGCTAGGATAGTTGATGCTATTTTACAGGGGGGATTTCCTTTTGCCGAAAAAATCTTAGGTGCCATCCCAAATTTAAATGCAAATGCACTAGATTGTGACACGATGACTTGTAATCTTCGTTCTATCAAGCAGAGATTGATAGAATATAGCGCTTCTCTTACGGCTATGGATCAAGCCATCTTCGAAAATGTTTTTGACAGAGAGAACAGTGCACCTTTTTTCACTTGGTCTTATGCGGAATATCCGCAAACAATAGGCTCCTTGCTGCAAGGAGAAGAGGTTTCTTTGACTGCGTATGCGGCAGATGCACCCTGGGATGCTGTAAAGTTCAATAAAGTAGGGATTCATTTAAAATGTGGTGACACAAAAGAACAAGCTGAAGTTGACAAGGTTTTACAACAAAACTTTGAAGTAACGCTAAGGCATAGTGGTGTTTCTTATTACAAACATGGAGGAAATGTGTATCAAATAGCAACTGATAAGCCTGTTATTATACAACACTCGTTTAAGATGCGAGCAGATAACGTGCCTGTAGAGTATAGTGGGGTGTGTAAAAAGATGACTACAGGTGATATTTTATTAAGTCCTTATACAACCTGGACTATAAAAATTAGCCCAAGGCAGTCTGCTACGGAATCAAGTAATCTGTGCGATAAGCTTAGAACAGTTCTCTCTAATCTTAAGAATCTTAAGCTAGATTTGAACGGTGAAGGAAGCCACGTTAGAAGTGAACACGTGAATAGTAATAACCTATGCTTGCCTCACTATTATCATTTAGTGCAAACCCAAGAACCAGCCAAAGAACTAGCCAAAGAAGCAGCAAGAATGCATTTCGATACCACGGGGAGTGCTCAAGAACAGCCAGCACTTACGGAGCAATTAAACAACCGTTCAATTTGTAAATAAGCGAGGTGAAACATGTATAGACGACAGCAACCAAATTATTCTTTCCCGGGTACTTCACAGGCTCCAGCAGCAGAGCCTACACCCCAATATTCATTTCCATCTTCGTCATCTTTTAGTGTGACAAGCTATACGCCCTCATACGGCAATTTTTCATGTAAGCTTCAAGGTTCATTCCCATTTTCGTCGTCTAGTGCGGCTACAGGTTATAATCCTTCGAACCTTTCGTTTCCTAGGGCTGCATCTACGCGCTCCGAAAAGCTGAATGCAGTTGACATAGGTGAACTTATGTTTGGAGCAACTAGCAGAGGATTAGAGTTGGGAATAGGAGCTGCCACTACGGGTTTTGTAGGCAAGTTTATTCCGGGTATTGGGGTTGTGCTTACAGTCTGTGGAATGGAAACGACAGCGGCTAGATATGACTATGAAAATCCTTCGCTATCTGAAGATTATGTTAGAATAATGAACCATCCTCTCTTACGTCAAGAAATCAAAGAGGAAATGGAAGATAAACTATTTCCTCTTAAAAAGCCTGTGGTTGTAGAACAGCCGGAAGTTAAAACGATGAGGCAATTCATAAAAGAAGATCCTAGACAGGCAGGTTATGCTGTAGTTGATGGCATTTCTTCTGCTTATTCGCTATTTTCTATGGGTTCTACGGCATATAGAAGCTTAAGACCATCTATGTCTTCTTCTCCTGCTAAACAACCAGCTGCAATAGAAGGCCATTCTACACTACCACCCGTAAATCAACGTGGTACTGTTCCAGAGCCTAAGGCAGTTTTTAATCCAGAATTACACAGTAGCCACTTAAATAGTTTAAATAAAACTTTTTCAAAAATGGCAGAGGATGCAGCATCTCGAGATTTTGGTGAAGTGCCTAAAAAATGGGTACCTGGTTTTAGAAATTTTAGTGAACGTTCAGGTAGACAAGGAATCCAATTTAGATTAAATGACCAAAATGGCAAAAAATCTGTACCGCCATTTTCTAAACCACCAACTTAAGTGGGATGTTATGATTATATTGGCAATATAAGTCGAGCGCCTTCAAAAACGTGGGTTGTTTTATTACGGAGATGGCTTGTGTTGCCAAATGTAATCTAAGAGTTTATGTATGATTTTTTTCTTCGTTATGATATTTATCTTGTTTGCTAGTTAATAAACAAGATATAAATAATGTCTTCTGTTTTTAGACACACCTATTTTTAGACTCTTGTATTACAGTATCAAAAAGCATACGCTACGTGATTGTTGTACATAAATCAGTAGGGACAAAAAAATGAGCACAAGGAGGTCTATAAAACAGAAGATTTTTGATTAAATGCTAATTATTTTTGGCGATTTTGATGGGGGTTTTTTATGGCAGTAGCGTTTGAAGAGCTTGAAAAAAAGGTCGAAAATGAGGGGGTGTTTGAGGAGAAGACACGTTGGGAATTAAGTAGTCAATTTTTAGGCGTTAATGTTATACCCACGGGTGCTATCGAAATTAAAAAAGGAAAGGTGCTGGGACAGGGTGCTTACGGAAAAGTATATGAGGGCAACTGGATGGGAAAAAATGTTGCTTTAAAACAGATCGATGAATCTAGTCCTGGAATGGAGGAGCGGCTTAAGAAAATCTACGATGAACCTTTAAAACCCGAGGAAATGAAAGTTAAGGGTATGGAGATTGTGCAATGGGAAATTTTACGCTCGTCGGCACTCTCGCATCCCAATATAGTACAGTTTTATGGAGTCTATTGTCAGGGAGATGCTGTTTATCAAGTAATGGAGCTATGTAGTGGCACTTTGAAGTCTGCTTTAGCGAATTTATCTTGGTCGTTGCGTTGGCAATGGGCTTTAGAAATTGCACAAGGATTGGCTTATATACACAAACAGGGTGTGTTACACCGAGATTTAAAAGCAGACAATATTTTGATAAGCAAGGATAACCGAATACGGTTAGCAGATTTTGGGTTAGCACAGGCTGATGCTTTAGCATGGCAATCCAAAGAACCTCCGCCAGTGCGTGCAGGACATCAAAATTCAACTTTCATGGCACCGGAACTCGTTGAATATCATTTTAAATTTTTGAATGCGATGCCAGAACCATTGACAGTAAACGATGCGCCAGGATTGGTGTTTGATCAGCAGCAAAAATTTTATATCATTTTTAATGATGGTTCAGGAACTATCAAAAAAACTGATGTTATATCAGAAGAGGTTGTAGAGAAGTTACAGTTAAGAGTTTTTTTTGAAAAGCAGGGTTCATTTGAAAAGCATTATTCGAAAAAAACTGTGTTTTTGGCGGCAGATAATGAGGTAATTCTTTATATTATATCAGAATATAATCAGATTGATATTAAAACCTTAAGCACAAAAGAGACAGAGATTTATGCTTTAGGCTTATTATTTTGGCAATTAGTGACAGGAAAAACACCGAGACGTTTGTTGAAAACAGATAAAAAAAGGGAGCAAAAAAAACAATATGATGAAAAAGTATTAGAAGATATGAAAGATGGTCAACGAGAACCCATTCCGGATGATTGCCCCCCCGAATTTAGAAAACTTATAAAAAAATGTTGGCGATTAGATCCTAATAAACGTCCTTCTGCTGAAGATATTGTGAAAGATCTCAATCACCTAGGCGATCAATTTCGTGTTCGTGCTAAGGCTGAATGGGCTAAATGGATTAAGCTGTGTGAAAAGATAGATGCCCTGATTCATCCTGCAAGATCTGAAATACTTAAATATATTGAACCTTATGTGACGAAACATCCAATCATGGAAGATTTGGATACCTATTGGAGCCGTTTAGAAAGCCAAGGTTATCTAGACAAAGAACCTAAAAAATTTGAAGAAGAAATAAAAATAAATAATGAACAAACGTTAATCGGAAACCCGCCTTTAGAATTAACTTCAATTTTAGAAAATTTTCTACAGGCCTCTGAGCGTTCTACTTTAGTTTTATTAGGAGAGGCAGGCTTAGGTAAAACTTTAAGCACTTATCAAATCGCTGATCAATTATTATCTCGTTGCTGGAAGTATCTTAAGAATCCACAGGGGATGATGCCTTATTATCCACTCTTGATTCGGCCGATGTTGAACAATTGGTCATATAGTGAATTAAGGAATGCCTTACCAAAGGCTTGTGACGATTTAAAGTTTTCTTTAACTGAAGCTGAGCTTCACCAAGCGCGCTGGTTAATTATTGTGGATGGTTACGATGAATGCCAAACCGATATGGCACCAGATAATTTACCCAAGCAACTTGGTTTAGAGCGTTTTCCGAATGCTAAACTGCTGGTCACTTGTAGACCTAACACTGTTCCAACATTAGAATTACAAAATCGCTTTGCTTTAAAGGATAATCTAATCATACGATACTTTTTGCCTTTTAATATTAAGCAAATGCTGGGATACTTAAAAGGAAAATTATGCTGGGATAGTAATATCCAGACTCAATATCAACAAAAGTTTCAGCAGACTCATGCCTTAAGGGTAGTGTTACGTAACCCATTTGTATTAAGCCTATTAGTACAAAGCTGGGAAACAGTGTCACAAAAAGATTTTAATCAATTAAACCGTTGGCAGATTTACCAAGGATTCGTTGAGCATTTGATAATAAATAGTGCTGAATTTTTATTATCCAAAACCTTAAGAAGTACATTACGGGGGGGACATTCAACTTTATTGGAAAGCTTTAATGCATTTGCAGCAGATATTGCTTTTAGTGCTTTTCAGAAAAAGAGTGTTTCTTTAGATGTAAAAACTGCTGCTGAACAGTTATCTCAAGCTCAGCTTTGGTTGAATTTAAAAGAGCAGGTTACAAAAGATAGTCAACAACGCTTTTCACTCAGGCAAAAACAATTAACTGAACAAACACAACGTCGCGCTTTATTAAATGAGCAAGATTATAGTCAAATTATGTGCTGGTGCCTACAACGGTTTGAAGCAGGCTGCCCTTTAAAAAATAAAATACTCTCTTTTGGCTTTATGCATAAATCTTTTTTTGAATATTTTATATCCAGAAGAATCGTTGATCTGAGAAGTAGAGGGCATGATGATATAGTTAAATTGGGGTTATCGTTATTAAATACCCGTTCCTTACAAGAAGAGCCAGCAACATTGCAATTTATTGCAGAAGCTTGGCAAGAATCTGAAACTCAAGTATTGAAAGAACCTTTCTTTGATATTGTAAGAGCTTCTCGTGGTAACCCTCAGGTAGCTCAGGCAGCGGCTAATGCCATTACAATCTTAAATTATGCAAGGGTTGCATTTTTAGAAATGGATTTCAGCGATATCCAAATTCCAGGAGCAGACTTAAGCGGCGGAATATTCTGGGGTTCAAATTTTAGTGATGCTAATTTAAGTAAAGCAAACGTTCAAGATGCTAACTTTAGAGGAGTAAATTTTCAAAATACTGATCTTTTTGAAGTGCAGCCAGGGGAACGGCCCTATTTTAAAGTAGGAGGTGAAGTTCAGGATTTCGTTTTTTCACCAAATAATGAATGTATAGCCTGCGCAACGGACAAGACAATTGAAATTTATACTGTGGAAAACCGTGAATGGGCGAGGGCTTTTAGAAATACAAGCGGAATTACGAGCATTGCCTGGTCTCCAACGAAGCAACTGTTAGCATCTGGAAGTTATGATGGTACTGTTAAAGTTTGGAAGGCCAAAAATGGGGCAGTATTTAGGGAGTCAAAGCAACCTAAGGGTTCTGTTAACATTGTCGCTTGGTCTCCGGATGGGGACTGGTTGGCATCAGGTGGTTCTGGAGATACTCCGTATGGTCATTCAGATGGTTATAAAATACAAATCTGGGAAGTTATGAGTGGTACGGTTAAGTCCTTTTTTGAACATGCGGGTTCTGTTCAAACTATCGCTTGGTCTCCAAATGGGAAACTGCTGGCATCTGCAAGTAAAGAACTTGAAACTACTTACGGTAAAAAACAAAAATATTGGGGTTACAAGATGTACATTTGGGAAGCCATGGATGGCAAAGTCTTTAAAGACTTAAGCGACGTAAGCGGCAATACGGGTCATGTTAATAGTGTCGCCTGGTCATCAAAGGGAGAATGGTTAGCGTCCGGGCATAGTAATCATACCATTAAAATTTGGGCGGTTGAGAATGGCAGGGTACTTAAAATTTTACAGGGGCATACAGACTCTGTTACCAGTGTTGCTTGGTCCTCGAATAAAAATGAAAAAATGTTAGCGTCAGGAAGTGATGATAAGACAGTTCGTGTCTGGGCAGTTGAGACTGGTACACCACTTAAAATTTCAATGGGACATACGGATAAAGTTAGCAGTGTTGTTTGGTTTTCTGATGGGAAAACACTAGCATCGGGAAGTAAGGATAAGACCATTCGTGTTTGGGACATGGAAACTAGCATACCACCTAAAGTTTCAATGGGACACACGGGTACGGTGAACTGCATTTCTTGGTCGCCTGATGGAAAAAAATTGGCATCAGGTAGTTCCGACTGCACGGTGCATATTTTAGAAACTGCCAGTGGTGCAATACTTAAAATGACTAAGCATACGGGTAGCATTAATAGTGTTGCTTGGTCTCCCTATGGGCCAGAGTTAGCTTTAGGGAGTAGCAAGTTTAGAAAGAATAACCAAATACACATTTGTGATGCTGTAAGTAGCCAAGTAATTAAAACTATAAATGGGATGGGAGAGACCCTAAACAGCATTAGTTGGTCAGCTGATAAAAAATGGTTAGCGTCTGGCAGTGGAGTGATTGGTGGTTGGAGTTCTTCTGCTGATAATGCACTTCGCATCTGGGAAGTTACAAGCGGCAAAATGCTTAAAGTTGTTAAGGATGGAGCGGCTGTTACCAGCACTGCTTGGTTTTCGCATCCCTACTGTGGTATGGAATTATTAGCGTGTGGTCTTAATAATGATCACGCTGTGTTTATATTTCATATTCTGAAACGCTCAATGGATTTCATTTCGGATACTTTAAAAGGGCATAAAGCTTCTGTGACTAGTGTTGCCTGGTTTCCAAAAAAAGCCGATGAGTCTCTGGCAGGATTGGGCTTAGCTTCCGGAAGTGCGGATCATACTATTCGACTTTGGGAGGTTATAGGAAGTGGCAAGGAACTTAGCGTTTTAAGGGGACATAGAGCCTCTGTTACCAGTATTGCCTGGTCTCCCAATGGACAATGGTTGGCATCAGGAAGTACTGATGAGACTGTACGGATCTGGAAAATTGACTCAAGAGAATGTGTAAAAGAAATGAATTTTTTTAAACCTGTCAATGCTGTGAGTTGGAACGGCTGTTACTCTGATTTGATTGCCGTTGGTTACGGGCAAGATGTGTGCTCATTCTCATTTATCACTTCTCAGGAAGGTTATAAAGCCAAGATTCAATGGCTCCATACCGCTGTTTTAAGACTTAATTTCATAGACGCTAATATTAAGCAGACAAGAGGGCTTAGCAACTCGCAGTATAAATTACTCGAACAACTAGGTGCTAAAGGTAAGCCTTTTATTAATTCGATTGAAATTGAAGCAAAAAAGATAAAAGTAGATGATATAAGAGAAGATATTCTAAATATTGCATCCGAGTTACTAGCAACACCCTCGAGAGAAACAGGAGTTCCAGCGTCTCGATCTGTGCCAAAATCTACAACAGATGCACCCATCATCGCTACTATGTCTGATTCATCTGTGTCTGCAAAATTATCTTCGAGGAGAATGGCACCAGCGGTAGCGATTCAGTCCCAACAAAATTTGGTTCAATGTATGTCGCAACGAGCACCCCAACAATCGCTTGCAGGCAAGGGAGGAGCTCGGCAAGAAAAGACCCAACAAATAGCTGTGGCTCGTGGGCTATCGGCACAAGCGACAGTTCAACAACAAGAATTGGTTCAGCTAAGTGGGCAATCGCAGCAAGGAAGTTCTTCAATATTGTTTCAGCAAAAATTATACAAACAGAAGCAGGCAGAGAAAATTTCGGTGGTAAGGGAAAATTTGATGTTCAATCTTGAAGGAGAAATGAAATCAGAGAAACAGAGCGGTGATTGGCAACAAAATTCTCGAAGGAAACGAAATAGGAAAAGAAGAACAAAAGCTTTTTTATCGTCTTTGCCGTAAGACCTCTTGCTTTAGCTGGAGGATATAAGGCATACTAAAATCTCCTAATGGACTATGGTCGGATAGACCAAAAGTTACGCTTGTGGAGATATGAATCTCGTTGGAGATTCAGCCCAAGAACCATCCCGATTAATCGGGAATCCTACCGCCTTTAGGCGGAGGAGGATGTCAA
>Ga0207127_10037_pt1 | contig 30473 bp, 46 predicted proteins | sample Alteio_BWMinHeat_17_FD_153574 | JGI IMG/M metagenome (GOLD analysis project Ga0207127, IMG submission 153574) | Enriched cells from forest soil in Barre Woods Harvard Forest LTER site, Petersham, Massachusetts, United States -... | ecosystem: Environmental > Terrestrial > Soil > Temperate forest >...
CCCTCGTCCTGCATCAGCTCCAGCGGGTCAACGTGCGCATGGTGCGTAAGGTAAAGCAAAGCTTCGGTACGCACGTTGAGATCAGCATCTCGCAGCAAAGGTTCGATGTCCGGTCGCACCGTCTTGTCGCCGGATTCGGACAGAATAGTGATTGCCTTCTGCCGGACCTGTGCAGACGGATGGCTCAACAAACTCCGGATTGCGGGGTGTGCGGCCCGTTGCCGCTCCACCTCAAACAGGCTGAGGGCGTAAAGAATTTCCTGGGGATCAGAGGCTAAAAGCTTGGCCGCCAGCAAATCGGAGGTCGAACGGTCCAGTACGGAGGTGGCGGCTTGCTCCGCGTCCACTCGATGCTGGCTAATGCTTTCCTTCAGGGTAGCGACATACTGTCGCCGCGCAACCACAACGGCAACCAGCCAACCGGTTACCAGTAGCAGCGCAATCCAGCTGATTTGACGTGCCGCCAGGTGCAGGGTGGTGGCAAAAATCAGAACAGTCAATCCAGCCAGACCGTCGCCCAGTCGCCAGATCACGGTATCGATGAACCACTTGACCTGTAACTTGATCCGGGCGGAAAGCGGAAGATAAAGCAATTCGGTGGTGGATTTGTCCAGGGAATAGCGGAGTACCTGGTCGCAGCCCTTCAGCGCGACAGCGGCGCCTAACGTCCCAAAAACCGCAAGGCCCGTCGAGCCCAGTAACACCGTAACCGGAAGCACGAACAGCGCCGTACCTATGCCAAACCTGCGCAGGAACCTGGTCGTAAACACCAGCTGGAACAAAAGCGAAAGTATGCCGGCATAAAAATTGAAGTTACCGTAGAAAGCAGCTATCGCATCTTTCTTCACTAGGAACTGCTGCATAAGGGCGAGGAACTGCCAACCCGTGAGGGTGGTCACCAGGGATGAAATGCAGATGAGGGCAGCGATCGCCCTCAGGTATGACGAAGAAAACACCAATTGCATGCTGGCGAAAAGGTTTCGCGGGCCAGATTCGGCGGATCCCTCCGTCATTCCATGTGCGCCGCCGACAGCGACTTGCCCGCTGCGCCAAATGAAGACGATCAGCCCGGTACAAATCAACAGGAACAGGCCCATGCCCAGCAGCAAACTTTCCGTGCCGAACGTCTTGGCGATCGCTTTGGAGAAATAGCCGGCAAAGATCCAGCCCGAAATGGCACCCCCGCCTACCATCCCGAAAACTCGCTTCGCCTCCCTGGTGGTAAGAACATAGTTCGCCAGAGTCCAGATCTGGGTCGGCGCCAGCACTCCAAAGACTTTCACCCAGATGTAGAACAGCGGAAACAGCCAGGCCAAGTGGGGGTGATAGCGAGCCAGAACCCAGAAGATTCCGCAATTGCTGGCGAAAAATATCGTGCTGCCGATCAGCAGGTCTCGCAAAGCAACTCGCCGCACCACCAGCACGTAGCCCGCTACCACCAGAGCCACGATTACGGAACTGGAAATATCGGCATAGGCGAGCTGCTTTGCCTGGAAGCGCGATAAGAACAACGCTGCCCCCGCCACTTTGCCGATCACGTAGCTGCTGATCACCAGGAACAGACAGGCACACAGCAGGGTGCCGCGCCCGAGATCGCCGGAGTGGATGTTCAGCGCGCGTTCGATCCACTTTTTCATCCGCAGAACACTCTTTCTTGCCACCGCCCTTATTGCGGGGGAGGCGCGGTTGCCGAACAGATGCTACCGACTGCCGGTAAGGCAGCAGGTTTTTCCGAAATCTGAGTAGCATCTTTGACCTCTGCAGGAGCCGCGGAACCTGCTTTTCCGGGCGAAGACGGGGCGGTAAGCACTACTTGCTCGCCTGTGTACTTGGCGGTGAATTTGGTATCGTCGCAGATTTCCAGGGCAGACGCCCTGCCCCCCGGGTAGTAGCTGCTGAGCATGCCGGTGTCGATCAAGAACACCTTGTCTCCAAAACGACGCCGGATACGTGCGCCCCTCTGAACCGTATGCCCTACGACAATATGTGCCACCTTGTAAGCGTCCAGGACCTTGCCTATCTGAGCCGTCCCCTCTTCGTCGCTCCATTGGTCGTAACCGCGAAACCATAAGGGTCCATCAGGCTTCACACTCAACCATTCTCCGTACTTTAAGAACTCCAGGATTCTAGCTTGGCGTTCCTCGTTCGCCGGAACAAGCGACTTGCGCTCGGCGATGACTTCGGCCTGAGCCGCCGAGGTGATTTCCTGCATATTAAAAAACGGCAGGATCACTCCCTCATCCTGCAGATACTGTTTCATCTCATCGAATGCTTTGATTTCATCACGAATCTGGCTGTTCACCGCTTCAACTTTCATCTTGGCCAAGTCAGGATGGATTCCCCCGTGCAAGAAAATCTCTTCTCCAATTTCGGCCAAGGCGTTGTGTCCACGGAGCCACTTGCCGTATTCTCCCTTCGGGCTGAAGGCCTCGCGCTGCTCAACGAAACCTCGCGGATGCCTTGCCACCCACTCTGTTTCAGTCAACTCCATGGGCTGCGAAAGCTCGGCGATCAACTCTGGGTGTTTGTTGCGCCATTTCACATACTCGCCATAAGCAGATTTCTGGCGCGTCTCGGAATTGACGTCGGCAAAACTGGCAAAGTTCATGGGCGTAACGTAGCGCAGGTCGCCCATCATATTCATCATCTCGTGATTGCCCAGCAGGCTTACTACTCGGCCGCCAGCTTGTCCCGCTTCTTTCTCGAGTCCCATCATCAGGTCCATGACCTCGCGCGGCTTGGGGCCGCGATCCAGGAGGTCACCGACCTGGACGAACGTTGTCTTACCGCCTGTCCAATGGTTTTGCTTGTCTATGAGACCAATGTGCTGAAGAATGGCGACGTAGTCGTCAAAATCACCGTGAACATCTCCGACTGCGACTAAAGATTCCGAAGGATCCGCTTGAGTTTTCTTTGGTTTCGTCCACCCGAGGCCGACCGACACAACTACCGTGAGGAGGGAAATGCAAGCGTACCGGGAATAAACCCAGACCGGAGGGCGGACCATTTTCTGTCTCCTACAGCCAAGCCCTGCCGGATCTGAACGAAAACATTGAGTTCCGCAGGACGTCCTCTATCGCGGTGCATCTTAGGCTGCCAAAGTTAGATAAGTCAACAAGCTGAAAATTCAGCACTCCGGAACCCGCAAACGTGTCAAAGGCCGCCAGGTAGGCGGCCTTGGTATCCGGAGTCTTCGAGGGAAAACCGGGAACGGCCCCGCGAACCTGCTTGCACACCTTGCTGCGCTTACCATTTCGATTCGAATGGCCTGGTTCCATCAACAGGTTAACCAGGATTTTTCGTGCTTTCTATTACATACCGGTGAGCCGCTTCGAGATTAGGGTGGCATGGAGTACGCCATCTTTATCCCAAGTGCCCGTACAGATCAACCGGTCACCGTCCTTCACTTCGCTGGCATCAATGTCGTTAACCTTTTTACTGCCGTGCTCTTGACTAACCCAGTGCGTCGAGCTGTCGTACCGGACGATCTTTTCCTCGCTCGAACCCACCTTACGAACAGTCAGCGTAGATTGATCCTTACTGCTTCGTATGACATGACCCTCCCAGCGCGCTTCCTTCGCGGCCTTGTCCTGGGCGGCAGCCTCCGGCGCGAACACCACTGTTGACAGCGGGAAGGCAAGTACAGAGACGAATAACAGAGTGAGTAGCTTCTTCAACATATGACCTTCTCCTTCTCACACGAAAGATTTGTAACGCGTGGCCCAAAACAATAGCCTTGGGACGGAAAAGAACAGGCCGCCTGCAGGTTCAGCCCACCATCTCCAGCGCGTGACGGTCCGGCTGAGTAGCCGGATCAGTAGAGCGCTTCCTTCTCGCCTTTTTCAGAGATAGCTTCTGGAACTGCTCCACAATCTTGTCCCGTCGCTGCATCACCGCTTTCACTTCATTCTTGGTGAGATAGCGCTTGGTTTTTTCCTGAATTTCGTTCCCGTCCAGCGCCTTCAGTTTCTCAAATAAGTGCCGGTCGCAGCGTTCCAAGTCGCCGGGGTTTCTCAGGTTTCCGAAAAGGCGAAACGCGCGGGTGAAATCAACCCTCCAAATCTGCCAATTCTCACCGACTAGCACGTTGGTCAGGTTGGCATCGGAATCGTAGACCAATTGATCGAAGACCCGAATCTTGTACATCTGATTGTTCCAGGCGTCCGGATCTGGCGGCGTTAAATGCTGCCTGTGGCGCTCCACCTCATCCATCTTCACCGGCAACCACCAACTGAGCGAGCCTGGGTCGCCTTGCCATTTGCGCTCGACATATACCGGCAGCATGTCATCCATGCCAATCAACTCCGCCAGTACATAAGCAGCGATGTTGTACTTATAGGAATCCACGAAGTTCATTTCAGTACCGATACAGAGCTGCACGTTGATCTTGTGTTCATCAACCTTTTGGAAAGAAGCGTCGTGGGTTACGGTACCGTCCGTGAGCGTGAGCCGCCACGGGTTGGTGATACCCTTCTTGGACTGCACACTTTTCACCACCTTGGCGGTGAGAAGGAATTGCTTGATCTGGTCCTTGGTCAGGGTTGGCTCGTCTGAGGCAACCACAAAGACCCGGCAAGCCAGACACGCCACCACGGCTAGAATCAGCCCGCGCCACCGAAGACGAAGTACGTTCATCGAAGATAACCCCCCCCGCTGAACCGGCGGAAGTGTACTCCTTTGTGCCCCGGTGGACAACCTATAAAGAGGACCTATAAAGAGGACACCTATAAAGAGGACGATCTCCTGCGTCAAACCGATGGAGGCGTCGCTTCGGAACCAGACGAAACTGGCGCAGCCGGTCCTCTCTACGCCGGACCTTGAGGAGCCGCCTTAGGCGTTAGGATGTATTGGCTATCCCTCAACATACAAGAGACGCCGTTTGCCAGCGCATTGTTCTTTTAAGTAGGGGATTGTTCTTTTCAGTCTGGAGGTCTATTGTTCTTGCCGGACACCAGATCTTTCCGGTGAAAAAGGAGAAAGTCTCATGGTTAAGGAACTACTCACTCTACTGTTCGTGTCTGTACTTGCGTTCCCGCTTTCAACGGCGGTGTTCGCGCAAGAGGCCCCGCCCAAGGAGAGGGTCGCAAAGGAGGCGCGCTGGGAAGGTACCGTCGTAAGAAGCAATCCGGAAAAATCTACGCTGACCGTACGTAAACCGGGATCGGCCAACACTGAAATGACCATCGAGCATGACAGCTCGACGAAATGGGTCAGTCAGTTCCACGGCGATAAGAAGGTCAACGACATCGACTCCAGCCAGATTAAGGATGGGGACTTCGTAATCTGCAAGGGCACTTGGGACAAAAGTGGAGTACTCCATGCCACCCTAATCTCAAAGCGGCTCTCCCACTCCCCCACCAAATGAGTTTCACTGGGTGAGGGCGGCGGACCGGTCGCCCCCGCTCGGGCTTTTGCGCGTCGATTGACGGTCGCGGGAGAACGACCTACCGTTACGCTGCCGACTGGATATCGATCTAGATTGCCTCCGTATCAGAGATTCGGAAATGTGCCCGTGGTTTCCATCTCGGACTCATAGCGCAAGCCTTTTGCCTTGGCCGAACTGGCAGAACACGCGGTCAATGGACTTCCAGTTGAGAGCTTGAATTCAAGCAGCGCCAGGAGACTATTAGCTTTTTTGCGACGAACGGCGAGTCGACGGGCCATGACTACCTTGGCGAATCTTCCGTCCTCACCGCATCGCCAGGTGGAAAAACTGCCGGCGCCATTCCGGGCCGGTGCGCACCGTAACTTGCACTGCTTCCACTAGTAAGAAGCGCAGCAGAGAGTTGTCCTGTTTGCTCTGCAACGCGATCGAAAGACGCAGTCATCTTGAGACGCGAACCCCAAGAACATTTACCTGCAGCGGTAAAGGTCGCCTGGGGCAGTAGCGCTTGCGCCATCGCGTGAAAATGCGGGGCGCCCCCGGCGGTTCCTTTTGGGAAGTGAATGCGGACGGCGGCACCTGTAGACTATTTCGCCGGCCTGAGCTAAATGCTGGAGCACCTCAAAGTTTGCGTCTGCACAGCGAGTCATATGACAGATTTTGAGTGACGAGACAAGAGCGACATGAACGCTTCCGTATCCTTCTTTGCGTCAGCGTCGTCAGACAGGTTGACTCCCCAGAAGCTGTTCTGGGGTTCCAGCGCTTTGATGCCAGCCTGGAGCTCATTCGGGGCGAGCTGCTTAATCCATTCAACCCGAAACTCAGCTTTTTTCGCTCCACGCTGCAAGCTGATAATCATTCCTGGTTGCAATTGCGTTCGGAGGGCGCCAAGTCTTGCCCCTAAAGGAGTGATGTCAAGTGTATGCGCCACGCCGTTCACCTTATCGATCGACACTTTGACGGGCAACACCATTTTTTTACGAGTTAATTTCCTTCGGTTCAGCATAAACTCCACGTCTAAAGTGCAAAAATGAAGTTGAGCCAGCGCTGGGGAGACGAACTCAAGCTTTTTGGAGTCCCCGAATCGTGAAATACGCGCAGCGTCATGCTGACGCCTTAAATAGACACCTTCAAGTTACCGAGGTACTTATAAGATTGGCTCCTACGCCCCTTGCTCAGCATAGAGTCTAGCCATACGGAGCGCCTCAAATTACCAAGGTTACGTCTTCGCGCCCTCGAATCGCGGAACAACCCATTATCCGCGAGAGAATAGCCGATATGAGATTGGCGATCCTCTCACTGGTGTTGATGCTTGACTGCTTGTCTTGTGTGCTTACGATTGTTTCGACGATTCTGGTTTGGAGAAGAAGCTGGGAGGATGGGTGCTAGCGGGGGCGGACAGCTTGATCATTTGCGTCACTGGTTAAGGGCGGCGCGGCGGGCGGAACGGTCAACATAACGCGCCTTCTCATCCCCTTTGTTAAGCCCCCGTGGTATCAAACTTATCTCCGCAATTTGAGCGGTGGTGGGAGTCGATGATGGCAAAGTTAACTCTTAAGTTTCAGGAGCGTGTCCTGCGTGAAATAGTTCCAACAGGCAGCATAATCACTATTGGCCGTCAACCGGATAACGTCCTTTGCATTGGTTGAGGACATGGAGAGCTTCAACGGAACATACGTGAATAATGAACGAATTGGTAAGATTGGGCTCCGAGATGTTGTAATCGCAACCACAATCTTCGCTGACGGCGGGATCATGCAAAGCCGCCCCGGTCCGTAGCTGGAAGACTTCTGAGCGAGCTCATCTCCACCGAGAAACGGACCGACTATGGTACTGGCGCGGTGTGGCGAAATTATCCGGGGGAAGACCCTTGTTGGAGAGGTGGAAAAGAGTTACCCATCGCAAACCGTGCTGAAGGTCTACTGGCAGCCCACTATCAAAGCCGCCCTCGAACTGATCGCCAATAATGCTGCGCAGTCCTTGGTGTATCTGGAGGCCGCCGCGCCCTATGAATTAGGGGAACCGCCACAATTTCGGACTCTATATCCCGCTTACATTCGCGGCTAGGCCCAGCTAATGGCGCACAACGGTACCGCCGCAGCCGCAGAGTTCCAAAAGCTACTCGACCATCGCGGCATCGTGCTGAACTACCCAATGTTCGGCAACGCAACCAGAGCGAACAGTGCCCGCCAGGACTTTTTCGTCCTCTGGAAAGACGCCGACCCCGACATTCCCATCCTGAAGGAAGCCAAGGCGGAGTACTCGGAGTTGCAATGATCCGGCTTTCCGTTGACTTAATCTATGGTTTTCGCCGGGATCTGGCCGCATGTGCCGTGACCGAACAGCGCAAGTCTCTAACGGGTGCCTTTAGATCCCGGCGTGTGGAACAGGACGAACTCGTCTAATGGGAGAGCCGCTTAGAGATTAGAGTGGCGTGGAGTACGCCGTCCTTGCCGTAAGTGCCCTTGCAGATCACCCGATCATTATCTTTGACCTGGCTAGCATCAATGTCGTTGACCTTTTTACTGCCGTGCTCCTGACTCACCCATTTCGTCGAGCTGTCGTACTCGATGGTCTTTTCGAGTGCCGAACCCACCTTGCGAACGGTCAGCGTAGATTTGTTCGGACTGCTTCTTACGATAACACCCTCCCAGCGCGCCTCCTTCGCGGCGTTGTCCTGACCACCAGCCTCCGGCGCAAATACCGCTGTCGACAGCGGGAAGGCAAGTACAGACGTGAACAACAGAGTAAGCAGCTTCTTCGCCATATGACCCTCTCCTTGTCAGATTTGAAAAGCGTGGGCCGAAACAATAGCCTAGGGATAGAAAAAAACATGCCGCTGTTCAGCCTTCCGTCTTCACCGCGCGGCTGAGTAAACGGATCAGTAGAGTACTTCCTTCTCACCTTTTTCAGAGATGAGCTTCTGGAATTGCGCCACGATCTTGTCCCGCCGCGCCATCACGGCTTTCACTTCCTCTTTGTTCAGATAGCGTTTGGTCTTTTCCGTCAACTCGTTTCCATCCAGGGTCTTGAGCTTTTCAAGCAACTGCCGGTCGCAGCGTTCCAAGTCCTTGGTGTCTTTCAGGTCTATGGAGCGTCGAAATGCGCGCGTAAAATCAATTCTCCAAATCTTCCAATCCGCCCCAATCAAGACGTTTGTGAGGTTGGCGTCGGTATCGTACACCAACTCGTCGAAAACCCGCACTTTATACATCTGATCTTTGGTAGGGAGCGGGAGCGTGTTGCTAACGTACAATTGGGCGCCTTCGCGCGCGAAAGTCGCGAGCGAGTGATCCTGAGTTGTTGGATTCCCATGATTGCGCCATAATGCCCGGTGCGGGCTGCGAAACGGAGAGAGATGGGGCATGGAGACACGCCGAGATCCCCGGATACAAGCCAAATTGCAGGTTCGCATTGCAGGGATCGATGCCAACGGACGTCAGCTGTTACAGGTGGTTACGACGCGCGACATAAGCAGACACGGGGCTCTGTTGCAGGGTATTCAAGGTACTTTGAAACCGGGAGAGATCATCTCCGTAACGTACAAGAACAACAAAGCTCGATTCCGGGTGAGCTGGACGGGCAATCCTGGCACGAACCAGGCCGGTCAGATTGGCGTGCAGACCATGGACCCTTCGAAATGCATTTGGGATGCTGCAATTTTGCCACCCCCGGGTGCTGATACGTACCGAACGTAGGGCAAGGAGCGCAAGGCAGTATTCGGTGGCTATGGGCTCGGATGACGCGGTTGAGACTGACCGGCCCACCACGACGGATCAAGCCCCGTGTGAACGACAACCGTAGAGTACCTCGGTAACTTGTGGCAGTCTCTCCGCAGCGTCAGCATGGAGTAACCGCGCATATCTTCTGCGACTGGTGTCATCCTCTCTCGGGAGCGCGGGACACAAACCGTGGGGAAAGACAATCAAATTTCGGATCGTGGCACGTCGGCAGCCGCGGCAGCACCGGCACTCGACCGTCGAGCACTAGAACGCCAGCTCGCGAATGCCGGCGGTCCCGAGCAATGTTGCGCCGAACTCTCCCGGATCTTCCGTGTCCGGCCGAACGAAATCGCCCTGTTGCGCTTGGAAAATGAGTTGCTGCGGTTTCTCTTTCCGGGCGAGCTTGCCAGCGCAGGATCGATCCCACTTTCCAGTTCCAGTGCAATATCCGCCCAGACCGTCGTCACCAAGAAAGCTATGTTGTTCAACAACTTCACCGAAGTCCAGCACGCTAGTATTTTTGAGAGCATCAAGCCAAGCAGAGAAAAGGATGAGGAGGCTCAACCTGCGACCATCCATAGACTGATGTCGGCCCCGGTTCTCGACAAAGCGGACAGGGTTCTAGGAGTACTCCAGATTTGCCGAAAGGGCTTCGATCTAGCCTCGGCTGGCCCGGATTTCACTCTCGATGACCTCCAGAGACTTGAGCTTGCCGCCAAGGCGCTGGGGCGGCTTGGATTCATGGGTTAGTCCTGCGATGGCGACATTTGACGAAGACATAAAGGCCGCCGAAAAGAGGATGTGTCAGGCATACCATGCACTCGTCGAATACGTTGACCGGTCGGCGTCGCAACCGCCGGATATAAATGCTCCATCATCGTCTCGCGGACGACCTGACCTTGGCCAATGCCCAGTACGTGACGCTCGTCTCGAAAAAGGGCGAGTCGTGCACCTCAATTCCGAGCAGGGTCGCTTGAATCCAGAGGCGCATTCCGTAAACAATTGCAAATAGAGCGAAGTAAATCAGCAGCGAGTCGCGTTTGCGTAAACGACTCCTGACCCGAACTGAAGGGTTAGAGTGGCAGCCATGCGATACTCGCCAGCGCCGACAAGAGCATTCAATCCGCCTGCATTACCCGCATGAGATTTATGGGCCAGACAATAACCCCGTGGGCTCTTAGGTCGCTGTCCCAATGCCGTCGGCAGCGGCCAGTCATAGAGCGTATGATTAGGGTATGTACATCAGGACCAGAGGCATCGCTGGCGGCGTTTCCATGACATGTAAAGACTGCGGGCACGCAATTAGCGTGAACAAGATTTGTGAGAGGCCCATCCAAGCGGCAACCGATATGTTGAAACATATGGCCGCCCACAACGCTTCCCGCGCCTTCGCGGTAGTTGAGAGGGTTATCCAGCCGGATCCGATCCCGACCGTCGAGCCGGTCTCCGCGCTCTCTGCGGTGCCCTGTATCGTTCAATAAATTGGATGATGAACCCGATCCCGATTCCCGGAGCGGAGATCTACTATGAGGAGCACTTTCTCCGGCCCGACGAAGCAACCGAATGGCTTAACACCCTGCTGAGCAAATGTGCTTGGGAGCGAGGCAAAGCGCCCTTTGGATATGCAGTTCCTCGCGACGAAGCCTGCTACGGTGATCCCGGAACGCAGTACACGTACTCACGTCGGGAGTACAACCCGCTGCCTTGGATACCGGAAGGCCCGCATGGAAGAAGCCACGTCAAGTGCTGCCTATACCAACTTGTCATTGCAGAAGTTGGGCTACAACGCCGTGCTCTGTAACCTCTATCGAAATGGCTATGACAGTGTCGGCCTGCATGCAGACGCTGAGCCGGGAGATGGGGCGTGTATTCGCGCCTGTCAGTCTGGGTGCGGAGCGGCTTTTCCGGCTAAAGCGCAAAAATGGTTCTGTCGCATTTTCGGAACGGTTGCCCGACGGCAGGTTGCTAATCATGGCTGGCGACACGCAGCAACACTTCAAACATGACGTCCCCAAGGAACCCGGCGTCGCTCAGCCACCCATCAACCTGACGTTTCGGCGCATTGAGTACAAATAGCAATTTCGGAGGACCGAACCTCCTGGCGATGGGTCAGCGGCTCATGACCGTCGATCCTCAACGGTCTGTTGCTGGTGTGATAAGTTCCTTCTCCTTTCGTCCACCTAGCGCCCTAATCCGCGAGCACGTGCCCCTCTCCAAGGTCGCCCGTACACTAGGCCACCGCACACTGTCCGGCTATGGACATCCAAGACGCTGCCTCTGTGATACACCGAAACACAATGATCGATATTGCCTGTGGGTACTGGAAAATCAAGTGCGGGATCGTTGGGGGGCTGCTCCTGGTCTACGCGGTTGTACTGACGAGCCATTTCCAATACATCCCGAAAGCTGCCTGATGCCAACCCAACAACCGTTCGGCGTAACAAAATGAGAGGCTGTTTCCAGAGCCTCCGCAACACAATCCAGAACCGCTTGTGCAACACAGTGAGTCGATGGCAAAGTAGCGTGGCTCAGGCATGAGGCTCTTCCGTGTTTTCCGGGCATCCATCAGAAATGTTGCGATAAAATAAGGTTCGCTTTGGATGATGTGCGACTCTCCTGAGGGGTAGCCATGAAGTCGTCGATGCAAGCAGCGGTTCTCCTTTTCATTTCTACCGCTTTGACGATATCTATTCTGGCTCAACAATCTCCGGCCGCGAAAGGCTTTATTGGTCTCGCTCTCGCCGATACGCCCGGCTCACGAGGGGCCTTGGTTAGCCATGTAAAGCCAGGTGGCCCGGCGGATGGTGCTGGCGTGAAACAAGGGGACATCATTGTGGCTATCAACAGTTCATCCGTCGATCAGGCCGCCACAATGATCCGAATCATCAGTTCGATGGCCCCAAAAGAGATTGCCCGGCTTAGCATCGTTCGAAGGACTGAACATCGGATGATCCCTGTCGTCCTGGGATCAACTGACGACGCAGCCGGAACCGGTGCCTCCACCGCCAATGCTCTACCGGCCACACCAAGCACAACCGCCGGCCCGAACGCTAGTGCACATCCATTAGCTGTCTCTGGATATGTCCGCCTAGCCGACCCTCTGGAACAGGCCTTCACCGTTGATGCTCCCTCAGGTTGGCGCTCAGAGGCCGGACTCGCTCGCCGCAGCGCTCTGCAAATCAACCCTTATTTCCGTTCCCTCTCACCCGACAAAATGACTTACCTCCTGATCGGCGAGCCTGCGCTGCCCTCCTTTGTTCCGCCGAGCCAAATGGGGAACGCCATCGGGCATCGTGAAGGCACTCTCTACGATGCAGGGTTGGGAGGTTATTCCCTGGTATTGCATTACTTGCCCGGTGCGCAATTCGCGCGCATGTACGGCGAAAGTGAGCTGCAAGGGTTGTGTCCTTCTCTTAAGTTGTGGTCGGTCCAGGATCGCCCCGACTTGGCCCGCCAAGGCGCGGCCCGTTGGCCCACCATCATCCCGTCCCGGGAAGACGGCGGCGAAGCTCGGTTCACATGCGTGCACAACAAACAAGAGATGGAGGTCCGCGTTGAGGCCGCCACGCGCATCACTCGCGACAAGATCGGATGGGCGGTGATCCTGCTTCAGGCATTCATCACTCCCAAAAGTCAAGGCGACAAGGCGGAAGACATCCTGAACCATATCATCGACAGCACTAAGTTCAGTCCAGCGTGGATTCAGAAGCAGAACAATCTAAGTCAGCAAGCCGTCGAATCCATCAACAGACGAATGCAGGAAATCTTCCGTCAGCAGCGGGCTTTCATGCAGAAGTTAAATTCCGTAGATGAAAATTTCGAGTCGATGGACGAACTCGTGTCCGGTTTCAGCACTTATCACGACGAAAAAACCGGGAGCAGCTATTCCCTCAGCAACGCTAATCCCAACAAATGGATGGACGACGCTACCGGCCGCGTGATTTCAACTCCAACCAACACGCAGCCGCTCTGGGGTTCCGCCTACCACCAGCTCACTCGTGTCTCGCACTAACTTGCCTCGCGAAAAACGCGTATGGACCAATGTGTGACTGAGGCAAAGCAAGGCCGTCCGGTCACTCATGCAGACTTTCATGAAGCGGCAGAGGACAAAATTCCAGGTGAGGAAGCACCAAATCGATTTACGCCTCGAAGGCGAAGTACAGCGGATGGAAGTGAGCGAGGCCCAGGAAGCGAAATAGTTCCGCGACGCGGCTGCGGAAGTTGGTGGTGGAGCTGAGTCTGGACAAGGAAGCGCTGCGGTCGGTAAGGAAAAAAACTGGTGGAGCTCGCGGCTCTGAGGCTGTTGTCGAGCAAGTGCGGAAGCAGTATGCCTTCAGCCAGGAGCGGTGTGATGCAAGGGTGGCAATATTGAGCTACCGCTACCAGACGAGGCGCTCGGATGTTGAGGCGCTGCTACTGATTCTGTCGTTCGCATCTGCATCGCGGTCACAACGACCCCTGGCGCCTCTTCCGGAATGCGATGATCACTGCTCTCAACGATGATCTGTTTTCCATTGGTAGACAGTCGGGCGAGTTCGGGCTGCAGTTGATGTACCCGGGTTTCGTGAAACTCCGCAACTTCTGGGGCGGCAATTGGATTGTTTGGCTTCCAATATTGTCCGGCTGTGAGAACGACCAATGGGCGATCCCCTAAGTACCGGCGTTCCTTGCCGCCTGATCGACCTCCGGATCACCGCTGCCCTTGTCAGGCTGAATGGCGCCGCCTTCTGTTGCCGCACATCCTTGAGCAGCCTCCGTCTCAAACGCTTTGACTCACGGATTTCTCATCGCTAGGGCTGCGGCGCCTTGTTCAGAACTGAACTGCGACGGTACAAAGACAGGCGCATTGTGCATTAGTACACGTATCACTCCAAATCTTTCGTGGTTCTCGTTGGTCGGGATCGGTCGAGTCGACGAGCACCACCCCTGCCACTGCAGACGGGAACTTAGCTGTAAATACGCGGACGTACTCTCCTCCTATTGAGTGACCAACCAGCACATACGGACCCGTCACTGGAGCGCGCTGAAGCAGTTCATGCAAATCGTGAACGATGGTTGCGCTGTTGCTGGCTGTTGGCGCGGGGTCGCTCCAACCCTCCCCGGCGCGGTCATACCAGTCGTTGTGCCGAAGCCGGTCCGCATGATCTCCAGCAGCGTCGAGTCGCTGGTCAGTAGTAGGCAGTTCAGACCGATTTGTTTAATCTATGCATCGCTCGCCGCGATTCCGGCTCAATCATCAACCGGCGCTCTGGTTGGCTCGAGCCCGGTCATAGGCTTTCTTCGATCAGTTCGGCAAAGCTCTTGCTGGGGCCGAGAAGCTGTTCGAAAAACCCCGAGAAACTCGAGCTGCTAAGTCGTTGAGCTTTAACAACGGGACTTGCCCGATTTGACCGCCCAGAAACAAGTCCTTTCAGTTCAACATTGGCTTTTGAAAGCCTTTGAAAACCGCCTCGAAATCACGACTCTAAGTGCTTTCTTTACAGCGACCACTTTAAAAAAATTTGCCAGGTGACAGACATGGAACTGTTACCTTTTTAACACCGACTTGACAAGGAGCGCTGAGTCGAGAGACACTCTCCGCGCTCGGGACCGACATTCCCCCCTACCAAGCCGAGCAGGCTTGTCCTAGCCCCCTGGAAAATCTTGTTCTTTTTGGAGGGACGTATGAACAGCGCCCGAATTGTCCTTTGGGAGTCAGTTTCATCCATGTCAGCCTTACTCGTCGCAGCACAGGACCGCCGACCCGCGGCCCTGAGGGGCCGGATGCCGTTGAGCCTGCTCCCCGGCGGGAAAGTAGTTTCGCACGCAGAAAGTACGAAAACGACGATCCTTTCTCTTTGCACTCTCGCAGTTCTATCGTGCGCGCTTGTCTCATGCGGCGGCGCGAATGCGCAGATTGCGAGCGCGCATTCCCAGGTTCTGGTCGGCGATCAAAACACTAATGTGTTGCATGGCAAATATATTTGGAAGAGCCAGGGATTTTCCGTTTCTGACCACTTGCCATTTGTCGAGGCCGGGCAGATGTATTTCGATGGCGCCGGGCATCATTGGGGATCATCGACGATGAACGTTGACGGGTCTGCGCACTATCACATCTGTGCAACGTGGTGCGGCGGAACCTACAACATCAATGATCGCCTTGAAGGCACCTTTACGGCCGCGCCTCAGTATGGAGACACGTGTAACCTCGAAACGACGGTCGACGGCTCGACGGCCTATTGCGTCTCGACTGATCCGACCTCGACGTGGATTATGGAGTTCACTAGAAGGGGTGACTGAACGTTGGTGGCGACACGGCATACCTACGTCGCCGTCACCCTGGATACGTATTCGAGTTGGCAGAAACGATTCATGCGGCTTTGTTCGACGCTAGTTGGGCGAACAGTTTCCGCACGCGATCACGCGAACGTTTGTATTCGCTGATTTCCTCAGCAGTGTGCGACACATTCTTAAAAAAGTCGATTTGTTCAGCCAGAAGTCTTGCGAGCTCATCGTTAATCTCTAAGGATTTACGATAGCGTTTATCCATACCACTCCTCACTTCGCGGCTAGCAAATACCACAATCCTGCAAGTGTAGCTATCACGCCTGCCGTGATAAGCAATCCTCCGACTCTCCAGGTCCACGTTGATGGAGTTTTCTCAATCATTGACACGCCAAATCACAAGTATGCCGACTAGGAACAAGTTCATGATGGCGTTCCCGCTCGAATACTTGCTGCTGCATCTGAGTGGGGCCAACGCAAAAAAGCCCCCAGGCTGATCCCCTGTCAGGGGGCTTCTCGCAAAGCGATTGACATTTTAGTCTTATACTGGTAAGAGTACAAGACCGTTTGGTACGAGATTTACGACTTTTTTATGCGGTATCTGGTACAGAATTAAATCGGGGGCTCGATTCGGGTTGCTTGGGGCCGGTGATGTAAGGGCGAACTTTGGTTCCTCCTCTGTTCGCGATGCAGGTGTAAACCTGCTCCTTCCACCTAAAGGCATCGCCTCCGTGAACTTCATCGTGGAACACATCGTGGCTCGCCTGCCGAACTTTGTTCTGACGCACCTCTATTCCAACCACAGGCTGCGGAAAGGAATCATCTTTCGCTTGGACGGGATAACAATTAACCGCAAGCTTGCAGAACTGACCGTTGCATTGACTGTTCGAAGCAGATTTCCAGTGGAGTTGAGTCGCATTGACTTTACGTTGACTTGGAACTACAAAGACTACTTCACTCAAATCAATGAAGATCTCGCACAGCAAATCCCGTATTTGAGTGAAGTCACCGTCTCGTTCAGAAAGAAATTAACGTTGGAGGAACTGAGTAGTGTTCGGGACGGGATGCTGTTTTTAGCTGGAGACGCAGAACTCAAAACGAACTTTGCCGACTTTACCAGAATCCTTGATTTGAAAGCGTCAGTGCAGACGGTATAAAAATAGCCCAACTCGGGCAAGTTGGGCCGTTGGGGTAAGAATGTAACAAATTCACTGTCCCGATCACTATGCTCTTGCCCGTGAAGATTGTCAATCTTAATCCTATAAGAGTAAGACACAATGGTCACCGAACCCTTGACAGTATTCGGTGACCCTTACCGGAGGAACAATATCTACGTCATGTTTACCATCGAGCAAATCAACGACCTCCACGCCCGGCTCGGTAGCGCGAGGACGCTCCCGGAGTATGTGCGGGCGCTTAAGGCGCTCGGCGTCGAACGGTACGATTCCTACCTGGCCGACGGCCATTCGGAATACTTCGCGCAGGGCGGCCACAGGGTCGTCTCCCCACCGGTGCACGACGTGCTGCCCGTCGCCGCAACCGGTCAACGCGAGACGTTACTTCAGCACCTAGGCCGGCACGAGCGGCGCGAGACGACTTACTTGGAGATGTCCAGGGGCCTGGGGCAGAGCGGGATAGACAAGTGGACTGTGGACATGGGTAGGATGACTATGACGTTCTACGATAAGGCCGGCAGAGAGATGCTGGTCGAGCAGATCAGCTAATTCAAAGTGGTGCACGACGTGCTGCCCGTCGCTGCCACCGGTCAACGCGAGACGGTTGGATAAAGTGAGATAGAGTGCGGCACCGAGCTGTACCGTGATCGTTTCCTGGCCCAGAGTTTGTGTCTGCACAGCGAGTCACATCACAGATTTTGAGTGACGAGACAAGAGCGACATCAAGGCTTCCGTATCCTTCTTTGCGTCTACGTCGTCAGACAGGTTGACGCCCCAAAAGCTGTTCTGGGGTTCCAGCGCTTTCGACGCCGGCCTGGAGCTCATTCGGGGCGTGTTTCCATTGAGTCGTGGCCCCAGCCCAGGAGGAACGACCGGGGTTTGTGCCATGGTGGAATGGGTTCTGGAAAAGTCGTCGCGGGAGCGCAGGGACCCAGCGCACGAGCTGCGCCACCATGCATCGGAAGGCGCCTTGGTATAGAATCGATGCCGTTTTCGAATCCAAAAGGGAAATGTAATTCATGATAGTGCGGTTTACGCGGGTCGAGGAAACTCGGACCTGATCACCACTCCATGCCTAAGCCCACCGGACCTGCCCAGGAACAGCTCTTGTCAATCTTGCAGACGGCGCCGAACCGTCTGGAATACTTGACCCCGAACGACTGGGCTTTGCTTGTCGACCGGGCCAAACCGGTAACCTTTCAGAAGGATGAAATCCTTATCCCGAAGGGAAGGCAGATTAGGATGGTTTATCTGTTGGTCAAAGGCACAGCAAGGATAGAAGCTGATTTTAAAGCGAGAATCGCCCAGATCGGGCCAGGACAAATCTCCGGCGAAATGGCATTCCTTGAAAACAGTATCGCTAGTGCAACGGTAACCGCCGAAGAAGAAGTGCAAGCCTACGCAATCGAATGGTCCACCTTAGGTGATCTGTTCGAACTGTTTCCACACTTGGCGTCCCGGTTCTATCGATCACTGGCAGTGATTTTGGCTCGTCGATTGCGAGATCAGATCATCGGCGAAGCCTGGAAGTAGGAAGTAGCCTATCGTTCCAAAACCATTAACTCTCCCGCCAATAACTACCCCTTTCCTCGGTACGGAACAAATCTCGGCGACGCTGCATTAGGAATCGCGGGGTGTGACACCAAGTCGAGTTGGTCGGCCCTAGGGGACGATTTTCGATGTGCAGGCCGCATCAGGAGGGTCTCCAGTACACTTCGCAGGCGAAAACAAAAAGCGGCGCAAGAGAAGTACTCTCGCACCCTGCGCCGCTCCGATAGCATCAGATTGCAATTGCTCGCTATTTTCCCGAAGACCCTCGACGCCGCCTCCGCTGCCGCGGCATCCTCAACCACGGGATTCACCTCCAGATCGATCACGTCTGCCCACTCGGCTACGTGCTGGGCGAGGTCTGTTGGATCGTCTCCTTCCACCGACGAGGATCCTGACTGATAGCTTGAGAAAAGCGAGAGGACAAAAGGAGAAGTAATGCCGAGCATATCGAATGGGGCGGGTCCAGCAAAGGGCAGGTCTAGTCGCGTCAAACTCCTGCCGCTTGACCGCTGGTTAGCTTGTGGTGTTCTTCCTTCGCCGCATACATCTTATGATCTGCACTATCAAGAACGACGTCCAGAGTTTTGCCTTCTGCCCACTCTGCAACGCCAATGCTCAGGCTCAATTCGAAATTCTCAAGATGTCCCGCGCGGTTCCAATCAGCCAGACGTTTCCTTATCCTTTCCACCACGTGCCTGGCATCGGTGGTTGATGTGTCCGCTAAAATTATTAGAAACTCGTCTCCGCCATAACGAAATACCGCGTCTGATCCTCGCACTGAATCTTTCAGCAAAGCCGCCGTATTGGCCAATACCACGTCGCCGGTCAGGTGGCCGAATCTGGTGTTCGCCTGCTTGAACCCGTCTAGGTCGATCAGCATAAGCGTAAGGGGTTTCTTCGAGCGCCTAGCCTGGCTCATGAATCTGCCCGCCATATCCTCGAGACAATGACGGTTGTAGACCTGCGTAAGCGGATCGGTGAATGATTGCTGCTGAAGCACTTCCTGCTGAACGGTTCGGGAGATCAACTCTCGACGCGTTCGACGGATTTCCAGACGCCGGGTTACCAGGTAAGTGTTTAGCAGGGCCAACAAAACCATAAGACCGAGCACCAGGGTGCGGGATACCGTGATTTCGAAATGAATCCCGCCTTGCTTGAGAAAGGCCGCAGGGAAGAGGATGGCTACAAGCCCGGCGCCCACCAGGAATCCAGCCAGCGAAACGATCACCCATAGCTCCCCATCTCGCTTCTCGAGCTGCAAGAGTTGTTGGCTAACCTTCGCGAGAACGCCCTCATTTTGTGTGTGCATCGTCGAGTCGATTCGAGAATTCAGTCTAGTGCCTCATTTTAGCGGCTTCCCAATGTTCTGCGCCCGGTACGAAAGTAATGGACACACCTGGTTGGACCCGAATCGGAGTCGAGGCCATGTCGCACTCCGGCAGGAATCGCAGCGTAAGCCCCGCATTAATCCGGTCGTTCTTTTTTTCGCCGCTGCGGTGGCGCGCAGCATCAGCGGATGCGTCACTTTGACCTGCTGCCCGTTCAGCAGATGATCGTACATCTAGCCGGTGTAAATCGTCGCTTCCGTGGCGACCGTCAAGGGTTGCGGAAGAGTCTTCATCCAGCCGTCAAGTTCGCGTCGCGGTACTCCCATCTGGCCTTCCCGGCGGACCAGACCGCTCACATCCTTAACGCAATAGCTGATTGTCCTCTTGTGAACATCCAGCCCGATGTAGTACATAAGGTCCGTTGAGGAGCCTCCGTGGTCGTTTTCTGAATGGACGTTTACGTTGAGTTTGGCCTTTTGTACACCACGCGCTCCTCCCCGACTTAGCATGGAGCCCATCACCGCGCCAATGATCGTCATCCTCACCCGGTTCGACCCAACGAGCGCTTCCACAATTAATGACGCTGGCCAGTCCCCAGACGACCATCCCAATACCATTCCCACATCCGCGAATCCCTGGTATTGCGCCAGTAATGCTCTGGCCAGCGCCTCCATACCGTTAGAAATTGCCAACGCAAACACAATCATGTTGGTCCCCGAAACTCGGATCATCTGTACGTTGTCGCCCGTGGCCCGCATAGCTATGCCCAGGCTGGTGCGCAAGAACATATTGACACTTCCAACCGTCGCGGCGCAGCACTTGCTCTCGAAGTCGATCGTACGACTCGGGATCAAGCCGCACGCGAGACTGTTTGCGTAGAATCCGGGGAGGCTTTCGATACTAGCGACAAACTCGGCTCACAAGAGCAGTTCTTGCACAGGTCAAGGTGCAACTTTCAGCGGTCACGCGACGACCTTGAGAACATTTGTGTTTGGTGAGGATCTACTGTGCCACGGCGGTTTTCACCCCCAAGAAAAAAAACATGCGCTAGGTACTTAACTCTGTGCGAAACTCATGCGATTTTGCTCGGTTCAAATTAACAACTGAATGTGGAGGAAATGACATTGTCCAGCATTCCTCTTAATGTGGCTTGAGCACTGCAGCCGGTCAGAGTCTTGATCGCCGACCGCAATTTGATGAGCAGTCATTTGCTTCGCGAATCGCTGGAGCGAGATCCGCGACTCAAGGTGGTCGCGGTTTCTGAGCCGGGCGACGCCATTCTTCTTGAAATGGAAGACCGCGACGCGGTGATTGCTTCATTTCGTAACCAACCGCAGGACCCGATCCAGTGGGTGCTCCACCACTCGTTACGGCTTGAAGTGATGGCTATTGTTGAGCGGATTCACCGAAAACTGTTGTGGTTTCTATGCTATCTAGTTGCTGACTAGCCGCAAGCGGCGACCGAACGAGTATTCGGAGGGCTCTTGGACCGCAGAAGATCGCGTCGATTCGACATGCGCGCTCCGGCTATTTGGCGCTCGAAGGATGCCCAAGCCAGCCATGAAACTGGCGGATTCACTCGAGACGTCAGCAGCGGGGGGGTCTTCATCCTAAGCTCCGTACCGCCTGCGGAAGGGACGCCGATAGATTTAGAAGTCCTGCTTCCTCCGCTAGAAACCAGTTCACAGGAATTGAAGCTGCAGTGTGAAGGAGTAGTAGTTCGTGTTGAACGCGAGGCAGCGCCGACCGGGTTCGCTGTGAGATGCAACTTCGAAAGAGCATATGTGATTGGCGCACTCACACGAGGAACGAACTAATCTGCCGGGTTAGACGAGCGAACGGTGGAATCCTTGGGATGTGCTTGACTATGGAAAAACATCCAGTGTCCCTGGACTAGATCGGAAGGTTTTGATTACCCCCCGGTCTCCCGTCGGTTACCGAGTTAGATTAAGCCCCGTCCTCTCGGTTAGCAAGGAGGGTTCAATAAATTTGCTGACTGCGGGATGCTTCCGCACCGCAGGCGAGAAAAAGGGCTCGGTGTGCACATGCCGGCCCGGAAATCCGTATTCAGGCATTCGCGTTCAAGCGCAGTGTTGACGATCGCTTGTATGCGCTCGGCATCACGTCCTGTGATGGGAACTGTCGGATTGGTTGACGGAGCAGTGTCACTCTTCCGGGATTCCCTGAACCGTGCGATTCAAAGGCACTCATTGCTAGAGGTCACCAACATTGGGAGGAAAGCGGCGAAGACGGGCGACGAGCCACAGCACGACACTCAAAACCCATTTCTTCCTCTCTGAACTGGAGTTGCCTTATATGGCCATTCTTTTCATTCTTGCGGGCCACCTAGCCCGATCTCGGTAGCGATCGCTTGCCCCAGTGATAGACATGAGTTATTCGACTTCGCACCGTGGTCGAAGAAATGGTCGATGCCGCGGTTCAATTTCCGGCTCCGAATAGTGTGAATGTCGAGAGCCTCATCGGGAATTTCCCGCTTGGACCGTGGGCCTTCATAGAAGGCCATCAATGCGTGATTACTTCCCAGGATTTCTTGGCCCGTACCAGAATCAGGACCACCTGCACCAGAAAGAGCCGCTCTGCCAAAGACCCTGTGCCTGGAAGCGGCGAACCCCCGAGCAGGCTGCTGACAACCTACTATCAATCCACAGCTTTGTATGGTACGAGAAGGCATGCGCGGAGACGATTAGGAGCAGCACCGTATGTTCAGTTATTTGTCGCCCGAGAGATGCGCGTTCGCAAGGATCACCGCTATACGGGTCCGAGCACTGCTTGAATGCTGCTGACCAGCGCTTCGACTGAATCAGATTTCGACACTACTGCGGTCACGCCCGCAGATAGGGCTTCCTTTTCGAGGTAATTGGTCCCGTAGTTGGTATACATCAGCAAGGGCACGGTTGGCAGCAGACGCTTCAGTTCGCGGGCAGCTTCAAGGCCATTCATGACCGGCATTGAAAAGTCGAGTAGAACCAAATCGGGCTTCAACCGTTGTGCCATCTCTATTCCGTCACGCCCATTGGCTGCCTCGCCGCACACCTCCCATCCCTTCTGCCATTCCAACGTTTGCCGCAGGGTCTTGCGTACGACGGCACTGTCGTCCACGATAAGAATGCACTTCGGCATAGCGCTAAACTTAACGAGTTGTCGCAGACAAAGCAGGATTCGTCAATACAGCCGGGTGAGTATGCGGCTGGCAATCTGGGGTTGTTTTGTACGGGTTCTTACGTCAGGAGGCGAGCCCGTCCGATGCGGCCAATACCGACGGGTTCGTAAGCGGTAAAATGGCGACCACGACCGTGCCGCTCTCCCCGGAATGGATCTCGAACTTGCCGCCTAGCTGGGACATTCGCTCCCTCATGCCTTGGATGCCAACCCCGGTCTTGAATCGTGGCGAGTTGCGATGCTTTCCGGCAGGTATTCCCCTGCCCGTATCCCGCACCTCGACTTTCACTGCTTGTGCGTCACGGTTGATGTGGATGCTGGCTGTGGAGCTTCCGGAATGGCGATGAATGTTCGTGAGGCACTCCTGAACGACTCGGAAAATAGCCGTTTCCGCTTCCGGAGAGAGACGCCCCAACTCCGGCGCTAGCTCCACGTCTACTGCAATCTTGCTGCGTTCTGCGAACCCTTCCGCGTACAACTGGATTGCGGAGGAAAGTCCCGCTTCATCCAAGAGTGGTGGATGTAACAAATGAGAAATCGTACGCAGTTCTCTGGACAGCTGTAGTACCAACCCCTTGCTCTCGCGACACGCCCCGCCAGCTTTTGCACTAAGCTGTCTAATTTCGTCCTCTATAGACGCGAGGTTCATCCCCAAGGCGACCAATAATTGGCCGGCGCTGTCGTGCAACTCGCGTGCGATGTGGCGCCTTTCGTCGTCCTGCAGCTTCAACAAGCGGCCAGACAAAGCCCGCACGTTATCCTCTGCTCGTTTCCGATCCGTGATGTCGGTGTTCAGTTCCAAAAAGCCCAAGGGCTCGCCTTCTTTGTTCCGCCACATGGACCAGCGACTGGCGACGGTAATAAGGTTGCCATCGTGTTTAGCGTGCGTCAATTCACCCTGCCAGCTTCCGTACTGGAGCAGTTGTGCTTTTATTTCCGAAAACGGCTGCGGAAATTCTGTTTGCAAAATGTCGTGGATAGGTCTTCCGAGTACCTCTTCACGCTTCCAGCCGTAAAGCCGTTCCGCTCCCTGGTTCCAATATGTAATGGTGTCGTCAAACTTACCCACGAAGATAGCGTCATTGGCCAAATCCAGGAGTTGCGCCTGGTCCGTCAGCTTTTCCTCGGTGCGAATACGTTCCATAATGACCGCTGCTAAGATCAGTCCGGTCACCGTGGTCACTGCGATGAACAACTGCAACAGAACTACATTGTGCAATGGGCTATGTTTTGCAAACGGCCCGTTTCCTTCTGCCGTACCCCATATTGCAAAGGCTGCAATTAAAAAACCTGTGCTCGACGCTCCTGCGACCTGGAATCGAATGGCCGCCCAGATGACAAACGGGAATACCACAAAGGCCAACACATCGTCTCTAACAGAAAGTCCCGTGTGCCCGAAAATCGTGAAGCAAGCAGTCATCAATCCGAGAGACAGGGCAAGTAACTCGACAAATCGATTGCGCTGGAAGAAGCCGGCGACCTCTCGTTTCGCGAAGAACAACGGAGTCGCGATCAGCACGCCCATCGCGTCCCCGAGCCACCAAACTCGCCATGCTGGACCGACGCCCGACCAAGCCTGCACATTTGTGAGAAAGAGGGTGGTGATTCCAATCGAGGCTGCGATAATCGGACTCCCAATCGCGGCGAGAATTAGGCCCAGAACATCTCGCAAGCGAGAAAGAGACAGTTGCAATCCTGCGAAGCGACGGAATAGATAACCACCGAACATGGCGCTCGCTGTATTTCCTACTGCAATTCCAACTGCCGCCATGGGCGGAACGGGGCTGAAGAAATTTACCAGAAAAGCCGCCAACGCAATCCCAGGCATGATTTCCCAACCCCACACCAGCACTGCTGCCAGTGCAACACCGGAGGCGGGCCAAACTGCCGAAACATTGCCGCTGGTGAAGGGCACGGACAGGCCTAGCTCGCCAGCGCCCAGGTATAGGCCGAACACCAGCACCACTCTCAGCATGTATTGCAGTCGTGGAAATTTCTCCGTGGAAGCATTACAGGAAAAGCGTGAATACAAACTCTTAGTCGCCGTAGAGCTACCCTCACCCTTGCGAGACTGCAAGTCAGTTCAAAGGGAGACAGTGCAACAACAAAGCAAGCGTCATGTTACAACAACCCGACGGTCGACGAGAATGCCTTGGTTGCGCATGCGCAACCTGGCCGCCGCAGCTCCGGTGGCATGAGTCGGGGTCACCAGCACCCTCAGTACCTGTGTTGTCAGACTATTATGCCGCTTGTGCCGCCGGGCTCGAGGGCAGTGGCACCATTGTAGCTCTTGGCTTTCTTTTGGCTGTCCAGTTGGTATTTCTCATTGCCCGATTTTAAGACGTAACCATCCCCCCTCTTTTTCTATGAGATTCGTCTTTCATTCGCCCAGACGTTAAAATCCACCCTTTAACTGATATGGGCAGTCAGATATGGGCAACCAGACAAAGCCAGTTGGGTCAGCGAATACTCTAAGGGGGTTTCGGTGACGAAGGATGGGCGAGAGGCGGAAAGAAGTGAAACTGCAATGCCTAATGGGTCCATGCATTAGCATTGCTTTTGCTGCTGTATTTACCCGCGAAATCGAAGCGAAACGATTCGGCCCCGACCTTTAGATGAGGTCTGGGGAACGAGAACACCCTAAGTAGATTTTTCGCGGGAATCAGATTCAGATTGCCAATTAGTACCGCTGAGGACTACGCTTAACGAGGCTTTCGCATCTCCGTCGCACTCGGGCCAGACGTAACTCCCTCCTCCCGACGGTCCCCTGTGCCACCGATAAAAGAAAATGAGTTCATCATGATTCTTCCACAGACAAGAACTTTCCGCGATGGTCGGACATGATGGCGGCTTGCTTTGACCACCAGCCAGCACGACAGCTTATCTTCGTGTTTGCGGTATCAAGGAACAAAAATGAAGCATCCGATTCTTGTGGTTTTGACTTTGCAGCTCTTCAGCTTCGCTCAATCCAGTAACTTGACGTCTCCTTCTTCCTGCTCATCGGCATTGGGTTGCCCTGTTGAGGTTGTCAGACTGAATCTTAATCATAAGAATTGTCGGGACAACATGGCTACAACGCTGACGCATGGCGACACCACCTACAATGCGCACAATAAGTTCTGGGAAGTGAGAGTTAGAAATGATACTGATAAAACCATTCGTGCCATAAAGTTCGTCACGGCGTATTACGATGCGACAGAAGACCTAACTACTATCCCACGCTCATGGGGCTTGCACGATGAGACGGACGGCACAAAATGGCAGCCGATGAGCGGCAATGATTGTGGATATGAATGGTGGCATAGGAAATATCCTCGCGTGAATAAAGCCCCGAACCTTGATGGAGTCAAGCAGCAAGATGAAGAGTCGGCGGCAAGGGAGAGGGCCCAAAGTAGCTACAAAGCAAATGGCCCAGCCTTACCGGGGAATGCCGAGCCGCCGGGACCGGCGACTGCGATTGTGGACGTGTCATCGACACCGCCGAATGCCGACATAGAAGTCGATGGCAGTTTCGTCGGGAATACCCCGTCATCTCTCGGACTTACCACCGGTGAACACACTCTCAAAGTCACCAAGATCGGATATAAACCATGGGAGATAAAAGTTATAACATACACAGGTGCGATGAGACTTGTGGCTGAGTTGGAATCTGTGCTGTCAAGCTCCGTCCCGAGACCAAATAGCTCGTTGCCAGTTGAATCTAATCGAACATTGCGGGTGGCTATTTACGCAAACGAACCCCTAACTCCATTTCCGGCCAAGACCGCAGAATACGCCAAGACTGAATCCGCGTCCTTGGTGGGAAAAAGCGACAAGAAAGTAGTAGAGAACAGAAAACCCAATGGGCTCTCCGGGGAACCCTCGATATGTGGGATCCTTGGAATTAGGACAGAGACGACAGACATTGCCGGCGCGAAAATTTCAGCAGTTGCCTCTGCAAGCGCGGCGGGTCACGCCGGACTACATGTGGGCGACATTGTCACCTCTGTAGATGGTACCCCTGTGGGAGGGCCTGCGGAGCTTGAGGCTGAATTGCGGAACCGAGCACCTGGAACAAACGTTCGAGTGGCATACATGTTCCGAAGTTCGGTTCTAGGCTATTTTGCAAAAGAAGTGATTTTCGTGCTTCCGCAGAAATGATCGCCTCATGCCGAACTGGGACTCACGGCAGGAAACGCGACAGCGGCAGTCCTACGGTTGTCTCACCGATGCCCAAATTTATGCCACCATTAAACGGCGGAGCGGTGGATGAGAAGTTGCGCATAGCAGCGTAGCGGAATGGGTTGCATGCTGGAGGCGTAATCAATGTCACAAATGCGAGCCAGTCAACACCGCCAGGGAGCTGCATCCGTTCGGTCCAACCGCGAGAGGGCGAGAAGTTCGCGACTTTATCAATGACCTCGAATTTGTCAACGAATCGATTGCCGGCAACCCATCCTAGCCAGCCCCGTGCTGGCTCCGCGGATAGATCCGATGTAAGCGAATTGGCAGGTCAGCTTGCCGCACCAGCAGCAGGAGCCACGTCTGCCGATCTAGGAACCGCTCCCGCCCGTGACGAACTCGTAGAAGAATTCCGCCTTACTAAGCTATTGGAAGAAGCCCGCCTCGTCACGAGTGCCACTGGAGCAGCGATCGCACTGGCCCGGGGAGCAAAGATGGCCTGCGTCGCCACCACCGGCCCTGACGCTCCCGATCTCGGGACATATCTTGATGCTAGCACTGGACTCTCGGGTTGTTGTATACAAACTCGCCAGCTTCAGCAATGTAGCGACACGGAGATAGACCCTCGTGTTGCTATTGAGGCTTGCCGGTGTTTAGGAGTTAGGTCAATTGTGGTTGTGCCCCTTATGGATTCCGGCGAGTTGTTTGGAGTTTTCGAGATTCTTTCGTCACGAGCGAATGCTTTTAGCCAGGGCGATTTGTTTAGTTTGCAGGTTCTAGCCGATCGAATTCTCGAATTCAGAAGGCAGGGTTGGAAAGCCCCTGTGACACGTAAAGACTTTGCCCTGGATCCCCTTCAGCCAGAACTTCCGGCGCACGAAATCCTTCCGGCGTCAGCGAAGCACGACACCGGAACCCGCCGTCGCGATTATCGGACGGGCAGTCTGACCGCGGCAGTTGTTGCGCTGTCTGTGCTCCTGGGCTGGATGATGGGTCGTGCGGGCTGGGACAGGGCAGTCAATCAGGCCCAAGGCGACATTTCCACATCTCCGGAACAACTGAGTGATTTCCGCGCTGTGCCTACTGAGATCTCTCCCACGGCGACGAACAGTGATCTGGTAAAGCCAGTTGAGCCGGAATATTCCGAACAAGCCAAGCAACAGCCCATTCAAGGACCAATGGTGATGAACGTTTTGGTCGGAACTGACGGAACCAATCAACACCCCATTCAGGGACCGGTGGTGATGAACGTTTTGGTCGGAACAGATGGCTCGGTTCGACAAGTCAAGCTGATTAGTGGCGACCCTCAACTGGTGGAAGCAGTTGCGGATGCTGTGCGGCGATGGCGTTTCCAGCCTCATAACCTCCAAGGTCAGCCGGTCGAGTTCGAGACCCGGATCACAGTGAAGTTCGCCCTTCCGTAACGGCTTCGGAGGACAATCTTTTGGTCGGATTTGCGACTAGTGAGCGATCCCGCGAATCAACCCTCACCGACCTTGAGAGGTTGGAGGCCGGCACCTACATCATTCGCTCAGCCGCCATGGATCACGCATACGACTATCGGGTGTATCTGCTCCTGGAATGATTGTCCTAACAGGACCTCAAGCGAGTGAGCCGGAATGTCTTGCTTCTCAAGCTGAAGAAGCACATACTACGCAACCGTTTCATGAACCGTCCAGTGTCTGGGTGATCTGCGCTTGAGTTATCCATTCCTCTCGCCTAACGATCCAAGGAGACGGAACATGGCCAAGAGTTGGGGAAAACGCCTCGCAAAGATCACCGGCTACATAATTCTGGTTCTGTCGGTACTCGCGACCCTTGCCCTAACCTTCACCGTGGGCTGGCGGCCAGTGATCGGCGCGAAGAAGCGTTCGTTGAGCTCACGCAGATTCGAACCCACACCCGAGCGCATGCAGCGTGGGAAGTACCTCGTGCACGGCGTCATTCCTTGTATGGAGTGCCACTCTAAGTACGACAAGAAGGCGAACCCACCCGTGCTGCTTTCAAAGGAAGGTGCCGGCGCAGTCTTGTATGAAGAAGGCAGTTTCCGTGTCGTCGCGCCCAATATCACTTCGGATCTGGAAACCGGCCTTGGCAGGTGGAGCGATGACGCCATCGCCCGAGCCATCCGCGAAGGCATTGCCGCTGACGGACACGCGTTGCTTCCTGTCATGCCCTACGAACTCTTCCGCCACATGTCCGACGAAGATCTGGCCTCCGTGGTGATCTTCATCCGCAGCCTGCCGCCGGTGCAGAACGAACTGCCCCCGACAAAGATTCCGTTGCTATTTGCCCGCCTCATCCAGGCGGTGCCGCAACCGGTGACACAGCCCGTGCGTGAGCCGGACGTGTCCGCACCTGCCAAGCACGGCGCGTACTTGGCCAAGATAGGAACGTGCAGCCACTGCCACACGCCGCTCAATCCCAAATTTCAGCCAATTCCGGGAATGGAGCTGGCAGGCGGAAATCAGATCAGTGCTGTGGCCTCCGCTAATCTCACGCCGGATGCTTCCGGCATCGGCTACTACGACGACGCGCTGTTCCTCCAAGCGATGCGCACCGGCTCGGTTCGTGCGCGCAAGCTGAATCCGGCCATGCCCTGGTGGATCTTTCGCAATATGACTGATGATGACCTGAAGGCGGTCTTCGCCTATCTACGTACTCTCAAACCGGTCCATCATTTGGTGGACAACACTGAGTCACCCACACAGTGCAAACTCTGTGGCCAGAAACATGGCCTGGGAGATCGCAACTAGGATTTTACGTCCGCGATGAAGAAGTCGTCCGCGGGCATAAGCTTTCCCTCAAGATTCTCTGTAGCCGCGCAACCGCATCACTGTCCAATGGGTGGCAGGGCATTGCGAGGCTTTCGTTTCGCAAACTGATAAAGCTGTTGAAACCGGATCTGACCCGAGTTTTTCTGTTTGTGCAAGCTGTCATCCGTGTTAGGCAGACGTTCAGGAGGAACGTCGACGATGATGCGGTTTGTCACGGGCGCAGCGAGGACACATTTACCAAACGACAGAAGCAGATTGTAAAGGATGCCTACAGAAGGGCCGTTATACTCCGTCTCCCTCTCGCAAACTTTTCGTACACTGGAATGAGCCGGCCCGACAAGCGGTACGTGCTAGTGGGCACACCCGGCTATGAGCATTCACAACGGACGCCTATCATTGTGGAATGTCTTCGAGCAATTCTTATTGGCAGCCACAGCTCAAAACCTGAAACGACTAGTGCGGTTCCTGGTCAAACGACCACCACAGCTACAAATGCCAGGGAGCTGAACAAGCTGAGGAAAACGTGCAGTGACGGAGCAATGCACGAGTAGGCGTTAGGAGGCTCATCCAAACATCGGACGGACTTGTCTTCTCTTCGCACTTTTTCAACGGCTTCGTCTGTTTTCCGAACGCCTGCGAGTTCATCTGGTGGGTACACTGAACGTCCCATTCTGTCGGCGCGACCTCTCTGAGCTTGTACTGAGGCTGCCACGGCCTTTCGAACGAGACCGTGGCGACGCCTGTCAGTATGGGGGCATCTTTAACGATCCCGACCTGCACACTCTGTCTAGACCTTCGGGCGACTGATGATGCAGATGCAGTGTTCAACGAAACTACCGTCAGCTAGTTGATGCAGTATATCCACCATCGTATTGTGACCACCAACAAAAGATTCGAATCTCCCCGTCGCCTCAGTTATGTCTAGCTCGGCG